>Ga0214473_10004214_pt1 | contig 17321 bp, 19 predicted proteins | sample RVTome_7_FD_203509 | JGI IMG/M metagenome (GOLD analysis project Ga0214473, IMG submission 203509) | Soil microbial communities from uranium-contaminated site in the Upper Colorado River Basin, Wyoming, United States - RVT98D197 | ecosystem: Environmental > Terrestrial > Soil > Contaminated >... | reverse complement strand
AACCCAGGCGGATGGCAGTCGGGATCGTGTCGTTGGTGGATTGGGCCATGTTGACATGATCGTTGGGGTGCACTCGGTATTCCCCCAGCTGACCTCCCAGGATTTGGGTGGCCCGGTTGGCGATCACCTCATTGGCATTCATGTTGTGGCTGGTGCCGGCCCCGGCCTGGAAGGGGTCGACGACGAATTGCGCGTCCCATCGGCCTTCCATCACCTCCGCGGCGGCTTGTGCGATAGCCGCCGATCGCTCCCCATCCAGCAGGCCGAGCTCATGATTGACTTCGGCCGCGGCTTGCTTCACGGCCGCAATCGACCAGACGAAGGCCCGCCACGGCCGCAGTCCGGAGATCGGGAAGTTCTCCACGGCCCGCTGGGTTTGCGCCCCGTACAGGGCCTGGGCCGGAATCCTGACCTCGCCCAGCGAGTCGCGTTCGATCCTGCCCTCACCCATCCCACTCCCTCCAGCGCGACGCCCAATCGCCGCAGCCGGCCTGTCCGTTCAATGCAGGACAGCCAATTGAAAGAGGGAGCCCGCAGGCTCCCTCCCGTTCCACGATCCCGGCGCCAGGGTTATCCCTCCAGCGCCTTGTAGCCCATGCCCTTGGTGAAAAAGTCGTAGTTGGGGCGGATATCCGGCGTCAGATCCACCTGCTGGCCGGCCTCCAGAGCCCGGGTGGCGAAGACGTGCACCGCCGCGCCATGCTCGTCTTCCCCCTGCCACTCCTGGGTGAATCCGGCTGTCCCTTTCGGCATGCTCTGCACCTCACCGCCCTTAGCGGTATAGGCCGTCGGCACCTCTTCCTCGGTGAAGATGGCCAGATAGGGGCACTCCGGGATGCAGGCGCCGCAATCGATACAGGTGTCCGGGTCGATGTAGAACCAGGGCCACTCCTCGATAGACTTGCCCGGGATGATGCATTCCACCGGACAGACGTCCACGCAGGATGAATCGCGCAGGCACAGGCTCGTGATGATGTGGGTCATTCTGATCCTCCCAAGCAGGGTCCAGCCATTCTGTGGGTGGAATTATCCCATGGCTTGTTCGAAGCGTGACTGCACCTCGGGCCAGTTCACCACGTTCCACCAGGCGGCCACGTAATCCGGCCGCCGATTCTGGTAATTCAGGTAGTAGGCGTGTTCCCAGACATCGACGCCCAGGATGGGCGTCATGCCCTGGGAGATGGGCGAGTCCTGATTGGGCGTGGACAGCACCTTCAGGCCGCCGGAGGACTCCACCGCCAGCCAACCCCACCCGCTGCCGAATTGCCCGACGGCGGTCTTGGACAGCGTCTCCTTAAAGGAGGCAAAGCCGCCGAAGGCGGAGGCGATCGCCTTGCCCAGGCTGCCCGCGGGCTCGCCGCCGCCATCCGGGCCCATGATCATCCAAAACAGCCCGTGGTTGGCGAACCCGCCGCCGTTGTTGCGCACCGCGGCACGGATTGAATCCGGAACCGCACTCAGGTCGGCCAACAGGGTCTCGACCGACTTGGATTGCAGGTCGGGGGCGGACTGCAGGGCGTTGTTCAGGTTGTTGGTGTACGCGGCGTGGTGTTTGGAGTGATGGATTTCCATGGTGCGGGCATCGATGTGCGGCTCCAGTGCGTCGTAGGCGTAGGGGAGCTTGGGCAGTTCAAAGGCCATCTTGCTATCCTCCCGGATGGTCGGCCACCGAAATCAACCGCCGGCGGGTTGCAGGGCGGAGCGGACGGGTACGGCGACAAGCGATCGATCGAGATCGAGTTTGTGGGACCATTCACTATTCTAGCCCTCCGGGTAATATAATGTCAAGCGCCCTATGCAAAAACCCGCTCCCGGGGCTCCCCGGCTCTCGCCGACGCTGGTGCTGGCCCTCGGGATTCTGGGCTCATCGACCGCCTCCATTCTGATTCGGTATGCGCAGCGGGATGCCGCTTCGCTGGTTATTGCTGCCTATCGCCTGAGCCTGGCAACCTTGGCTCTGCTTCCCGTTCTGCTGACCCGCGACCGGGACCGGCTGCGCAAGCTGACCGGGGGTGAGCTGGCGATGATCCTGCTGTCGGGCACCTTGCTTGCCGGTCACTTTGCCACCTGGGTCAGCTCCCTGGAATACACCAGCGTGGCCAGCTCGATCGTGCTGGTGCAGACTGCGCCCCTGATGGTGGCGGCTCTCTCTCCGCTGGTACTGCGCGAATCGCTCTCGCGCTGGCTCCTGGCCGGGCTGTTGGTCTCGACCCTTGGTGGGGGCGTGGTGGCGCTCAGCGATGTCTGCCTGTGGCAGAACGGGCTGGTCTGCCCCCCGCTCGGCGAATGGCTCCAGGGGACGGCTCTCAAGGGGGATGCCCTGGCGGTGGGTGGTGCGGTCTGCGGGGCGGGTTACCTGCTGGTGGGAAGGCGGCTCCGGCCAAGGCTGAGCCTGGTGCCCTACATCACCCTGACATATGGTGTAGCGGCGGTCTGGTTGACCCTGTTGGCGATTGCCGCCGGCCAGCCCGCACTGGGCTATGCGCCTCGCACGTACCTCTGGTTCCTGCTGCTGGCCGTCTTCCCGCAACTGCTGGGACACTCGACGTATAATTGGGCGCTGCGCTATCTTCCGGCCGCAGTGGTTGCGATCAGCCTGCTGGGCGAACCGGTAGCTTCCATCGGGCTGGCCGCGGTGCTGCTGGAGGAGATCCCCAATAGCATGCGCCTGGCCGGTGGTCTGCTCACGCTGGGGGGCATCCTGATCGCCACCCAGACCCGGCCGGGCCGCAAGAGCGGCTGATCGGAGGCCTCTGGTGCAAATCCGCTGCTACCGCTGCGGTTGGAGCTTTGCCATCAAGAAGGACGAAATCGTCTTCGCCCTGCAGGCCCTGGAACAGGCCGAGGGAGGGCATCACGACGTGCGCTGCCCACGCTGCCGTCACACCAATCGAGTCTCGGTTGAGCAGCTGCGCCGGTCTGTTCCACGCAAACCGGTGGAGACACCACCGGCGGTCGAGCCGGAGCCAGGCTCCGAAGAAGCGCCGAGCGAGGCCTGACCTCAGGCAGCTTTGGGGATGGCGGTGCGCCGCCGCATCGCCGGCCCCAGCGCCAACACAGCCGCGACCGCCGAGGTGGCGGCGGCGGTCAGAAACACCGCCCCGAAACCCAGCTCGTCGGCCAACCCACCACTGATCAGTGTTCCCACCGATCCGCTGGCAAAGATCAGGCCCAGCACCAGGCCGGAAGCGGCACCTACCCGGCGCGGGAGCATCCGCTGCGCCAGTACCACGATGATGCTGTGCGAGGCGCCCAACAGGGCGCCGCTGACGGGCACCAGCAAGTATCCCCAGGCGGTCGCGCCCAGGGAAGGCATCAGCGCCAGCGGCACGACGGCCACCATCAGGCTCCAGGCCATCACCCTGCCCTTATCGTAGCGGTCGCCCATCCAACCTCCGGCCACGCCGCCCAGCGCCGCGCCGGCCATGAAGAGGGCCGCCATGGCGCCGTACAGGGAGGCGCGCATTCCGAGATCGCTGTAGTACTTCGGAAGGAAGGTGGTCAGGCTGGTCTGGGACCAGGAGCGCAGCGCGACGAAGATCACCAGAATCATCCAGTCCATGCGCCGGGTCGGAGAAACCCGCTCTGTTGGTTGGACGGCGGGAGTGCCCCTCGCTACGGTGGGGATGCGCAGCGCGGAGTTGACCCCGACCGGCAATACGAAGGCCACGATCAGCACCAGGCCGGGAACGCCTAGCCGATCCAGGATCTGCCCTCCGATCGCTGGACCCACCGACAGTCCGCTCTGACCGAACAGGAAGAAGAGCGAGGCGGCCAGGGTCTCGTGGCCGCTGAGGAAATGCCGGGCGCGGCGGGTGGCCTCCATGGTCCCGGCCGGGTGAAACGCCGCAGAGCCCAGCGAGGCCATCACCAGCAGCACCAGCGACACGGTCCCCTGGAGTCTGACGGCCAGCGCAAAGACGGCCCCCATCCACAGGATGCCGGCGGTGGCGACCCAGCGCGCACCCAGGCGGTCCGCCAACAGTCCGAACAGCGGCTGGAGCAACGAACCGATCAAGGTATAGACCGTGCTGATCAGGCCGATCAGGGAGTTGGTTAACCCCAGCGGCAGGCTGAGGGCGGCCAGCAAGATGTCCCGCTGGCCATTCATCAGATCCACCGCCAGGTGTCCGACGGCCGCGGCGGAGAAGCTGCGGTCGCGGACCAGGTTCACCGGTAGAGGCCCTGGGAACGAATCAGCTGGGCGACTCCCGCCGTCAGCAGGTGTTCGAAAGGCTGGCCCTGGCGCACCCTGCGGCGTACGTCGCTGGACGAGAGGGCGACGGAGGGCGCCTGCAGGAAGCGCAGCTTCTGCTCGATCTCGGGGAGGTCCTGCTGCAGGCTTGCCAGGTCGGGCGGTGCCTCCGGCCTCGGCATGACCCCCAGCAGGTCACAGCGTGAAAGAAACCCAGCCGGGTCGTGCCAGCGGAGCATGTCTCGTAAGGAATCCCCACCCATCAAGTAGGCCCACTGTTCCCCGGGATGCGCCTCCGACAGCAGCCGCAGGGTGTCGACTGCAAAGTGCGGGCCGGGTCGGTCGATATCGACCCGGGAAAGCTCGAATTCAGGGCGGTTTCCCATGCTGGTCTTCAGCATTTCCAGGCGAATCTCGGTGGCGGTCAGCGGCGCCTCCGGTTTGTGGGGCGGGTCGGCGGTCAGCACCCAGAGCACCCGCTCCAGCTCAAGCTGGTAGTGGGCTTCGACCGCCAGGATGAGGTGTCCGATGTGCGGGGGATCGAAGGTGCCGCCGAAGACCCCGATCAATCGCTCCACTCCAGCTCGTATTCCCCGATGTGGACCATGTCGCCCGGGCGGATGCCGGCCTCCCGCAGGCTCCGATCCACCCCCAGCCGCTCCAGCAGCCGCTGGAAGCGCCTGATCGGCTCCTCGTACTCCCAATAGGTCATGGCCGCCGCTCGCTCGATGGCTTTGCCCCTCACCCGCCAGTCCCCTCCGCTCTCCCGGGAGACTGCAAACTCCAGGGGAGAGGGCTCGGTGGTGTAGGTCGGGACCGATTCCGGCTCTTCCTGCGGCTGCGACCGGCGGGCCGCCAGCTGTCGGGAGGCGGCCTGGAGCAGCGCTTCCAGCCCCTGTCCTTCGAGCACGGAGACCGCCAGGGGGGTCACGCCGGCCCGCCGGAGCTCGCGCTCGAGATCCGGCCAACGGGCGGCCACCGGCGGGAGGTCCATCTTGTTAACGGCGACCACCTGTGGCTTCTCGGCCAGGCGCGGATCGAAGAGTGCCATTTCGGCGTTGACCTGGGAGTAGTCGGCCAGCGGATCGGAGGCCGACCCGTCCAGGAGGTGGATGAGCACCCGAGTGCGCTGGATATGCCGCAAGAAGGCCGTACCCAGACCGACGCCGCTGTGAGCACCTTCGATCAGCCCCGGAATGTCAGCCAGTACCAGTGTAGTTTCCGGGTCCAATTGGGCCACTCCCAGATTAGGCTGCAGCGTAGTGAAGGGGTAGGCGCCGATCTTGGGGCGAGCGCGGGTCAGCGCGGCAAGTAAGGTGGACTTTCCGGCGTTCGGCACCCCGACGATTCCGATATCCGCAATCAGGCGCAGCTCCAACTGAAGCCATCGCTGCTCGCCTGGTTCGCCCCGCTCTGCCATCCGGGGGGCCTGATTGCTCGGCGTGGCGTAGCGAGCGTTCCCCCGGCCACCGCGTCCCCCTTTGGCTATGCGCAGCCGCTCCCCCTCCGACATCAGTTCGCCCATGACTGAGCCGGTCTGCTCGTCGACCACGATCGTCCCGCGGGGGACCCCCAGGATCAGATCCACACCGCTCTTCCCGGCCCGGCGATTGCCACCACCGGACTTGCCCGGCTGGGCACGGTGATGGACCTTGCCCCGGAAAGGCGTGAGCGACCCCAACTGCGAGCGGGCTTCTAGAATGACGTCGCCGCCCTTGCCGCCGTCACCGCCGTCCGGCCCGCCGCGCGGGATGTACTTCTCGCGGCGAAAGTGGACCATCCCATCTCCTCCACTCCCGGAGGCCGCAAAGATCCGCGCTTCGTCTACGAACATCTGTCATCCTAGGTCAAGGAAGGGAATCGCCCGGAGATTATACTCATGCGACTGTTTTGACCCTATTTGCGCAAGATTGCACTTGTCGGACGGATATGATAAATTTGCTTCGGGTCCAGGGTGAGAGCCATGCCGGTCCCCGACATCGTAGTGGGTCGCCTGCCGCTCTACCTGCGGGCGCTCTCCCAAATGCTGGAAGAAGGCAAGACCATCACCTCTTCCCAGGAGCTGGGTGAGCGCCTGGGAATCTCTTCGGCTCAGATCCGCAAAGACCTCTCCCAGTTCGGCGAATTCGGCAAGCAGGGCACCGGCTACAGCATCACCTATCTGACGGAACAGCTCCGGCTGATTCTGAAGGTGGATCGGTTGTGGGACGTGGCCCTGGTGGGGGTCGGAGACCTGGGAAGGGCGGTAGCTAACTACGCCGGCTTCCAGCACCGCGGCTTTCGCATCGCAGCCATGTACGACAACGATCCGGCCAAGATCGGGAAGCAGGTCGGCCCCTTCGTGATCGAGGACTCAGCCGGGTTGGTGGTGCAGGTCCGCCGCAAGGGAATTCACGTGGCGATGCTGGCCGTTCCGGCGGCGGCCGCCCAGGAAGTAACCGACCGGCTGGTGGAAGCCGGCATCCATGCCATCCTGTGTTACGCGCCCACCTCGATTGCCGTACCTGACCGGGTCAAGGTGCAGTACATCGACCCGGTGTTGCACCTGCAGCGCATGACCTACCACCTGACCTAGTCGGCCAGCCCCACTCTTGCAGCCTCGGACCCCATCCGATTCACACCGGCGGCAATGTGCGCCGCAGCCGTTCTAGCATACCCAGGGCCCGGTGCGCGCCCAGGGCGATGCAGTCGACCGGAGCATCGGCCAGGTAGGCAGGGACGCCGGTCTGACGGGTCAGCCACTTGTCGATGCCGCGCAGCATCGCCCCGCCCCCGCACACGACCATGCCGCGGTCGATGATATCGGAAGCCAGCTCCGGCGGCGTGCGTTCCAGCACGCTGCGCACGGCCGCCACCTGCAGGCCCAGGGTCTCCTGGATCGCCTCCACGATTTCGTTGCCGGTGAGTGTGATGGGGCGCGGCAGGCCGGTGACCTGGTCCTGCCCCTGCACCTCCATGCTGCGCTCTTCGTCCTGCACAACCGCGGCACCGATGCGGATCTTGGCCTCCTCGGCGGTGCGGGGGCTGATCATCAGACCGTACTTGCGCCGCACATAGCTGGTGATGGCTTCGTCCAGCTTCGTCCCACCCAGCCGGATGGAGTCGGCCACCACGATTCCGCTCATCGCCATCACTGCCGATTGGGTCACCCCGCCCCCCAGCACCACTACCATGTTTCCCGAAGGCGTCGCGATCGGCAGGCCGGTTCCGATGGCCCCCGCCAGCGGCTGCTGGATGAGCACCGCTTCCCGGCTGCCCGCCTGCAGGGCCGCTTCATGGACCGCTCGCGATTCGACGCTGGTGGCGCCGTGCGGGACGGTGATCATCACTCGCGGCTTGAAGAGCCGCGCCGGCCCGCACACCCGCTCGATGAAGATGCGCAGCATGCGCATGGTGACCTCGAAATCGGCGATCACCCCCTCCCGCAGCGGGCGCATGACCTCCAGGGTGTCCGGCACCCGGCCATCCATGTCGCGGGCGGCCTGGCCGACCTCCACGATCTTCAGCTCTTCGACATCCACGGCTACGACAGTGGGTTCATGCAGCACGATTTCGCCGCGGTCACACACCAGGGTGTTGACCGTACCCAGGTCGATTCCCAGCTCCTTGCCGAAAAGGGCCATGGGGGTCAGCCGCTCTCGCGGGGCTCCTCGCGGCGGGGCGCACCGCGACGATAGCGGCGAGCCGCTTCCAGCCGCAGCTGCGAGCGCTGCAAGGCGGCCTGGATGGCCAGGTACTCATCGGTGTCGGGCGGAGGGCCCTTCACCAGCATCTCTTCCGCCCGCCGGCGGGCCGATTCCGCACGCTGCACGTCGATATCGGCCACGTGCTCGCCCACGTCGGCCAGCACCGTCACCAGGTCCGGCAGCACCTCCATGACGCCGCCGGCGATGGTGAAGGCTTCCTCTTCCCCTTCGAACCGCACCCGCAACACCCCCAGCTTCAGGGTGGTGAGCAGCGGCGCGTGGTTGGGAAGGATGCCCAGTTCACCCTCCGTTCCGGGGGCCAGCACCATATCCGCCGGGCCCTCGAAAAGGCGGCGATCCTGGGTCACGACCTCGCAGCGCAGCGGCATGCTCAGTCCTGTGCGGCCAGCCGCTCCCCCTTCTCGGCGACCTCTTCGATGGATCCGACCATATAGAATGCCTGTTCCGGCAGGCGGTCGTGTTTGCCGTCCAGGATCTCCTGGAACCCGCGCACCGTCTCCTTCAACTTGACGTAGCGGCCGCCCTGGCCGGTGAACTGCTCGGCAACATACATGGGCTGGGAGAAGAACCGCTCGATCTTGCGCGCCCGGGCCACGATCAGCTTGTCGTCCTCACTAAGCTCCTCGATCCCCAGAATGGCGATGATATCCTGCAGGTCTTTATAGCGCTGCAGCACCTGCTGGACATCCCGGGCGGTCTGGTAGTGGTCTTCTCCCACTATTTGCGGATCCAGGATGCGTGATGTGGAGGCCAGTGGATCCACCGCCGGGTACAGACCTTTGTCGGAAATGGAGCGCTCCAAGGCAATCGTGGCGTCCAGGTGGGTGAAGGTGGCCACTGGGGCCGGATCGGAGTAGTCGTCGGCCGGCACGTAGACCGCCTGCATGGAGGTGATGGATCCGGTGCGGGTGGAGGTGATGCGTTCTTGCAGTTCGCCCATCTCGGTGGCCAGGGTGGGCTGATAGCCCACCGCCGAGGGCATCCGGCCGAGCAGGGCCGAGACTTCCGAGCCGGACATGCTAAAACGGAAGATGTTGTCGATAAAGAGCAGCACATCCCGGCCTTGATCGCGGAAATACTCCGCCATGGTCAGGGCGGTGAGCCCCACCCTCAGCCTCACCCCGGGCGGCTCGTTCATCTGCCCATAGACCAGCACGGTATCCTTCAACACGCCGGACTCGATCATCTCCCGGTACATCTGGGTTCCTTCCCGGGTTCGTTCCCCGATTCCGGCGAAGACCGAATTACCCTGGTGCACGGTGGCGATCGAGCGGATGAGTTCCTGGATGATGATGGTCTTGCCCACCCCGGCCCCCCCGAAAATGCCGGTCTTGCCGCCCTTGGTGAACGGGGCAATCAGGTCGATGACCTTCAGGCCCGTCTCGAAGACCTCCACCCTCCGCGACTGCTGGTCGAAGGCCGGGGCCAGTCTGTGGATGGGGTAGGTCTGGCCGGCCAGGACGGGGCCCCGGCCGTCGATCGCCCTTCCCAGGACGTTGAAAACCCGCCCCAGGGTCGGTTCACCCACCGGCACCCGGATGGGCCCGCCGGTGCCCAGCGCCGGCTCCCCGCGCTGCAGCCCGTCGGTCGAATCCATGGCCACCGTCCGCACCGCCTGGTCGCCGAGATGGCGCTGGACCTCCAGTATCAAGGGCAGCTGTCCCTGGCGGGGGATCTCCACCGCATCGTAGATCTCGGGCAACTGGCCGGGCGGGAACTCACAGTCCACCACCGCACCCTGAACCTGGAGCACCCGACCTTGCGATCCCTGCATGCTCGCCTCCCGTACCTTAACGGCCGCCGCGGGCCTGGGCCAGGGCTTCGGCGCCGCCGGCGATATCCAGCATGTCGCTGGTGATGGCCAACTGTCTGGCTTTGTTGTATTGCAGCTTCAGCGCACCAGAGAGGTCCAGCGCGTTTTCGGTGGCGTTCTGCATCGCCACCATCCGGGCGGCGTGCTCGCTGGCCTGGGACTCCAACAGAGCTTGATACAACTGCAGTTGGGTGAACCGGGCGATGATGAGATCCATCAGCTCCGTCTGCCCGGGTTCGTAGATATAACTGGCAGTCGGCCGGGCTTGGTGCTGCTCTATCTCCTGAACTCGCTGCCCGGCGGCCTCGATCTCGAGCGGGAGCAGGGTCTTCATGGTCGGCACCTGGCGCAGCAGATTGACAAAACTGGTGTACACCAACAGGACCTGATCGGCCCGGCCCTCCAGGAACTCGTCGATCACCAGCCGGCCAATGGCGGAGGCGTCGGCGTAGGTCGGTTCGGCCGGCAGCGCGCTGAACTCGGCAAGGACGTCCTCCCGGCGGCGCAGCAGGATGTCCCGCCCCTTGCGCCCAACGGTGACGTAGCTCGTCGGAACCTCGACCTGCCGCGACTGCTCCAGAGCGAAGCGGATCACGTTGGTGTTATAGGCCCCGGCCAGCCCGCGGTCGCTGGTGATCAGGACCACCAGCCGGCGGCGAAGCTCCGGACGGTCGGCCAGCAGCGGGTGCACGGATTCGCGGCCGGCAGTCTGAGCCAGGTGCAGCAGCACCTGCCAGGCCTTGGTGGCGTAAGGACGGGTGCGCTGAACGGCCTGCTGCGCCCGGCGCACCCGGCTGGCGCTGATCGTTTGCAGCGCCCGGGTGACCTGAGCGATGTTGTTGACGCTTCGGATGCGGAGCCTGACTTCGCGTGCAGTCGCCATGCGTCGCTAAGGCCTCAGCCGCGCCAGCCCTTGTTGAAACTCCGGATGGCCTCCTCCAGCTTGCCGGCCAGCTCCGGGGAGAGGGTCTTGGTCTGGGTGATCTCCTGCAGAATATCCGAATGCGAGGCGGCCAAATGGCGCAGCACGGCGGTCTCCCAGGCCTGTACCTGGTCCACCGGGATCTCGTCGATGAGCCCACGCGTCCCGGAGTAGATGGCCACGACTTCCTGCTCCAGCTGCCGCGGGGCGTACTGCGGCTGCTTCAGGATCTCCTGCAGCCGCTGCCCGCGACCGAGCTGGGCCTGGGTGGCCCGATCCAGGTCGGACCCGAACTGGGCGAAGGCCGCCACCTCCCGGTAAGCGGCCATATCCAGCCGCAGCCCGCCGGCCACTTTCTTCATTGCCGGCGCCTGGGCGTCGCCCCCCACCCGGGAAACCGACAGGCCGACGTTGATGGCCGGGCGGATGCCGGCGTTGAACAGATCGTTCTCCAGATAGATCTGTCCATCGGTGATGGAGATCACGTTGGTGGGGATATAGGCGGAAACATCGCCCAGCAGCGTCTCGATGATCGGAAGCGCGGTCAACGATCCACCGCTGCCGGCGATCTTGGCCAGGCGCAGTTGGGCGGCATCCGGCCGCCCCTTCAGGGCCTGCTCGGCTTCCTGCCGGGCCAGCGGGCCTCCGAAAACCTGCCCGTCCACCGCCTGGCTTTCCTGGGCCTCGCCCTCCCCGGCGGCCGGGACCAGGGCATAGCGGTTTGCGTAGCGGGCGGCCCGCTCCAACAAACGGCTGTGCAGGTAGAACACATCCCCCGGGTAGGCCTCCCGCCCCGGCGGCCTGCGCAGCAGCAGAGAAACCTGGCGGTAGGCCCAGGCGTGCTTGGAGAGGTCGTCGTAGACAATCAGCGCATCCTGTCCGCGCTCGGCGAAGAATTCGCCCATGGCGCAACCGGCGTAAGGGGCGATGTATAGCAGCGCGGCGGGTTCGTCGGCGGCCGCCACCACCACCACCGTGTGGGCCATGGCATCGAAGCGGTCCAAAACAGCCACCGTCCGCGCAATCGCCGCCCGCTTCTGACCGATGGCGACATAGATGCAGATCAAGTCCTTGCCCTTCTGGTTGATCAGGGTGTCGATGGCCAGGGCGGATTTCCCGGTCTGCCGATCGCCGATGATCAGCTCCCGCTGTCCTCGGCCGATGGGGATCATGGAGTCGATGGCCTTGATCCCGGTCTGCACCGGGGTGTCGACGTCCTTGCGCTGCACCACCCCGGCGGCGATGCGTTCGATGGGCTGGAACTGCTCCGCCTGGATCGGCCCCTTGCCGTCGACCGGCTCGCCCAGCGCGTTCACCACCCGCCCCACCAGCCCCTGCCCCACCGGCACCGAGGCGATGCGGCCGGTGCTGTACACCCTCATCCCCTCCTCGATCCCGGAGTACTCGCCCATGATGATCACGCCGATCTTCTCGGCTTCCAGGTTAAAGGCGATGCCCTGCACGCCGTTCTCAAACCGCACCAGTTCCTGCGCGCCGACGCCGGCCAGGCCGGAGACCAGTGCGATGCCGTCGCCGGCTTCTAGGACCGAGCCGACATCCTTGAGCTCCAACTCGGGAGCGAAGGCCTCGATCTGGCGGCGAAGGTCGGAGGAAAGGCTGTCGATGAAATCAGTCATGGTCGCTCCTGGATGTTGGGGGCCTACTGGGTGAGCGATGCAACGGTCGTCTGGTCCAGACGGCGAACCAGGGCCACCAGCAGGCGCAAGGCCTGATCGTAATCCTGGCGCCGGAGGATCGCGCTGTGGCTGTGGATGTGCCGGGTCGGTACCGCCAGCACTACCGTCGGCACGCCGGTCTTGTGCAGGTGGATCACGCCACCGTCGGTGGCGCCTCCCTCCATGGCCGACATCTGCAGCGGGATGGAGTGCTGCTGAGCAACCTCCATCACCAGATCCCGCAGCTTCAGATTGGGGATCATGCGCCGGTCATAGATCAGCACCGAGGGGCCTCTGCCCATCTTGATCGCCGACTGCTCCGGCTTGATGCCGGGGACGTCGCCGGCGATGTCCACCTCCAGCACGATGGCCACGTCCGGATTGACCGCCTCTACCGAGGTGGTGGCTCCCCGCAGGCCGACCTCCTCCATCACCGTGACCACGCCGATCACCCGGTTGGGCGAACCCTCTCGCTTCAATTCGGCCAGCGCCTGGATCACCAGGGCGGTGCCCGCCCGGTCGTCGAACGCCTTGGAGGCGTAGGTCCCTGGAACGGCCAGTTCCTGAAATCCGGCCTGCGGAACAACCGGGTCACCCACCCGGACCCCGGCGGCCTGCACCTCCTGGATCGAGGTGGCGCCGATGTCGATATACATGTCGGTCCGCTCCACCACCTTCTTGCGCTCCTCGTCCGGCAGCAGATGGGGCGGCTTGGCGCCGATGACGCCGGTGACCGGACCGGCCCTGCTCTGGATCGTGACCCGCTGGCCCAGCAGGACCTGGTCGAACCATCCGCCCAGCGGCAAGAAGCGCAGGAAACCTTCCTCGGAGATGTGCCGAATCATGAAGCCGACCTCGTCCATGTGGCCAGCGAGCATGATGCGCGGCTGCTCGGAGTCGCCGGCCAGGGTGCAGATCAGGCTCCCGATCTTGTCTTGGCTGAGTTCGCCCAGCGGCTGCAAGTGCTCCCGCACCAGCTGGCGCACCTCGGATTCATGGCCGGAGACACCGCTGGCCTCCGTGAGCTGCTTGAGCAACTGAGCCGTAGAGTCCATGTGGTGCCTCGTGCTCCATGGGGGAGGGGAATGATAACCGACGGACTCCGAATTGTCCACCATTTCACAAGGAGGGCGAGTTTCGCGGGCCCTGCGGAGCCTGTGGACGATGCGGCCGGCGGGGACTGTGCCGGGATCCGCCGCACTCAGCCCTCGCGGGCCGAACCGCGTTTCTTGCCCTCCCCCAGCTCGACCGAGCGCTCGTAGGCGGCCCAGATCGCGCGCGCCAGTGCGGTGCGAAAGCCGGCCTTCTCCAGATAGTACAGGGCGGCGGCCGAAGTCCCTCCGGGTGAGGTTACCTCGTTGCGCAAGCGGGCCGGGTGGCGGGGGGAGTGCTCATAGTAGAGCAGCGAACCCCGGATGGTCTGCGTGACCAGCCTCTCTGCGATTCGGCGGGGAAAGCCCATGTGGACGCCGGCGTCGATCATGGCCTCCATGAACAGGTAGACGTAAGCCGGGCCAGTTCCGGAGAGGGCCGTCGCCATGTCCAGGTAGTCCTCCTCCTCCACCGCGATCTCCTCCCCCAGCGCCTGCAGCAGCGCTCGGGCCTGGTCGCGTTGGATTGGGGTTACCTGCTCGGAGGCGGTCCACACGCTGATCCCCGCCCCGACCTGTCCGGGGGTGTTGGGCATGGCCCGTACGATCGCCTGGTGCTGCAGCCGCTCGCCAATATCCTGCAGCCGGGCTCCGGCCACGATGGACAGCACCAGCGCCGAGGCCGGAATGGCCCCCCGCAGGTCGGCCAAGGCTTGGGGCAAGCTCTGCGGCTTCACCGACAGCACTACCACTTCCGCCTGTCCGACGGCCGCCCGGTTGTCGGTGGCCGTGGCCACACCGTAGCGATCGGCCAACTCCTGCAGCCGATTGGCCCGGGGGCCGCTCATCAGCAGCTGGCCGGGGGATAGCCCTCCCCGATCCAGCAGGCTGGCTGCCATGGCCTCGGCCATGACCCCCGGTCCGATGAAGGTGATGTGTCCTTTGTCGAACATGCGGCCTGAATCCTCCAACGGCGTGCCGCGCTGCCCTGAACGCCCACTGACCGTTTGCCGAGCGGGACGCTACGGTCGGGCGAAGTATTGCAGCGCCAGTCGCAGGCGCTCTTCGACGCTTTCCGTTCCGTTGCGTGGCAGCGATTGTACGGCGGCCTGAGCTTCGACCAGGTTGTAGCCGAGCCCGGTCAGCACGGCCAGCACCTCCAGGTCGGTCTGCGTTGGCTCGGCCGCGGCCGCCTGGGTCGGCGCCAAGCGATCCTTGAGGTGGAAGATGATCTTCTCGGCGGTCTTGCGCCCGATGCCGGGGACCGTGCTCAACACGTCCGCCTGGCCGGCGCCCACCGCCCCGTGCAGCACGTCCAACGAGAGGTGCGACAGGATGGCCAGGGCCAGCCGTGGCCCGATGCCGCTGACCTGCAGGAGCAGATCGAAGGCCTCTCGCTCCTCCAGGCTGCTGAAACCGAACAGCTTCAGGGCATCCTGACGAACGATCAACTCGGTGTGCAGGAACATCGGCTGGCCGATCGCGGGCGCCCGCTCCACCACCGAGAGAGGCACGGCCAGCTGAAGCCCGACCCCGCCGACCTCCAGCACCAGTTCCTTGTCGCCCAGGCTGAGCAGGATACCGCGCAGCGAAGCGATCAAGCCCGGCTCTCCCGGGGCGCTTGCGAGTGCACGTGGCAGATTGCCACCGCCAGCGCGTCCGCGACATCATCGGGCGTGGGCAGCTGCGACAGCTGCAGCAGGGTCTGCACCATCCGCTGCATCTGCGACTTGGCTGCCCGGCCGTATCCGCAGATCGCCACCTTTACCTCCAGCGGCGTGTATTCGCCCACCGTCAGTCCTGCCTGGGCCAGCGTCAGCAGCGCCACGCCGCGTGCTTGTCCTACGCTCATCGCGCTGGCCACATTCTGCCGGTAGAACAACCGCTCCACCGCCGCGCTGTGCGGGCGATGGAGGGATAGCAGCTCGGTCAGTTGACTGGAGATTTGCAGCAGACGGACCGGCAGCGGCTCGGAGGCCGCCGTCGTGATCACCCCGTATTCAACCGCCCGTAGGGTTCCATCCGAGGCCTGCTCGACGAACCCGTATCCGGTTCGAGCGGTGCCGGGGTCGATGCCGACAACCAGCATGCCGCAGGGTTATGCCGTCTCCAGCATGGCCACTGCATCTTCGGTTACATCCAGGGTGCTGACGACCTGGTGTACGTCATCCAGCTCCTCCAGGCCCTCGATCAGCCGCATCACGGGCAAAGCCTGGTCGGTCGGCAGGCTGATCATGGAGTTGGGCACGCGGCGCACGCCGGCGTCATCCAGTTCGATCTCCAGGCTCGCCAGCCGCTCGCTGATGGACTTGAAGGCCTCCACCGGAGCGACGATCTCGACTTCCTCTTCCCCGAGGATCACGTCCTCCGCGCCGGCATCCACCGCGGCATCGAAGATCTGGTCGGGATTGACCCCCGCGGCCGGGAGCACGAAGAAGGCCTTGCGGTGGAATTGCCACCCCACCGATCCAGCTTCCGCCATGCTGCCTCCGGCCCGGGTGAGCACGTGGCGCAATTCGGCCACGGTTCGGTTGCGGTTGTCGGTGACCGCATCGATCACCAGGGCAACCCCGTGAGGGGCGTAGGCCTCATAGGAGACCTGTTCGAAGGCCGCGCCATCCTTGTCCTCTCCGGTACCGCGCCGGATGGCTCGCTCGATGTTCTCCTTGGGCATGTTGTTGGCCCGGGCCCGGTCCATCGCCAGGCGCAAATTGAAATTCGACTCGATGTCGCCGCCTCCCTCCCGGGCAGCGATGGCGAGCTCGCGCGCCAGCCGGGTAAACATGCTGCCGCGCCGGGCATCATTGGCGGCCTTCTTGCGCTTGATGGTGGACCACTTGGAATGGCCTGACATGCCTCCACCCTCGCTATCACCCGCGGGGAATGGCCCGGCAGCTTACGCCGGGCCGGGGATCGACCGGATTATACCATCGCGGGTCCCTGGACCTCGGAACGGGGGGATCAGGCCGCTGCGCTAGCTTCGGCCAGGATGGTCCTCAACAGACGCAGCGCCTGCAGGCTCTGGCCGCGATAGTGGTTGTTGGCATAGGCCAGCACAAGGGGAACGCCCGCCTCCAGCTCCTGCAGCCGGGGAATCCACTCGCGCAGCTCCTCTTCGCTGTACGTATAGTCGTAGCGCTCCCAGGCCTGCTGATGATCCCACCACTTGGCCGCGTTCCGGCCGTGGAAACGCACATACCCCAGCGGTCCGCTGGCCCAGACGACCGGCGGCATCAAGCCTTGCAGCTGGGGTTCGTCCACACAGCAGTAGCCCAGCTCGAGATCTCGCAACAGCTGCAGGGTCTGATCCTGAACCCAGGCTCGGTCGCGGAACTCGACCACCACCGGCAGATCGGCCAACCCTTGCTTGAGGGCCGCCAGGTACTCTCGGGACTGCTGCCCGGGATGGAATGAAAAAGGGAATTGCGCCAGCACGCAGGCCAACTTCCCCGACTCCTGGAGCGGAGCCAGGCTTCGGGCGAAGCCGGCGAAGTCGGGGGCCTTGCGCTCGTGGGTGAGCTCCCGGTTGGCCTTGACCGAGAACAAGAAGCCCTCCGGCGTGCGCTCTACCCAGCCCTGCACCGTCCTTGGATCGGGCACCCGGTAGTAGGTGACGTTGAGCTCGAGGGTATCGAATTCTTTGGCGTAGTAAGCGAGCCACTCCCGTTTGGGAAGCTCGGCCGGATAGACCGGCCCGACCCAATCGTCATAGGAGAAGCCGGAGGTGCCCAGGCGGATCACAGGCGGAGCACCCCCGCGCCTTCGATCCGGCTGAGCTTGAGGTCGAGCAGCGCCTGATTGGCCTGCTCGAATGGGTACTCTTGCACGCGGATGCGCATCGGGATTTCTCCCGCAAGCTGCAGGAACTCGATCCCGTCTCGACGGGTGGCATTGGCGACGCTGCGCAGGGTGCGTTC
>Ga0214473_10004213_pt1 | contig 17323 bp, 24 predicted proteins | sample RVTome_7_FD_203509 | JGI IMG/M metagenome (GOLD analysis project Ga0214473, IMG submission 203509) | Soil microbial communities from uranium-contaminated site in the Upper Colorado River Basin, Wyoming, United States - RVT98D197 | ecosystem: Environmental > Terrestrial > Soil > Contaminated >... | reverse complement strand
AGGATCTTTAAGGAAGATTTGCCCATAGACACCCTCCTGCCGGCCGCAGGTACAAACGAGGACTGGCGATGGTGCTGGGAGCACTTCCCGTATCTGGACGAATCGGAGAAGCCTCGCTAAATCGCGCCCCGATACGGCAGTCCTCGTTTAGTAGGTCTCCTCAGAAGGAGACAAGACGTCCTGGATATCCAAAAAGCTAATAGCTTAAGAGAGTTGTCAACCCTTCTTACTTGTGTCACTGACCTCATTCATTGTATGCCAGTACGTGTCAGAATATTGTGGCACTCGTCGATCGAAACAGAAGAGAAACGGGGAATAAGAAGCTGCCTGAATGAGAGAGCCATATCACGTCTACTCGACCACGAATTTGTCGAAGCTCGAAGCCTTCATCCAGACTCCGAGCCGCGGCCTGACTGATGGATGCCAGCCAGTCATGAACTTTTTCCAGTTCTTTGTATGCCTCGGTGTATTGGGTAATTCCCCAGGCCGCCTGCAGCTTCATCGAGAGCAATGGGTGGCGCTTCTTCGGAGGATATGTCCGGATACTTCGCTCTCTGTGCACCCGATAGCGCTGGATCACGGCCTCGCGGCCGAAGCGGCGATCCGTCACCACCTTCTTGAGGGCCTTGGAACCATTCAGCACGAACAAGTAGCGTTTATCTGTGGATAGATCTCGTCCGATTAGATTCTCCAGTAAGGCCCCGCGGATCTCGGCATTCTCGGTAGCCCGCGGCCATAAGCGAACGTGCTTGGAGCCTGTCGAATCGGCCCCTTGCGCTGCTACAAGCGCGTAATCGCGGAATTGCCTGCCGTACAGCAAGATCGCACACGGTTCCAGTTCATACAGGGGACACCCCGGAAGCTGCTTGGCTTCCCTCACACTGGTGGGCTCCCACCGAGCGGACACGGCGTCTCCCGATCACGACATCGCGTCCAGAGAAGATGACGCGTCGTTCGTCGTGGGCCCAAGCTTGACAATCCGCCCAATATCCATGGCGCTGGCCCGCGACTTGCTCGACCTCCTCGTCGATCATGACTTTCATCATGAGCAGACCCGCTTGGCTGGCCATCTGTTCGACCGCCCGGCACACATCGAGAAGCGTTGTACCGAAACATACCGAGGGACCGAGTCCCTCCTGCTGCATTGGTCATAGCAGACGTCCCGGCGAAAAACGCAAAACAGCCCTGGACTTTAGCAGGAACAATACTCGAATTCTCCCTGTCTTCGCTTCGGGGCATGCCGGGTTTTTGCGATGCGCTGCCGATACGAGGGCATCTGGGCTTATTCTCAAAGAAAGGCTACGGTTACAGAGGATGGTGGCCTTGGCTTTTGTATTTTTCCTCGCATACTTTAAGTCGGGGAGTATCAAACCACAACGTTCTTCCAATAAAATGGCTGAGCCATGCCGCTAAAATAGCCCCGGTTTAGAAGGAAGGTGAATGATGAGAAGTAGAAGTAGGAATCAGTGGAACGTCCACCCTGCAAACCGCAAAGTTCTGCTGGTCGCGATCTGTCTCTCGGCGATTCCATGTACTGTGGCCGGAAATGGAGCAGAACGGACCCGCTCAGGGCCAGCCGCTCCGTGGCGAACCGTCCACATGCGGGTGACGGGCTATTGCCCGTGCCAAGAGTGCTGTGGGAAGTACAGCGACGGCAAGACCGCGAGCGGCCACAAGATCGGACAGGGCGACGCATTTGTCGCCGCCGACAAAAGGCACTCGTTCGGGACGAAAATGATTGTGCCGGGCTACAACGACTGTAGGACGGTTCAGGTGCTTGACCGCGGCGGCGCCATCCGCGGGAACCGGCTGGACATTTTCTTCAACTCTCATCACAAGGCGAGGCAATGGGGCGTTAGATACCTGCTGGTTAAAGTCAGGGTCCATTAGCTCAACTCTCGCTGGTTTGATCAGATCGCAGAGGACGAGACGTTGCCGAGTGACCCGGGTTCGCTGGCAGCGTGTTGTTCCGCGAGGTTGTACAAACAGGGCTTAATAGCGCTGTAATACTAATTCTCAATGACAACCAGGGAATCTCCCAGGGGATATCCAGGGAAAGCCGGGTTGAACTTGCCCGGAATAATGCCGAAACAGAAAACATACGTTTGGCATTGAAGGCCAAGAAAACTCTCGTTGAGCTCACGGCCTTCAGGCGCGCACTAATGTTCGCGGTTCTCGGCTGACGGATTTGGAGAAGAGTTTCTGCAAGAAAAGAGATTCTGCAGCGGGTACAAAATGAGGATAGACAGAGGAACCACCGGAATGCACATCTCACTGTTTAACCAAGCAGACGGGACAATCGTAAATCCACAGGTCCGGATCGATATCACTAAGTTGATTGGGCTTAATTCGGGCGCACGCGTGTGGCGTGCGTCTTTTTGTTTTTACACTATTTAGTTTCTGCGAAAGCAGAAAGAAGGGAGACTGAAATGGCAGTCGAAAAAACAATTGGTTCCAGCAGTCTGGTCGAAGTTGTGGACAGGATCCTGGACAAAGGTATCGTTGTGGATGCCTGGGTGAGGATCTCGTTGGTCGGCATTGAGCTGCTCGCCATCGAAGCCAGAGTCGTGGCTGCCTCCGTCGAGACCTATCTGAAGTACGCTGAGGCGATAGGTTTGACGGCGACGGCGGCGTAAGAACCCGCGTGGAGGTATGACGCCTACGCAGTACTTTTAGATGCGTAACATCTAAGCAGAGGGTTCTTGCCGGGTTGTCCTTATGCGCCACTGTGGGGGCAGAAAGCATGACTCGCCAAGAAACACCTCTTCTGAGAAAAGGGAAAACAATGCTCGCAGCCACTGACACAGATAGTATTCTCGACAGCGTGATGTCGTCATACGAGGCGAGAATACAGAGCATTGGGGTGCTCTTCGAAGCCACTGGTCAAATCATTCAGGATTTTCAGGAATCGCTTCTGAGCACAAGAGCCGAGCGGGAAAAAATCAACGGCCAACTGAGGGAGAATCTTGCCAGAAATGCGTCTCTTCGCAAGAAGGATTTCGACCGAATGATGAGTGTTATCTCTTCACACATAGACCAAAGCGAGCAGGAAGTCAGAGAGTTGTTCAAGAGATATCTTCGTGAACAGGCAAAGCTGGTGCAGCAATTAAGAGACGGCTTGCGAGAATTCAGAGGCGCTCTTGTTGCAGGCCGGGCGGACAAGGTCAAGAGTCTTCACACATTGATCAAAGAAATCCTCAGCAGGCAGGGTGAAAGCAAAGACGCAATTACTTCCAAATTAGAGCAGTTCCAACAGGGGCAGCGGCAAACTTCGAAAATGTTGAAGGGACTCCTGGCCAAGGGGGAGAAGCTGAGAATAGGGGATTTCAAGGCAATGCTTGCCGAGTTCAAGAAGCAGCGACAGGAACGTGCAACCGGCCGCAGGCAAAGGCATCAGCAGGTCAGAGATATGCTCGATAAATTCAAGGCCGAACGTACAGAGGCAGAACGAACTCGTCTTGCCGACCAGCGAAGATGCGTACCGTGCAAATGATGGTCCGTCATGAAAGCTATCATAAATAACATCATAGACTCTTATCGAATGGAGGCGGAAGCTTGGAGTGTTTTGTTGGATAGTACGCAAAGGGCCTTGGAGCAGGCGGAAAACAAAGGGAAGGCTGACGAGCAGGCACAGAGAGTGGAAAGTCTGGTGAGGAATCTCATTATGGATTTGAATAATTTGCTTGCAAGGTTTTACTTTCTGAAGGATCGCCAACGCAGAGGGCGGGAGCAAATGACCGATGATCACGAGAAAGCTGTGGTTGAGTGTGCGGCTTTCGTCAAGTCCTCCGCCCAAAGCCTATCCTTGGTGCTTAGCCGTTGCAGGGAGACTCCGACATTTGAAGAAGAGATTGACAAGGAAATAAGAGAGCTTGAGGCCAGCGTTAGGAGGAGGGTACGGGAGTTCGACGAGATCCTGGATGGCACCAAGCCCCCCTTAATCAGTCGCATAGTCAGGTTAACCCGGAATATGGTGGGAGGTTTTTCCAGGTTTCTTCGGATTCGAAGCGTTGTTCCCACGGCAGCAGATCAAAGAGGGTCGGATAGCCAGGAATCAGCCCAAGATGCTTCCGACAGTGAATGGGAAAGTGCGTTTGAACGTCCGAATATGGGGTCAATCAGCGGCGGTGAAGAGAATTCAAAGTGTCTTATAGACTCAACGGCATGAAAAGATGCAAGAGTCGAGAGCAGCAGTATGTGATCGTGGGAGCCATGGTGCTTCACAAAGAGTTTGAGAACGTCTGGAAGGAGAATCTAAGATGGTAACAACAATAGCTGAAGACATGAAGAAGCTGACCGAGAACATCATCGTCGCCAACGATGTTCGGGTAAAGGCACTGGGTGCGTTGGTGAGTGACACTCACAGGACCCTCGACGGCTTCTCCAGGGACAGAAGAAAGATGGCGGCTCAGCAGACCAGGGACCTGGCCCATTTCATGGATGGTTTATCAAGAAACGTGCAATGTCTGCTAAAAAGTGCACAAGGCATGGTCCAGCAGTTTCGCAAAGACAACGTGCAAATGAGCAAGGAGCAGGCGAAGAGCCTGGCGGCTTTTGTCAATAATCTTGTCGCCGGGGTCGGCTCCATGCTGGACGGCTTCCAAAAAGACCACGCGCACATCTCCAGGGAGCTCCGGGACAAGCTCGCCCGAGAAATAAGCGACATTGAGAGGGACGTCGAAAGAATCCTGGAAGACGCCGACACGCTTGTGGGTCAGTTTGGTGCTGATATGACTCGGGCCAGGAAGGCATGGCAAGGCATGTCTGCGGCCTTGGGGAGGGCAAGAAAAGCCGGCCTCCTTACGCCGGAAATTGATGCCGCGGAAAGGGTCACCACCCTTAAGCAGGCGGCGCGCGAGGCCCCAAGCAAAAAGAGGACCTCCGCAAAGAGCAAAGGCGGCCGCCGAAAAGTTGGATCTAACGTCTAAAAAGTCCGTCTCATGCCGGAGAAGCGGCCGGCTGGAAAAGCCAGGGAGGTGCGCCAAAATGATCGATGAGATGACCACGGTGTTGGAGCCAAGTCCTCTGCCGGATTTCGTGGAGACCAGCTATGTGAAGGACGTCACAAACAGAGCCCTTTGGTACATCGAGGCCGGCTTCCCGGTTCATCTAAGGGGTCCATCCGGCACGGGTAAGACAACGTTGGCCATGCACCTGGCGGGCAAAATCGCAAGACCCGTGGTACTGATTCACGGGGATGAAGAGTTCACGACTTCTGATTTGGTGGGCGGTGAACATGGATACCGGGTCAGGAGGGTTGTGGATCGCTTCATCTCAAGGGTTCTGAAAACCGAGGAGGACATGGTCAAACGTTGGGTCGATAACCGTTTGACTGTCGCCTGCAAGTATGGCTTTACCTTGATATATGATGAATTTACGCGTTCCCGGCCCGAGGCAAACAATATCCTTTTGTCCATCTTGCAGGAAAAAATGATGGATTTGCCTGTGACAAGAGATGGTGAGGAGCCCTATCTGAAGGTTCATCCGGACTTTACCGCAATTTTCACATCCAATCCCGAAGAGTACGCCGGCGTCCACAGAAGTCAGGACGCACTGAGAGACAGAATGATAACGATGGACCTTGATTGCTACGACTACGAAACCGAAGTAGCGATAACACAGGCCAAGTCCAAACTGTCCGTGTCCTGTGTCGAAATGATAGTCAACATCGTGAGGGGGCTGAGAGAGTCAGGAAAGTGTGAGTTTGCACCTACGGTTCGGGGCAGCATCATGATTGCTAAAACTCTCAAAGTGCGACGATTGACACCTTCAAAAGGAAGTCATGTGTTTATGCAAATATGTCAGGATATTCTGGCATCGGAAACAAGTCGAGTCGGCTCAAAAACGAACCAGGACCGAGTTAAGCAAATCGTGAAAGAGCTTGTCATAAGAGAGCTTGGGATAAGTGACGCCGGTAATCCTTCTTCCAGGCCGGGCCAGGTTGACTACCCTGCAACTAATGCTCAGAGTGAAGCTACGCAGAACGGCAGACAGCGGGAGCAAAGTCTGGTTGAAGCATAGAAGGGAGGCATATCAAATGAGAACCATACAGCAATTGCCAAGCCTAAGTGATATAAGAAGTGTGCGTTCCGTTGGTGCCACGTCCATCCCCAAGGTAAAGAGGCCGAGCCATCTGGAATTGTACGTGCTTGGCAGAGAGAGAGATAGGTTAGACAAAGAGCTTGCCGCTCTGAATAAGAGACGAAGTACCGTCATGAGGAATTTGACCGGCGTCAACGAACAGATCGAGAAATTGCAGCAAGAAGCTCTTGAGCAGCAGAAAAAAAAGAACTGTGAAAACGCACCTCAGAAACCACTCAAAACGCTGACTATAAAATACTGACAAACAGCGGGTGTGTTCCCAACGGTGTGTGGTTACATGAACAGTTGAACGCTGTTAAAGGGGTACAGAATGGCTAAACATGGACACAAAAAGAACGAAGATCTGGATATTGACTTCGGGATAGGCAAGTTGAGCCTGGGGGGATTGTTCAAAGGGATTGAGAACCTCGTTGACCTGGCCGCCAAGCTCAAGGACGCAGGCGGCGAAATCAACAAAGAAGGCGAAATCGACCTGAGCAATCTTAAAGAAGGTATGAAAGGCGTATTCGGGGTTTCCGTCAAGACAGCGGTGGGAGGCAAACCCGTAGTCGAGTCATTCGGAAATGTCAAGAAGACTCCTGAAGGGCCTAAAGTCGAGGAAGAACGAGAACCCATCACTGACGTCTTTGATGAGGACGAAGAAATCCGGATATACGCTGAAATGCCGGGAGTCAACCGGGAAGATATACGATTGGACATGAAAGAGGATATCCTGGACATCTCAGCACAGACCGCAGACAGGAAATATCACAAGGAGATCCTGCTCCCGTCAAAGGTAAACGCTGAAACCATGACTTCATCTTATAACAACGGCATCTTGGAAATCAAGGTGAAAAAGTGAATGGCATTAGAAGGGCTCAAAGATGCTTCGCTGAAGCTGATCTTGTTTGGCGGCAAAGGCGGCGTGGGAAAGACGACGTGTGCATGTGCCACGGGTCTGCATTTGGCCAAGGATTTTCAGACATTGCTTTGCTCTACCGATCCGGCCCATTCACTTGCTGACAGCCTGGGACAAAAACTTGGCGACCAGCCTGAAAAGATAGAAGGGATACGAAACCTAAGCGCTCTTGAAGTCAACGCGGAAAATGCTCTTTCAAAATTCAAAACTGAACACGGTGACCAGATAAGAAAAATCCTTGAAACTGGTACCAACTTGGATTCTGAGGATATCGACTCCATGCTTGCGTTGCCCATACCCGGAATGGATGAGGTCATGGGTCTCAAGACACTGATCGATCTGATAGAAAAGGCGGGATTTGACAAATACGTTGTAGATACCGCACCTACGGGTCATGCCTTGCGACTCCTGACCTCACCGGGATTGTTGGATGATTGGGTCAAAGTGATGGGCAAGATGAGATGGAAGTACAGGTATATCGTGGAGACGTTTGCCGGCAGGTATAACGCCGATGAAGGCGACGACTTTCTCCTGTCCATGAAGAAGACGATAAAAAAGATAGAGGATTTGCTCCGCGACCAGAATAGGTGTGAATTCATAGTGGTTACGATTCCGGAGGACATGGCCATCTCAGAGACTGCTCGGCTGATGGCCAGCTTGGATAAATGTGGGATAAGAGTTAAACAACTGGTAATGAATAATGTCCTGCAATCCCATGACTGCCGGTTTTGCAGAGCAAAGAGACAGGAACAGGACAAATACATAAGCCAGGTTAAAAAAAGGATTGGCAATCTGACAACAACCGTTATCCCCTCATGTTCTCATGAGGTCAAAGGACTGCGGGCATTGGAAGATTTCAACAGCTTCTTGTTCAGCTAAGGCCGAAGAAAGGCACCTCGTATGGGAGAATTCAAGGTAAAGGAGGCTTTGCCTAAAGATGTGGGAAGGGCCATCGCCCGAATTGACCCCGAGGACATGAAAAGTCTGGGTCTGGACGTGGGCCAGGCTGTAGAGATAGAAGGTAAGAGGAAGACTGTTGCCAAGGCCATGCCTTGCTATGCTGACGACAGAGGGAAGAAGATAGTTCAGATCGACGGTATCACAAGAGAGAACGCGAAAGTCGGTCTGGACGAGAAGGTAACTATCGAGAGGGCCGAAAGCAACCCCGCCCGAAAGATAACGCTTTCTCCTTTGACAACGGCGGGCATACTTCAAAAAGACAAAGATGCTAAATACATCGGGTCTTTGATCGAAGGCCTGCTTTTAACCCGCGGCGACAAGATAAGGGCCCGGTTGTTTGGCGCTAAAACATGTGACTTTGCGGTGGAGGACACCGTCCCTGGCGGCGCGGTATCGGTGAGCTCGAGCACCTTAATAAGAGTAAAATCAGAAGAGGCTAAGCTTGAGAAAGCCAAGGTGTCATACGAAGACATCGGCGGGCTCGGTACGCAGGTTCAACGGATCAGGGAGATGATTGAGCTGCCTCTGAAATATCCCGAAGTGTTTGAAAGGCTTGGTATTGAAGCGCCCAAAGGAGTCTTCATGTACGGACCGCCGGGCACGGGCAAGACGTTAACCGCTCGAGCCGTGGCCAGTGAAACGGATGCGTATTTCGTCAGCATAAGCGGCCCTGAAATTATGGGGAAATTCTACGGCGAATCTGAAGCACGCTTGCGAAGCGTTTTTGAAGATGCCCAGAAACACGCGCCTGCCATAATCTTCATTGATGAGATAGATGCCATTGCACCCAAACGAGAAGATATGGGCAGTGAAAAGCAGGTTGAAAGGCGCGTGGTTGCTCAGCTTCTTGCCCTCCTGGATGGGTTGGAATCCCGGGGACACGTCATTATCATTGGAGCAACAAATATTCCTAATACTATAGATCCCGCTCTAAGACGGCCAGGCCGATTCGACAGAGAGATTTCGATTCCTATACCTGACAAGAATGGACGCTTGGAGATCATGGAAATCCATACGCGAGGGATGCCGTTGGCTAAAGACGTCGATTTGCGAAGATTGGCCGAGATTACTCATGGATTTGTCGGGGCGGATTTGGAGGCCCTGGCCAGGGAAGCGGCGATGTCTGCCTTGAGGAAGATTCTGCCGAACATTGATTTCGAATTGTCAGACATTCCTTATGAAACGCTGCTCAAGCTGGAAATAACAATGGACAATTTCCTTGAAGCCCTGAAAGAAATAGAGCCGTCCGCAATAAGAGAAGTATTTGTTGAAGTGCCGGACGTGAAGTGGTCAGACGTCGGGGGCCTTGAGAACATCAAGCAAGAGCTTAAAGAGGCCATCGAATGGCCTCTCAAGTATCCGGACGTTTTTGTGAAGGCCAATACAAATCCACCGAAAGGAATCTTGCTTTACGGCCGGCCCGGGACCGGAAAGACTCTTTTAGCCAAGGCCGTTGCCAATGAAAGCGGCGTCAATTTTATCTCGATTAAAGGCCCCCAGCTTATCAGCCGCTACGTGGGTGAATCGGAACGAGGAGTCAGGGAAACGTTCAGAAAGGCAAAGCATGCTGCACCGACCATACTCTTCCTTGACGAGATCGATAGTCTTGTGCCCAGAAGAGGTTCAAGCTCTACCGATGCCCACGTGACCGAAAGAGTCATCAGTCAATTCCTGACCGAGATGGACGGGATCGAAGAGCTTAAAGGCGTTGTCGTTTTGGCGGCGACGAACCGGTTGGACCTGGTTGACCCTGCGATCCTGCGAAGCGGCCGATTTGACTTGTTATTTGAGCTGCCCCTGCCCGACCGGAAAACGCGGGAAGAAATTTTCAAGATACATACAAGGAATAAACCCCTTGCCGCAAATGTTGATTTGACGGAGCTGGCCGACAAGACCGACAACAGAACCGGTTCGGACATTGAGTTTGTCTGTCGCAAGGCCTCCATGTTTGCAGTGAGAGAATATATCGAGCACAATTCAGCGCAAAAGCAAACAACTGCAAATGGAGAGCTTGAGGTATTCAGGCAATATTTTGAGCAGGCTATCAAAATGTTGAACAACCAAAATGGCAAGTAGATGATGGAGTGCGTGAGTTAATCTCTGCTTTCAGCGGTTTGCTGAATGGGTCTTAGGGAAGGGACCCTCAAACCCTTCCCTTGGAATGAAAGGGTTTGTCATGAGCAAGAGAGGCAAATACGTGTATGGAGTCATAAACTCCGGCACTGAGGAGCGTTTTGATCTGGGCGGGATTGTAGGCTTTGAAGATATCTATCCCTTGCGAAGCCCTGCCGAAGTTGTCAGCAGCAGCGAAAACTCCAAATGGGCATATACCATTTCATTCCGGGACATAGCGGCGGTTGTAAAAGATTCGGAAATAGTTGATTACAACCACATGCCCAAGGAAACTCTGGCCAGAGTGCTTGTTAGCCACCAGCAGTTAGTGGAAAAGGTAATGACCGAACACACAATTATCCCCATGAAATTGGGGACTTTTGCTGAAAGCGAAGGAGAAATTGAGCAGATCCTGGCTAGGGAATACGGAACGATCAAAGACATATTTGAACGAGTGCAAGACGCCGTAGAAATTGATGTGGTCGCCACACTAAACGATTTGGGCTCCTTTCTGCAGGAAGTCTCAGAGGAAGAGGAGATAAAGACGCTCAGGCAATCACTTCTGAGCAAAGAAAACGGCGTTACCGTGGACGATCAGATGAGGGTGGGCGTGCTGGTCAAGAGGTGTTTAGACAAGAAAAAGGCGGAGTACGCCGACCGGATACAGGCCACTTTGAAGGAAGTATCCGATGGTTTCAAGGCTCACGATCTAATGGACGACAGAATGGTGCTCAACACAGCTTTTCTTCTGAGCCACAACAGACAAAAGGATTTCGAGCGGACAATAGAAGAACTCGATAAAGGATTTGAAGAAAAACTGGACTTCAGATGCGTAGGCCCGCTTCCACCGTATAGCTTTTATACCCTCGAGATAAAGAGGCCGCAGTTCGAGCAGATAGACTGGGCCAGGAAGCAGTTGGGTCTTACGGACGATTTTGTGACGGCCGAAGATATTAAGAAGGCTCATCGAAGGTTAGCGTTAACCTGCCATCCGGACAAGAACCAGAATACGCCGGACACGCAGAAGAAATTTGACGAGATGACCCGGGCCTACAAAATGCTTTTGGATTACTGCAGAGCCTCCGACCAAACGAAAGGGGACCCGGGCTGCTACCTCAATGAGGAAGCTTTCGAGGAGGATGCCGTATTAGTTACTGCGGCGGGCTGACATGCAAAAAGAAGGAAAATATATCTATTGCATAATAGAGACGAAACAGGAACGTAATTTTGGTCCTATCGGAATCGGCGGGCAGGGCAACGAGGTCCTGACCATCGGCTATGACGATCTGAGTATGGTCGTGAGCAGCTATCCCCTGACCAGGATTACTGCAAACAAGGACAACATGTTGACTCACCAGAAGATCATTGAGCAAGTGATGCAGGAGTTTGACGGCGTGCTGCCTGTCCGGTTTGGAACCATTGCTTCCGGCGCCGATGAGGTCAGAAACCTGCTCGATAGAAGATGCAGGGAGTTTAAGACGGCCTTAAGGGACATGGACCACAAAATAGAGCTGGGTGTGAAAAGTATATGGACGAACATGGAGGCCATCTTCGATGAAATCGTGCAGGAGAATGAAACAATAAGAAATCTCAAAAAAACCATAGAAGAGCAAGGCTGTGAGGATACTCAGGCAAAAATGAGTGTTGGCCGGCTTGTGAAACAGGCATTGGATAAGAAGAAACAGAAACAGGCGGAAGAGCTTGTCAACAGGCTCAAAAGGATAGCCGTTGAGTACAAGCTCAATGACACAATAGGTGATGAAATGTTCATGAACGCTGCTTTCTTGACGGATAAGGGAAGAGAAAAGGAATTCGACAACATCATGGACGATCTAAGCGACCAGTTCAAAAAAATGGCAAGGTTTCTGTACACGGGGCCGCTGCCGGTATTTAACTTTGTCAACATCGTCATATATCCGGAAGAATGGGAGAAGTAAAGATGGAGACAGCGACCAAGGAAGGCAAATATATATACTGTGTCATAGACTCGAATCAGCCTCAGTCTTTCGGCCCTCTGGGGATAGGTGGGCGAGGTGACCAGCTCCACACGATCTGTTTCAACGACATTTCAGCGGTGGTCAGCGATGCCCCGATGAAGAAGTATAGGGTCTCGCGGGAGAATTCTCTTGCCCACGAAATGGCTATCGAAAAGGTGATGACCGAATATACCGCCCTGCCGGTAAGATTCGCCACCGTGGCTGAAGATCAGGAGAAAGTCAGGAGAATACTGACAAGAGAGTATGACAAATTCAGAGAAATGTTGAATGACGTCAGAGGCAAAGTGGAGCTTGGCCTCAAAGCAATGTTTCAGGAAAACGCTGTTTATAAGGACATTCTGGAAAGGTATGGGAATATAAGGCTGCTGAAAGAGAAGCTTGCGCAATGCACCCCCGAAAAGTCTCACTATGAGCGTGTCCAAGTCGGCAAGATGGTCGAGGAGGCTTTGCAGACAGAGAAGGAAATCGTTAAGGCTGATATTCTGAGTGTCCTGGAACCCTTGGCGGCTGAGGTCAAGATCAATGACACGTACGGTGAGCTGATGATTGTGAATGCCGCCTTTTTCGTGGAAAAGAAAAGAGAAGCTGATTTTGACCAGCAGATTCAGAAGCTTGATGACAAGTACGCTGGAAAAGCAAGATTCAAATATGTAGGTTCATTGCCCCCTTTTAATTTCGTAAGTATCAGGATCAATACCGAGGATTACTGAGGATGTTTCTGATCGATAGCATACTGCTTGCACCGCTGAAGGGGATCGTCTGGATGGGGCAAAAACTGAGCGATATGGCTCAAGAAGAGCTCTCTGATGAAGGTCGCATAAAAGAAGAGCTGATGCGGCTGCAATTGCAGTTTGAACTGGACGAGATTAGCCAGCCGGAATACGACCGGAAGGAAAAAGAGATCTTAGACAGGCTGGATTTCGTTACCAATGAAAGAGAGAAGGAGATTTAAGAAATGACCGGCATTGAAGAAGCGAAGGACGCGGCCATGGAGTTCCTGCAAAGGGCCGTCAACACACAAGACGTGAAGGTTATTGGCGCGACAAAGGTGGACAACCAGTGGCACGTCGAAGCGGAAGTCTATGAAGAGAATTCCTTCTTAAAGTCCCTTGGACTCCCTACGAGAGTGCAGGACAGAAACATCTATGAAATCAGGCTGAACGATAGTCTGGAAGTGGAATCCTACGAGCGTCAGGGCCATGCGCTGACGGCTGGCTAATCTATCAGAGGTGCAGTCATGGTAGAGGAAAAGCAGCTTATCTACCTGTATTGTGTTACAGATAGAGAGCCGAAGCTGGAACAAACAGAAGCCTTGCACAATGGCCTCTATTATGTCCACCGTGAAGGCCTTTATGCGGTAGCCGGTAAGGTTAAGGAGCTGGAATTTGGCGAGGAAGGCCTCAGAAGAAATATGGCTGATTTTCATTGGGCCAAGTCCAAAGCAAGTGCACATGAAATGATAATAGAACGGGTTATGACCGACACCGACGTAATCCCCTTTAGGTTTGGGACGCTCTTTGGCACAGATGACAGCCTGGAAGGGATGCTTGGGCAATACGGGGATGAGTTTAAGGCGATTCTAAGAAGACTGGCAAACAAACAGGAATGGGGCCTTAAGATCTATTGTGATCCGGAAAAGCTGAAAGCTGGTTTTCTCGGCGGCGAGGAGAGAATCCTGAAAATAGAGGACGAAATCAAAACATCCTCCGTAGGTAAAGCCTATTTTCTTAAGAAAAGAAAAGATGCACTGCTGGAGAGAGCACTGAATGAAAAAATTGACGCATGTAGCCGGGAAAGTTTCAAGCTATTGAAAGCGTTGAGTTTTGAAGCGCGCATAAACAGGCTGCTGCCAAAGGAAATAACCGAGCGGGAAGAAGACATGGTTTTGAATGCTGCTTTCCTGGTTGGTAAGGCCGAGGCAAACGACTTTCTGGCCACGGCGGATACGTTGAAAATGCACTACGAAAACGATGGGCTTGTCATAGATTGTACCGGCCCATGGCCGCCGTACAATTTCTGTGGCCTTTCGACAACAGAAGGGCAAAATGGGCAGCGTAATGACAAAATCAGCAAATGTGACTCTTTTGGAAATCCTGGACAGAGTCCTGGATAAGGGCGTGGTGATATCAGGGGATATGGTTATATCCGTAGCGGATGTGGACCTCATCTATTTGGGGCTGAAAGTCCTGCTCAGCTCTGTGGAGACCATGGAGCAGTTGAGAGGTTCGCCCTTTGCCGGACCGATGCAGGAGGCAAGATAGCTGTGAAACTATATTTGTATGGCATAGTGGATTCCAGCAACCAGATAGAGGAGGCAATATACGGGTTACGAGGCTGCGGCGTTTACAGCATTCCTTATCGCGATATAGGTGTAGTTGTTAGTGAGATGGGCCAAGCTACTCAAGGACTAACCGAAGGCGGCGTCCTGGAACATGAGGCGGTCGTGGAAAAGCTCATGGCTGATTTCACCGTTTTGCCCATGAGATTTCGGACTCTTGTTGATGGCAGAGACAACCTGCTTGCAATGATGCAGAGCTACTATAGGGACTTCAAGGGCAGTCTGGAAAGACTTCGTAACAAGTCCGAGTTTGGCGTCAAAGTTATCTGGCCGGCAGATAAAGTAAAAGAAAACATTGTCAATCGCCTTAGGAGCGACCAAACGGAAGCGTCAGGGCCACGTCGCTCAGCAGGCACAAGATTTATGAAGGAAAAATTCGAAAGATACAAAATAGACGAAGAATTTCAGACGAAGGCGGATCAGTTCATCAAAGCCATGGACATGTTTCTTGGCAAATTCGCTGTGGAAAAGAGACTTGAAACACTCAAGACCGAGAAGCTGCTGTTAGACGCAGCCTATTTGGTCGAAAAATCTCAGGCGTGCGACTTCAGAGAAGCATTTTGGCATATAAAGAGTGCTCACCCGGGTTTTAAGTTTCTGTTGAGTGGTCCCTGGCCTGCGTATAACTTCGTTGGTCTGTCCAAACATGACCCTGCCAGAGATGCCGAACAAGCCAATCTTTTTGCCGAAGTGGCCCGGTCTCAAGCCCTGGTGGGAGCAGGTAGTGTATGATCGCACATGCAATAGTGGAGACCGACTCGCCGGACGAATTTGCTGAGCAAATACAAAAATCCCAAGACGCTCATCCAGCGAGGATTGACGCAAATCCCGAGAATGTCGAAAAGGGATTAGCCAAGCTGGTCCTGACACTCATAGAGCTGATAAGACAACTCCTGGAAAAACAGGCGATCCGAAGAGTGGAAGCAGGTTCTCTTTCCGAAGAGGAAGTAGAAAGGGTCGGTGAGACTCTAATGAAATTGGAAAACAAGATGGCTCAGTTGAAGGAGCTATTGGGACTCAAGGACGAAGATCTGAACCTGAATTTAGGTCCTTTAGGGGATTTAATGTAGCATGATCAAAAGGAAGCAACCCCATGGCTGAACAAAAAATGATGCACCCGACTGATGCGACCAACCTCGCTGATATCCTGGAGCGGGTATTGGATAAGGGCATTGTCATCGCCGGAGATATCAAAATCCAGATTGCGGATATCGACCTTCTCAACATCAAAATAAGGCTCTTGGTTGCTTCTGTGGATAAGGCAATGGAGATGGGGATAAATTGGTGGCAAAACGACTCATACCTCTCGACAAGGGCAAAGAAGACGGATATCGAGCAGGAGAACAAAGAGCTGAAGAGAAGGTTGGAGCGTAATGAGGAGCTGAAGAAAAGGCTGGAACGTACCGAGGCAGCAGCAACGTAAAGAGCATCCTTATGAGAACACTGATTTACGTACCTGTCATACATACCAGTGCCGATTTGGGCTCGATAGCCGAACACGTGGCCAAAAGAGGAATCGCTGATTTGGGGCAGGAGCTTTGGGAAAAGCATAGAAGGACAGTTGAGAGTTTTTGGAACATTGTGTCAGACTGCTTCGACTCTATGGATGTTAGAGGGGTGAAAATATATCAGGATGGTATGGTTGCTGAGGATGAGGTGGGGAAAAAGATAGTTGAAGATACCGCCAAGGCGGGAAGTAAGAACTACCAGCTAATTCTGAGGCTTCTGGAAAGGGGTGCCGTCCTGGTCAAGACGGAGGATTTCAGCCTGGTGAAAAAAGAGTATGACCGATTACAGGCCATGACGCGAGCTGCATCAATCACACAGAAACTGATGGCCGTCGCAAAATACAAGCTGGTCAAGACTGTACTGTTAAATAAAAGAGATGTTTTCATCGCTGAGAGAATAGACCAGACTCTCAAAGCCGGCGAGAAGGCAATTTTGTTCATCGGGGCTTTTCATAACATAAAGAAAAGGCTCTCGAAGATCATGCAAGTGAGAGAAATCAAGGATGCCGCCAAGGTCAAGAAGTATCAAAAGCTCCTTCCCTTTTATCGTAAGAATGAAAGGCAATTCGACGAATTAGGTGCGTACCTTGTCTCGGAGATAACTGAAGTGTAGTGGACAGTACTTAATCTGACAGCCCCGCCGTTTCTGCCTGTAAGTTGTTGTTCCGCATTCTTGCTTTTACCAGCGGGATTTAATCCGTGAGGGTTTGCGTTGACGCTTTCCCAAAACGGGACTTACCGCTGCCTAGGCATTCCTCATTATAGTGTCGGGCAATCAGCATGTAAAACCGGCCGTGGTGAGTGGTGTTTTTCACCAAGGGAGCAAGAATCAGAAAGAGAGGTTACAATATGGTCTCCCTACAGCCAGTCAGCAACTGGTATTTGATCTACTGCATGCCGCAGGACAGGATCAACATTCGTACAGACCTTATTTATTAGATAGGGTGAGGAGTGCTCCAACGATTTCTGTGTGACAGCAGTGGAAACGCCCTTCTGAGCAAGTACAGAGCCAAAGGTCTTTCGTAAATCATGAAATTTGAAATCGCCCAGCCCAAGCTTTTCACGTATCTTGTTCCACCTGTATTGGCTGAAGCGGTCCCTTAGAACCTATCCGAATAACCCTTGGATAGCCGATATATTCAGAGGCAACGGTGCCTCTGAAAGGGTTCAAAAACGAAGAAACATAAGACAAAAAACAGATACAGGATTTCAGACGAACTCTGGAGAAAGATCGAGCCTTTGTTACCGGAGCATCCCAATACGCATCGTTTCGGCGGGGGCAGGCCGAGAGTACCGGACCGGCAGGCCCTGGATGGTATTCTCTTTGTGTTGCGAACCGGCTGCCAGTGGAACGCTTTGAACGAGACGGGTATTTGTTCAAGCAGTACCGCTCATTCGCGATTTCAGG
>Ga0214473_10004212_pt1 | contig 17326 bp, 29 predicted proteins | sample RVTome_7_FD_203509 | JGI IMG/M metagenome (GOLD analysis project Ga0214473, IMG submission 203509) | Soil microbial communities from uranium-contaminated site in the Upper Colorado River Basin, Wyoming, United States - RVT98D197 | ecosystem: Environmental > Terrestrial > Soil > Contaminated >... | reverse complement strand
AAGGCGCGCGTTACGGCGGATGAAATCCATGCAGTCCTTAGCGTTCTGCGGGACCATGGGATTCTTGCGCGCGCCCGCGTCGTGAAGGTCGGGGAATTCGAACTTCAGATCGATCCCGACATGGCGGATCAACTCAAGAGGCTGCTGCCGAGCGGCGACGAACCCGGCGGATCCTCTGCGCGAGGCACCAAGACGGCGGAGCAGCAGGCGGAAGAAGATCTGCAATACAGCCATTCCGAGTAACGATGTTGCGGCTCTCGACTTCATCGATCGCGTGGTGGGACCACGACCCTGACGATCCGCGCGACCTGCCGCCACCCGAAGAGCTGACGAACGCGGTATCGACCGCCGAGAGTAGTGACCCGGGGCGGCATGCCCTCTATGAGGACGCGCTCCGTCGCTACTCAAGCGCCATGTACCGCAAGTGGGTCAGCAGCCCGCTGCGCGTCGGCGGGTCACTCGCGGACTCCGGGCTCCTCGAGAAGTCGCGAGGGAGTCGTGGCTACAGCATCAACGTGACGCGGAACCTCTGCGACTGGGGCACGTCGTTGATCTGCCGGTCGCGCCCTAAGCCCTGGTTCATCGCGGAGAACAAGACGTTCGAAGCGGTAGACCAGGCGGCGCAGCGGGAACGCTGGGTATTGTCGGGGTTTGAGCAAAACTCAGTCTACGTCGCGGGCCAGCGGATGGTGAAGAATGGCGCGATCTTCGGCGACGGTTACCTCGGGGTTTACGCCGATCCATACAGCAAGACCGTGAAGGTCGAGCACATCTTCACGCCCGAGATCATCGTCGATTCAGTCGAGGGGTTCAACGGGCGTCCCATCCACACGTACCGGAAGCGCCGCGTCAGCAAGTATCAACTGGCGTGTCGCTACAAGGAGTTTCGCGACCAAATCTTGGCGGCCGGCGGCAACAGCGGGAAGAACGACGCGTCCGACGAGATGATCGAGTTGACGGAGGGCTGGTCAATCGAGAGTTACGACGGTGCGCACGACGGCCGCTACATGATGGCGATCCAGGGCGAAACGTTAGAGTACCGCCACTACCGCCACCCATCGTCACCCCACGTGCGATGGAGCTGGTCGGAAGATCCAGGAGGTTGCCACGGGACCGGCATCCCGTTTGAAGTCAAGTCGATCCAAACGCTCATCAACATGCTGACGCGAGTCATTGAGTCGAACTGCTGGAATGGCGCGTCGCTCCGTATCATTGCGGCTGCAAACTCGGTTGTCAGCGCCCACATGAACAACGCGCTGAAGGCGCCGATCATCAAGTTCACTGGCGCCATTAAGCCGGAGTTCCAGGTGACGGACGTCGCGTCACCGCAGCTCATCCAGCTGCTCGAGATGTCGATCCAGCATGCGTATCGCGTGACGGGGCTGTCGGAGCTCGCGGCCCAAAGTCAAACGCCAAGCGCCGGCATGAGTGGCAAGGCTCGGCTGGTCCACGATCACACCGAGTCGCAACGCTTTCTTGAGGCAGCCCGTCGTCAAGACGAGGCAATCGCGCGTGATCTGACGCTTCGGTACCTCGAACAGGGGCAAGAGCTGCTCGAGATGTGCGGCGACTTCGACGTGCGGCTCGGGGACGGCGAGGAGGTGGAACGCGTCGCACTCTCGAAGCTGGTGGCGCAGCGTCGGGACTTCCAGATCCAAATCCTTTCGACCGCAGCCCTGAGCAATAGCGCGGGCGCGCGACTCGAGCAGATCCAGGCGTACCGCGAATACGGGTACTATTCGAAAGAACAGGCCGAGAAGCTGCTCGACATGCCGAACGTCCGGAGCGAGGACGATCTCAACTTGTCGAGCGTCAAGGCGGTGGACTGGGCCATCTCGAGAATCATGAAGGGAGTGCGCAAGACTCCGATCCCCGAGATGAATCTCACGTATGCGGTCGAGCGGGTCCAGAAAGAGATCCTGCGGCTCTATCGGTTGCGCGGCGTTCCACCAGATCGCCTTCAGATGTTGCGGGACTTCAGAGATCAGGCGAGCTATTTCCTCGAAAAGGCGGCGAACGGCGGGCCCAAGGCTCAGCCGCTGGGGGCTCCGGCCGATCCATTGGCGGGCGCGCTACCGGAGGCGGGGGCCGCGGGTGATGTCGGGCTGCTGGCGCCGCCGCCCACGGCCGGACCATTGCCCGAAGAGGCGTTGCCGATTGCGGCGTAGTTCTTCTTCCCTCGCGCTATTGTCGATGCCGTTGTGGTCGATATCTTCAACAAAGCACTTAAACCATTCCATTTCTGCCAGTAATTTATTCAGCGCCCAGCCCGAAGCAGGAGCCTCACCTTCGCTTGCCGTGAAGCCCAGCCTGCCTAGGCGGGTAAGGCCCTCTCTGTTGCCTAGTTTCTTGTCTCTCATGCCACATAGAGGCGCGAGCGAATTATCTGCGCATAATTGACCATAGGGCCGGATGCAGGTGGCACACTCGACTCGTCAGATAATCGGTTCTTGGGCCTGCTGCTCCAACGAATCAACCCACCACTTTCGAGCCGCCCCATTGGGGTGAGTTTATTGGTGATCATGAGGTGGTCTCCACTCGCAGCTCTGCAAGCAACCGGTCGCGGGAGTTGCACTCCGGATCTTCCGTCACGAGCTCAAGCAGCCGTCTCAGTGCTCTGCCAACCTCCGGCCCCGGCTCGATGCCGAGTTCTCGCATGACGTCGTTGCCAGTGATCGCGAGCGCAGTCTCGTGCGTCACGATGGGCGGCATGCTCGAGACTCTGCGCGCGAGCTCGTTGGTCAATTCTAAATCCATCGCCGCCTTGGCTGGCCCCTTCCCGACAACGTCCGCGCGGGCCAGTTCACAGAGTGCAGAAACGTGCTCCGCCCCTACTCGTCGAACCCAGCGCCGCACCGTAGCGTTCGACCAGTTGGCGTCGTAGCGAACGAGGTGATGCCGCACGAGGTGAACGGCTCGTTCTCTCTGCTCATTCGAGAAACACATGCGCCGCAAGATCTCGTCTGACTTCACGGCCCCAACGTTCTCGTGGTCGTAGAACGTGACGTCGCCGGTCTTTTCAGAGAAGGCACGCGTCTCCGGCTTTGAAACGTCGTGGAACAGGGCCGCGAGGCGGAGCACCGGGTCGGCCATGGGACACGCGTCCAGTACGTGCAGCGTGTGCTCCCACACGTCGTACGCGTGGTAGCGGTTCTGGTGGCACGCGTACATAGGCAACATTTCGGGGGCCGTAACGCCCAGCAGACCGGACGCCAGCATGACGCGAAAGGCTCGCGATGGATTGCGCGCGTCCTTCAGGATCTTCATCCACTCGGCATGTACGCGCTCGGCCGCCACCTTGGCGAAAACGTCGAGCGCACCAGTCATGGCCGCAAAAGTCTCGGGCGCCATCGACAGCTCTTGCGTCGCGCAGAAGCGCGCGGCCCTCAGGACCCGCAGACCATCCTCCGCGAAGCGCTCGCGAGCGTTGCCAACGGCCCTGAGTACACCTTGCTTCAGGTCGTCGACGCCGCCAAATAGGTCCAGCAGGCGGCCGTCGATCGGGTTGTAGGCCAGCGCATTGATCGTGAAGTCGCGCCGCGCCAAGTCTTCCTCGATCGTGTCGGCGAACCGGACGTCATCCGGACGTCTGCCGTCCGAGTACTTACCATCGCGGCGGAACGTCGTGACTTCGAAAGGCTCGTCATCCAACAGCACCGTGACGGTACCGTGCTGCTCACCCGTCAGGAGGACGCGGCTGAACAAGCCCTGCACGGTCACGGGGTGCGCGTCCGTCGCGACATCCCAATCGTGCGGAGGCCAACCCAGCAGAGAGTCGCGCACGGCTCCGCCGACCAGCCACGCCTCGTGACCGGACTCGCGCAAGATTCGGCAAACGATCGCGGCACTCGGTGAGACTCTCACGTCGCCTCCGCAATCAGCTCAACACAGAGACGATCGATCGCTTCGACATCCGGAGCCCTCGGCAGCGGCGACACCTTCGCCAGCTCCTCGAGCTCCGCGTCTTCTCGTTCGGCCCATTCGACAATCTTCTCGTAAGACCACGCGCCGTTTCGGATGTCCAGAAGTTCCGCGGCATCCGGTCGCTTCACGATGACTTCTCCGGTCGTGAGAATCTCGCGACACATTCGCATGAGACGAATGAGGTGCATCGCGTGCTTGCAATCGTAGCCATGCACAGCCTCGAGCGCCGCGCGCTTCGGATTCCGCGTGCGCTTCCACTCTTGGTAGGCATCCCACTCGCGTTTCTTCGCGGTGTAACGCTTCTCGAGGTCCAGCAGATGAATGAAGTTCTCGTCGTATCCGATGCTTCGCGCCGCTCCCTTCCAAAGGTTGTCGTCGCTGCACACTTGGATCTCCGCGAGATGCTGACTCATCTTCTGCAAGATGGCTTGTCGAACGTCGCGATCCAGAGCATCCAGGAAGTCGGCGCTCCAGCCGTCCAGCTTCTGACGAATGCCCGCCTCTGCCGCAGCCAACTGATCCCCCGGGATGACCGTACGTTCCGGTAGATCGAACTCCGCGCGAGTCGGCGGGGACTTCGGCGGGTTCTTCAGCCATCGGTAGTGCCGGTTGATCCTGCCGAGCTGAGAGTGCGCGTATCCCGAGAACGTGTGTTTCACGCGCCTCGTGATGAAGAGGCCGCGAGACTCCAGCAGTCGACGACCCGCCGCCGTCACGATCAAGTGGTCGCTCGGGTCGGTAAACAGGATCTCAATCACATTCGGGTTCGCCTGCGACGCCAGCGAGATGAATTTCCGCAGGCAAAATATCACGAGGTCCGGATCCTTCGACTCCGCTTGATCGAACCGGTGGAGACTGCCTAGATAGTATTCGCGCGGCGCAATCGCGACGCCGCGAAAGTCCTCGTCGCTGCCCTCAATGTTCGTGCCGTAGGACCAACTCCCGTGGCGGCTCAGAAAGATGGTGCGGTCAGGCAGCCACGCGAGGTTGCCGCGGTATAGAGACCAGTCGAACGGCATCACCTAACCTCCACGACGTCACCCACGAGGTCCCGGTCCAGCACTACGAGCACCCGGCTCGAACCCATGCGGTAGGTCTCGGTCGCCTGCTCCTCCGGTCCCGCGTAGGTCAACCGCGGACGCAGGAGCGCCAGGCGCTCGCCCGATACCCTGAGCTCTCGAGGTGGCTGCCCGTCGGCGCAGAGCTCCTGGACGGCAAGCCGTAGTTGTGACCAACGAACGCGCATGACCCGGTCAGGGTAGGGCGCTACTCTACTCATGTCAAGCGTTGACTATACAGACGTAATCGGCACATACTCAGGACATGCCAGACGATTCGAGACGCCGCCGCAAATCCCGACCCCTGCGGCTCAACGTCTTGCTCGCGACCGACGAGCGCCAAATGCTCGAGACCGCCAGCGAAGCGACCGGGTTATCGCTCTCGGATGTCGTGAGGATGCTGATTCATCGGGAGTATGGGCACCTGAGGAAGCCGATCGCTTCGCCGACCCCGTAGGGACAAAAGCCAAAAACCCCGAACCCGGGGTTAACCGAGCTCGGGGCACTGTCGGGAACGACAGGAGGGTGTTCTATCCGGTTTCTGGGTCGTCGTCTTCGAGCGGGTAGGTGAAGGCGGGGGTTATCGCGACTTCGAACGTCAGGGCGACGGTTGCGCTCGGCTCCACGGGGAACGTGAAGGCAACGGAGATGGGAGTTGCGTGCACGAACGCCGGTGCCCCGCTCGGCTCAAGCGGGTAGAGGAAGCCTGGGTCCGCGGAGGGCTCGAGCGGGTAGGTGAAGGCATCGGGGGTCGTGTCCCCAAGGCCCAGTAGTGTCGTGAGCGGCACCGAGATGGTGCCTACGCCCGACACCGCGATCGTGACGAAGCCTTGAAGCGAGGGCGCCGGTGGAACTAGCGTCCCGGCGCCCCCCACGATGATGCCCGCGGACCCTTGGACAGTGGCGGAGGGCGCTGTCAATGTGCCGGCTGCGCCCACCACAACGTCAGCTGAGCCAGTCGTCGTTGCACTCGGGACCGAGAGCGTGCCCGTGCCTTCAACGCCTTCGAACTCGACTTCTCCGCTGCCGCTGACGGTGGCGGATGGCGCTACTACCGTGGAGGCGGCGGTCACCTGGACGTCAGCGGAGCCCGCGAGTGTGGCCGGGGCGGCCGGCAGAGTTCCGGTCCCGCCCGCTATCACATCGGATGAACCGACCACGGTAGCGCTCGGCGGCACGACCGTGCCGGTGCCCGACGTCAAGACGTCCCCAGTGCCCGCAATCGTGGCAGCGGGTGGCGCCAGTGTCGCGCTGCCAGCCGCCAGGACGTCGCCCGTGCTGTTGGTTGTGGCGGGCGGAACCGAAACCGTGGCTGAGCCGCTGGCCAGGACGTCCGCAACTCCCGCGGTCGTGGCGGCGGTTGGGTTCAAGGTGCCGGTGCCAGTCACCGGAGCGGCCGTCACTTCACCGGTGCCGGTGACCGTGGCGGGTGGCGGCGTTACCGTTGATGTCGCGGCCGCCGTGACGTCGCCCTCGCCCGCAAGCGTCGCCAACGGCACCGACAGAGCCCCGCCCGACGGGAACTCGATCACCTCCCAGGACGCTTCGGCCGCAACCCCGAACGAGTTATCACGATCGAGCGTGACTTCGTCGACGTCCGTCAGCAGAACGCGAATCGCGCATTCCTCCGAGTCTCCCCATCCAGTCGCCGTGCTTGGCGATGCCGATGCAGCCGGCGTAATGCTCGGAGCTCGAGGAATAGCGAGAGTGGCGTCAACTGTCGTGATCGCGATCGCTTGACTCGCGTTCCCTGCCCCTCCACTCGGGAACGAGACATTGCCCCGCTGGACGGAGCCGCCAGTCATCGAAACGACGAAGCCTCCGACTTTCGGATCGCCCGCGACCGCGCTCGACTTGAATGCCCTGACGGTAGTGGCGTCCTGTAGATCAACCCGCACGGAGTTGGACGCGCATGCGTCGTTGTCAACGCCGCTCCATGAGTAGCCCACGACGAACGTCGCGGCAGCGTCGACAGAAGTGATCGTATCGGTAGCGGTTTGCGACCCCGTCGACATCGTGAGGTCGAACCGCTGGACGTCGAAGTCGACGGCGCTCTCGATCACATAGGCGGTGCCCGTGAGCGTAGTGTCAAAACCGCCGGCTCCGCCATCCTCACGCTCAGCCGTGATCTGATTGTCGGCAGAGAACCGAAAGTTCAGCCCCGCTTCGTCGAAGTCCTGGCGCTCGCCCGTGTTCCCCATGTAGTAGGAGCCAAGAATGAAGGCATGGGCTTGATCAACTGCCGTGCACGCGACGACATCGCTTGTGTCTGACGCTGCAAACGCAATGGCTACCTTCTGCACGACGCCCGCAGCGAACTCCACCGCGTAGACGCTGACCGTAATGCTGCTGCCGTTTTCTCCGCGAGTAACCCGTACGGTCGGGGTGCCGGAGTCGTCGAACACCTCGACGTGCACCAACGTGCGGGAGTAAAATGGCTCAGCAGCTGTTGAATCGACTTTGACGGTGTAGAACGGAACGCAGTTGTCGGGGTCTTGACCCTGCGAAAGAGCTTGCGTCGCTGTCGTACCGGTCGTGAGCGAAAGCGTCTCGTGCTCGATCGACGTGACGATCGACGATCCAGAAGTCCCGAGCGCAAGCACATCGCCCGTGCCCGTCGAAATGGTGGCGAGTGGTGCGGCAAGCGTGCCCGTCCCTGTGACGGTAGCCAGCCCCTGGATCAGTGGTGCCGCAATAGCAAATGACGCGATCGCTCTGAGACCAATTGCCATGACTTGCGCGATGCACAATGCTGATTGGGTCAGATCCCTAAGGCAGTCTCAATAGCTGCCGCAGTTGAGAAGTTCGTCCACTGGTACCCACCAGCCTCGAACTTAGCTACTACAGTATCGGACCATCTAGCTCTGTTGAATGCGTTCAGCGCAGTCAGTAAGGCCGATGGCCTTGTCGCGAGAACGGTATCAAACTGATCCGCTTGTGGCGTCGTCATGGAGAACATATCCTTGATGTATTGGGCATCGATCAAATCGTCCTCCCACAGGTGCAGCAATTGCTTCAAGTAGTGCGGCGGTATCTCACCGCCATCATTTTCGTAATCACCCATCTTGCAGCATCTCTCTACGAACGTTGCGGCCATCATGGCCTCCTTTCACCCCATCCTGGGGTGGCTTGCGGCGGTTAAATTAAGCAAACTCGATCAACACAAACTTACCAGTGGCGCCAACAGCTCCGGCTTGACCACCCGTTGTATCAGAGCAAATTGTCCCACCGGCGCCTGATCCAGGTGCCTGCCCGGCACGGCCGGCTGCTACAGCCGAGACGCCAAGGGTGGTGCTGCCTAGTACGCCGCCGCGCCCTCCGCCGCCCCAAAGCGACGTGCCCCCATCGCCGGCAGACGCGATCGTGCCATCAAGTGTCCCGTCCATGGCGAACCCAAAACTAGATCCACCGTCTCCGCCGGCCGCTCCGAACAGGCCACCAGATCCTGCCCCTCCACCATCTCCGCCTAACTCCGCGTTGATGTGATTTGTTTCGGTACCTGATCCAATGCCACCTAATCCGCCAATTGCTGTCAGAAGAGCTCCTAGCGTCGCGTTTGATGCTGCGCCTCCGTTTCCGCCCGCGTTAGACCCAGCGGTCCCGCCTGCGGGCAACGTCAGCGTTTGGCTGGCGCCAAAAGTCGCAGCAGAAAAGAAACCAATTCTGGTCCCACCAGCGCCGCCCGCTCCGCCTACTCCAATGTCATTTGTGGTGGTTGACGAATCTGAGCCGCCGGACCCTCCGCCGGATGCCGTGAGTATCCCAAAGCACCACTTCATGCCGGTGGTTGCGGTCACCGTGCCGCCCGCAGAGAACTCCTGGACGTTCAGCACGCTGAAAAACACGCCCGCCGCCTTCAGCGCCGTTAGGATGCGGGCGTCATCCGTCTTGGCCGCCGCCTCACCAGCTGTTACGATCTCTGCCAAGCCCGCGACTGTTTCGCTTGCTACCGGGTTAATCTCGGCGGTCGGCAGCACCATCTCTACGTTCTTGGTACCAGCCGAAAAATTAACAGCGGCTCCCGCGTTGCTCGACTCAAGAGGTGTCGTCCGGACGAGCACGTTACCTGTGGTCCACGTCCCCAGTCCAGTCTCCCACTCGTTCAGCGTCTGATGCGCAATGACGTAGTGCGTCGTATCGTTGTTCGCCATGACGGACGCGAAAGTCCTGCCCGGCGTCAATGCTCCCGCGAGCGTGAAGTTTCCCGTGCCAGTTGTCGTTGACGACTCACGCACGAGATCTTCACGGATAAATGCCATTGATCAAAACTCCAAACGCCCCGAGCCCTGACCGGACCCGGGGCAAGCAGAAACGCGTAACCGGCTGAGCATCAGAATCACGCCACCGAGAACGTCAGCGTCGGAATCGAAACCGCCTGCCCGCTCGTGATCGTGCCGTCGAAGTTGACGTCACCCGACCCGATGCCCGCGGTAGCCGTGTAGATGATGGTGTTGGCGCGATCGCGAAACTGTACGTCTGTCGGAGTTGAGGCTGATCCACCGGAAGCGGTCCCACTGAGCGCCGAAGCAAGCGTCGCAACACTGGGAGAAGCAACGCTCGCTGCATTGTATGCAGGGTTGGCGAAGTTCAGTGTCGCGAGCGTCGTGGGGCCGGTGGCTCGAACGACGAGATCACCCGTTGCGTCGCCAGGGGTGCCGCCGTCGACCGCGTCGACCCAGTTGTTACAAACTTCAGATCGCCTAGTGTTGTCAGCTATCGCGAGTGCCATGTTCTTCTGTCTTTCCGCCCCCGAAGAGGCGCGTGAATGTTGATGCGTCTAACGTGATGTGACCCACGCCCGTCACCACTTGTTGCTTGATGACGCGCACGAAGAATCGCGCGCCGCCGCGCTCGTGGGCAGCGTCCAACTTGAAGACGTCGACCCGGTAGTTCTCGGGTTGATGCTCGTCGTACTTGAGTTCGAATTGCTCGATCACGTCCCAACACGGCGGAGGCGGCTCGAGCTCGACGTCTTGCTTCGCCACGTGGTACCAAGGCCGCCTATCGACCGTCACGGAGTCGCCCGGCTGCGGCCCTAGATCGACGCATTGCTCGTTACTCACTTGGTCAAGTGTGATGGCGTCGTCGGCTTCCAGATCGTTCTTACGCTCTTCCCGGTACGACTCCTCAGATGCCTCCCAGGTTTCGGTATCGTCACTCACTTGGTCGCGCCATTCTGTCGCGCGACTTTGATGACTTCACGCAACAGCGGCGCGACCTTCTCGAGCTCTCCGAGCCTCTGGTGAGCTTCCGCCACAATAGCGTTGAGCTCGTCGACTTCACCCTTTGGCGACTTCTCGGCTGCTTCGATCAGTTCTTCTATCGTCATGATGGACTTCTCCCTTGCGGCCCGCGGGATGCTGGCCGATAAACGTTGGTTGTGGCGGATGAGCGCCTAGACAGTGTCGATCGTCAGCCGATTAGGCGAGACCTTGCGCGCGCCATTCGCGCACCAGTGAGTCGGACGCCTCGACGTGTGCGGAATCTTCTCGACTGAAGTACGCGCCCCAGAACCAACCCTCTTCGCGGAACGCATGCGCCAGGACGATCAAGCCCTGTTGGGTGTAGCCGTCGCCGAGTGTGTCGAGGATGCCGTCGATCTTCGGATCCCAGGCGGTGCCCCACGAATGATTCGAGTAGCTGACGCCGCCCCGGACCTTCCGGCAACACAGCATGCCGGCGCTGCCGATCACCGCGTGGAGCTCCGGCATCTTGCGCTGAACCTCCGCCAACACCCGAGCCAACGACTCGACCGCCGGCTTGATGCCCGTGACCTTGAAGGCAGGGTGAACTTGTCGCGTGACGAGCAGCGACTTGACCGTCTCGTTCGTCACGGCCGTGCAATTCTCCGACAGCTGACCAGGAACCCCGAACAGTTCGAGCATCGTGGATTGTCGACAAGGCGCTAGCCCGTAGTTCGTCGGCATGGCGGGCGTTCGAACGCGGAGGGCAAAGTCGGACTTGGGGCCAGGGATTGCCGCCAACGGTGGCAACTTGCTCAGCGTCGCCGTCAACGTGCCGGGCCCAAACCAGCGATCGTTCTTGACGCCGAGCCTGTCTTGCAAAACGCCGACGTGCTGAAACGTCTTCTCTTCCAGCCAATGGTCGTAGTTGCCGGCGGAACCGCCCGGGTTCTCGCGTTGGAAAGCATCGAATAGCGCGCTCATGACATCACCTCGAAAGCGTAAACGTCCCATGCCTCGGTGATCACACTCGAGTGCACCAGGCAGCAGCCCAGCAGAGGGCTCGCCAGGCGTTGCGAGCAGCTCGCTCGAGGCTCACGGTGCACTCACTGGTGTTGGTATATCCGGAAGCTCTACGGTCTTCCCCGCGAGCTCGTGAGTTGAGTCACCGCAGAATTCGATCTGCCCACCACGAATGAAATAGTGACAACAGGTCGCCTGGACGATGCAGTCTTCATCCTTGTATTCGGGAGTTGTGTTGCGGACGCTCGGGCTAAACGTTGCTGAGTTCTCGTTGCCATTGAACGACCACTGAAGTTTCGCGTGTGGCTCAGTAGGGATGCAGTGCATCTCTTTGCATCCAGGACAATAGTGAATGAAGCCTTCTGAATATTTTTTAAGCTTCATGGCAGGCACTCCGCCGACCACCGATCGCCCGCGCTTTCCGACACGTAGAACGCGGCAGCCGAGAATGCGGCCAACACGGCCGAGCTCACGATCAGGGCATGCTCGTAGCGCTCGCGGTCGACCGGGAAGGTCGCGATGCCGGAGGCGCCGCCCAGCATGGCGGTCCCTTTTGCCAGCGCGCCCCACGTGCGTCGTTGACCGTCTAGGCTAGCGCAGCGCACGGCGTCGCGATCGCCCGCCAGAGCGGCGGCGGGGGCCGAGCCAAGCGACGGCTTGGCCGCGTAGGCCGAGAGTCGGCCGCTCTCGAGAGAGCCGGCGCACCCGAGCACAAGCGCTGGTAGCGGGAGCCAGAACCTAAACCATCGTTTCAATCGCTGCATGTCGTCATTTCCTGAACCAAAGCCACGCGCCGAATGCCGCCCCGAGAAACACGCCGCCGAATACCGCGAGCACGAACGCCCACGTCTTCCACGTGTCGCGCTCACGAGTCTCCGCCGCTTTGATCTTCTGCTCGTGGCTCCAGACCATGGAGGACATCGCCATGTCGAGCCTCGCGATCTGCTCGATGCGCGCGAGACGTGTGCGTTGACCGCGGGCGAATTCCTCAAGTGCCGCGAGGATGGCCTCGAGCTTCTGGAAGATGGCGGCGAGGATCCCGTCGGGCGGCACTAACGTTTCAACTCCCGGCCGACCCGAGAACGCTCAAGGCCTCGAGCGCTTTCGTCGCCTTGTCGTGTACCGCGTCAACGGTCGCGCAGACTTTCGTATAGGGCTCTACGTTGGGGAGAATCGCGCACGCTTTCGCGCCCACATCCGCAACCTTGACGGCGCCCTTCGCTAGCTTTTTGGCGAGGTCGACGGACTTGGCGAACGTTTCGCCGGTTTCACCCAGCGCTTTCGCGGACGCGACTATCTCGTTCGCCGTCGTGATCAACTCGTCAGAGTCGGCGACGGCCGTGGTCACCAGCGCGACGATCTGATCGGCCGTCGGGGCTTTCGGGACACCGGCCCCGCACGACACCGCAACAGCACAACACATCATGATGATCGATTTGTTCATAGGTCTTCGTCTTCTTCTTTTCGAGGGGTTGGATATGGGGCAACAAGGGGAGGTGGCTTGGCTGATTGGCGCCGCGCTCGGATGTCCAGCGTCATGAGGACGCAGAAGATCACGATACTCAGGCACACGACCGCCAGCCCCACGACGAATTGTGTGGGGTGAAGTTCGAACAGGTGAAACATCGGTCTATCGAAACATCGCCAACCCGAGCACGATGCCCGCGGCAAAGCCCAGGATCACACAACCCGCGATCACCGCGACGGCCCGGAGAAACGCGCGCTCCGTTTGGGCGGCCACTGGCTCGTGGTCAAACGTGTTGAGCCGACTGGGAGGCGGAGGGAGGGGCGGAAAGGACATCAAGTCGACTTGTTGGTCTCGTGCTGCACGTCAATGAACGCCGCCTTGAGCCCACCAGCCTCGAGTTCCTCCGCGAGTGTGCCGCCGAGCATCGGGGGATGCGCCAGCTCTTCGGCGTAGCGGCGGTCGCCCTCGATGTAAGCTTGGCGCGCCATCTCGTCGCCGTTGCCGCGGGGGTTCTTCGCCAGCATCTCGTCGAATGCCTTGGCTCGGTGGTAATCGCGCGGGTGCATGATGCTGACGGGCGCAGCGGGTCGACCCGCGCCGTAAACACGCTTGGCGGCTCGCTGTAGCCAAGGCGGCAGACCCTCGAGATTGAGCGTCATCAGTTACCCTGATACGGTAGCGCCGATTCCTTCAGCACGTGGTGACCCCCGACCGCCAGCAACGCGGACCCGACGCCCGACACGATCTGCATCACGACATCCGACAGGACGGTCGAGTTGGTCGCGAGGGCGGAAGCACCGGCGCCAATCAGCAGGCCCGGCAAGGCCTTGAGGGCTTGGGGCAGCGCGTCAAACGATGCGGCGTGAAGCTTACGCCATCCGTAGTAGAGGGAGCCGATCGCGACCGCGAGCAGCGTATGAAACAGTCGCGGATCAACTGCGTCGAGGTAGAGTTTTAGGTCTTGCATGGGGTCTTCCTTCCGTCTTTGGCTCAGCGCTTGATCCGCCGGTAAGCCTCGAGCGCATCGACTAAGGGCTGCCCTGGATTCAGCGCGTCGAAGTGGGGGTCCGTAATGATGCCGATGATGGTTGATTCAGCGCGACGACGTTGATCCGCGCGCTCAAGTTGCTGAGCCCACAAGTGACCAAGTCCCAGGCCCTGTGCGTATTCTTGTATCGCGTGACCCGCGAACGCCGCGCCGCCACCGCCGAATATCACACCATCCGGCACACCCGATCTTGACCCGCCGACGCTGTTGCACCCAGTCGTATTCGCGAGATTCACGCCACCCACAATCGACGTCCCTATTCGCGTACCATCAACCTGGGTAGCATCGTTAGCGCGAGCAGCCTTCCCGCTCTCACGCAGCGCCTTGTCGCCGATGAAGTGCCCGCTTTTGCACACAAGACCATCTCGCTCCGGGTCCCGCGTCATACGTGTCCAGCAGCCCGATTCAGGGCACGATGGGTCGTCCAGGTCCTTGACTAGCGGGTGTTCTCTCATGGGGTCTTTCGGACCATCCCGAGGATGGGGTTGCGTTGGTACAGCAGGTTGCTCATGGCTCTCGATGAGTAGAACTTGACCAGCAGCTTGTGCGTTTTCGCGCTGGGTAAGTTTAGCGTCGACTCGACCTCGGAGAGCTCGCGCAGATAAATATCCCGGTCGTGCTGATACAGCCCCTCGAGTTGCCAAAGTTCGTCCCACCGCTCGAAGTCATCCAGCAGAGATGCGTGCCGTAGGGCCTGAACGTCCCGCGCCAGCTCAATGAGCAGGGTCCTCGTGGTCGGGTCGCTAGTTCTGCTCACCCCGTCACCTCGCAAAGCGCATGGATCACGCGGTCCGCCATCAAGATGTCGACTTGGAACTGCGAGTAGCCGAGCGCTCGGAACAACGCACGCCCATCGTGGTTGTTGAGAACTCCGACCGCGATATCGCCGCCGTAAACCTTGTGGCCCCCCAGCATCCCAATGGTCGTGATCTTGAACCCTATCTTGCCGGTCCGGTGCCACTGGCCGAAGTCCGGCACTACGCCGTCGAACTCATCGGGCGCGATCGGGTCACCAAGCAACAGGTCGGGATACCGGAACCCGTGCTCGAGTCCCGCGCCCATCAGCCGTTGAAAGATGAAGCCGGCCCACTTGGCCCCTTCGGTCGAGGGCGCCTGAACGACTGGGCGTTCCGCACGGATTTGGTTTTCGTCGGTTCGGATCAGCATGCCGGCCCCATCCAGTCGAGTTCTTGGAGCACCATCCCGGGTCTCGCGATCCAAACGCGCGCTCTCGTCCCGATGTTGCTGACGTACTGCGCCGCCACCTGCACGGCCGTCGCGAGTGTCTTGGCGAGCTGCCGCTCCGTTGTATCGGGCACCCACATGGCCGCGAGCCACCCCATGGCCACGCCTTCGCCAACGCCGATTGAGTCAAAGTGGCCAGTCCGTTCCACGACCGAGCCCTCATAATCTACTTGGAATAGACCGGCCCCATCCCAGCACAGCAAGTCAAACTTCAAGCCCTTCCAATCGTGGGAACCGAACGCCAATGCGAGTTCATGGCGGCCGCCTTGCCCAACGGCCTGCATCAACTTCCGCGAGACTTCAAAGGCCCCGAGATTCCCCGCATACCCCACGACGCAACGGCCCATCTGCTGAACCTTTGGGATCGCGTTGTCCGCGACGTAGTTGGCGTTCATGCTGGTGAGCGTGTCGGCCGCAAACATGCATCCAGCCGACGTCTTGGCCGCGACGATGCATGTCATGGCTTCCACCTCATCGTCTCGCCCTTGTTGTACAGACGTGCACCACAGTTTTCGACGCGAGACCCAAGCCACATCAGCGCGTTGCTCACGTGCTTGCGCCAACCAGTTGGGGCCGGCCGATTGAAGAAGTAGGACTCGACAGAACGATCGAGGCTGCCGAAGAAATGGTCCGCTGACCCTGATGTTCGCTCGGCCCATGACGCTAGGCCCGGGCTCTGCTCGCTCACGCGAGCCCCATGATCCTAGCCGACTCCTCTGACACATGCTCCTTGACGAAGGAGGCCTCGAGTTCGACGTCGTTAATCTGTATCACGTACACCTGGCCGTGCAGCTCGTGAAACAGCACGGGTAGTTCGCCCACAAAGCTGTAGTCGTGTCCCATATCACCGTAGGCTCGAAGCTCGCGCTTGGACGAAACGACGCAATCGATTTCCGCGCCATCCTTCATGCGGCAGCGCACGACCTCGCCCGCCTTAACCTTGAGCCCAAGCGCATGGACGGCCGTACCGCTCTTCCCGGTCTTGTCGTACCAGTTAGGGCGTAGTGGACCGAAGTAAATATGGCACCAGTCGTCGTTTCGTTCGAGGCGAACCCAGGACGGATCGCTCACATCTCCCCCGTGCCGCTCGAGACCTTGACGCCCATGCCACGCTCGAACGACTTAGCGTCCGACCGGTTCGCCAGCGTGATGGTGCCGGCGCGATCGTCAACCCCCAGAGCGCGGCCCCAGCCAGACGTCGCGAACACTCGTCGCCTCCCGAACCAGAAGCCCACGGCGAACCCCATGGATGCCGCGACCCATCCAATCAACACGGCATACCAGATGTCGATCACGATGCTCACCTAGTGCAACACCTTCTCGTCACTTAAGTTGAGGCGACCTGACCCACGATACGTGAAGATGGCGGGCGTGAATGGCGCAAGATCTCGGTCCCAGCGCCGCGTCTTCACACGCCGGTCGAGTAGACGCCTGAACAACAATGTAGTAACGGCCGATGACGTCGCCGCTATCAGCACGACTCCGACCAATTCGATCACGCGGCCCCCAGTTTGAAGACGTCCCGACGTGGCCCCTGGATGATCCAGACCTCGTCCTTCGGCACGACTGACGTCGCGAAGACGCGGATGCCTCCAGTGGGGGTTGACTCCACCGCATCAACGCCTTGTTTCTGTAGCTCACGCTTGAACCGGTCGACGTCGCCAACGAAACAGGCCGGATGCGGGTAGTGGGCCCAGAGATTCGGGACGCTGATCACGCGGCCTCCGGACCCGGCGCAACGCTCGGCTGCATAGTCCCCGGCAACTTACTCGGCGCCAGCAACGCGATGTCCGGTTGCCTCGCGACCCGCTCGGCGTCCACTCGATTGCCGAAGACGACTGTCAACACCCCCATGGCGTCCAGCGAGTTCACGAGCTCGACCTTCAGCCACCTTTGATGTTCCTTGAGCCGGTAGGTCACGAGCCGCACCCCGAGACACCCCGGATGCTCGTCGTCATGCGACACGTCCACGTGAATGATCTTGTCGCCACTCGCGATGGGCAGCGGGACTAACGTGTCCTCGATGGCGCCGAGCAGCCGCATGATCCAGTCTTGGCCTGCGTACGTCAGGCCCGGCATGAAGGGTTGATAGGCGGTTGAGAGTCCTGTGAGGGGGTTGATGTCTAGTTCGGTCATGGTTTTCTTTTATCCTCTTTCCCATCCCGGGCGAGGCCGAGTTCATCAAACGCTCTCTCGATGCCTGCTCGCGTCGCGCGCCGGACTGGTTCGCCTCGGAGGTGTCGCGCGACGACCCTGGGATCGACCCCGGCGAAGACGCTGACGATGCGCAAGGCGTGTTGATCTAGTGGTAGCCCACTCCCAGAGCGGAGGCCTTCTAGTAATTTATGGAATTTATACACAGCGCCTGGTGTCGTCA
>Ga0214473_10004211_pt1 | contig 17331 bp, 12 predicted proteins | sample RVTome_7_FD_203509 | JGI IMG/M metagenome (GOLD analysis project Ga0214473, IMG submission 203509) | Soil microbial communities from uranium-contaminated site in the Upper Colorado River Basin, Wyoming, United States - RVT98D197 | ecosystem: Environmental > Terrestrial > Soil > Contaminated >... | reverse complement strand
AGGCTCGAGTGGCCGACGTAGCAGGCGAGGTTCACCCCGAGGCGCTTCGCCCGGGCGGAGAGGTACTGCGGGAAGCTCTCGAAGTCCCAGCTCACGCCGTCGAGCGCGACGGGGGCCATGCCCTCGACGGCCGCGAACATCGCCTGGATGTACGGCCGGTCCAGGGCGCGCGTCGGCGCGATCGAGAAGCCGCAGTTGCCGGCGAGGACGGTCGTGACGCCGTGGTAGCAGGACGAGGTGGCCCAGGGGTCGAAGGTGAGCTGCGGATCGTAGTGGGTGTGCAGGTCGATGATGCCCGGCGCCACGACGAGCCCGTCGGCCTCGAGCGTGCGCTCCGCCGGCTCGCGCGCGGACACGAAGCCAACGGCGGCGATGCGCCCGCCGGAGATCGCCACGTCGGCACGCCGGCGCGCGAGTCCCGTTCCATCGACGACGATCCCACCGCGAATCACGAGGTCGAAAGCCATGATGCTACCCCGAGAGGTGCTCCTCGAATACCCCGAGCAGCACCCGCAGCGCCCGGTCCGTCTCGCGGAGCTTCGCCGCGGAGAGCGGCGCCAGGAGGTCCTGCGACGCGGCGAGAAAGGCGTGAAAGACGCGGTCCTGCAGCTCGAGGCCCGACTTCGTGAGCGACACGAGCGAGCCGCGTCCATCGCTGGGATCGGGCAGCCGGCGCACCAGCCTGGCGTCCTCGAGGCGCTTCAGGATCTTCGTCATTCCGCCCGAGGAGCGGTCGAGCTGGCCGGTGAGCTCGCTCGGCGAGAGCTCGTAGGGAGGACCAGCCCGGCGCAGCATCGCGAGCACGCCGTAATCGCTGCGGGCGAGCTCGAAGGGCCGCAGCACCTCGCTCTCGAAGGTCTCGAGCAGGACGGAGAGGCGGGCGAGTCGCACGAGCGGCGGCAGCGGCTCGGTGTCGACCCCGCGGTACTCCCGCCGCCAGGCGCTCCCGAGCTCGTCGATCCAGTCCGCCGACGTCGCTGCCATCCGGGCGAGCCTACGCCCGAGAAATCTTTCCGGCAAGATAAATCTGCCCACGACCTTTGCGGGCGCGGAAGCGCTTTCGGGGCGAGGGGTTACGAGGGGACCGGGGGACCCGCGGTGCCCCCGGGCGAAGGAAGGGGAGCGGCTCGGCGCAGCAGCAACGCCGAGCCGCCCGGTTGGTGGCTCCCGTTGGCGGATCAGTTGCTGCCCTGGGCGCCCTGCTGGAGCGACTCCAGCACGTGGTCGAGGCTGAAGCTGCCCGGCTTCTGGCGCGGCGGGTATGCCTTGAACGTGGCCAGGAACTGCCCGACGTACTGCTGCGCGGGGACCAGCAGGAAGACGTGCTCCATCCTCCAACGCTCGTAGTCCATTCCCTCGTGGTCGGCCGTCTCGAACGGGTCCGAGCGCAGATTGAAGAGCTTGGGTAGACGCAAGGTGACGAACGGCTCCTGCCAGACGTCCATGCCGTGCGCCTTCTGCTCCGCGAAGACGAGCTTCCACTGGTTGAAGCGCAGCCCCACCAGCGAGCCGTCGTCGTTGAAGTAGAAGAACTCCTTGCGCGGATCGGGGCCTCTGCCGGCCAGGTAGTCGGTGAGGTCGTAGCCGTCGAGATGCACCTTGAAGGTCTTGCCGTTGGCCTTGTAGCCGGAGAGGAGCTTCTCCTTCACGTCCGGCTCGCCCGCCGCCGCCACGAGGGTGGGGACCCAGTCCTCGTGCGAGACGACGTCGTTGAAGACGCTGCCGGGCTTGATCGTACCGGGCCAGCGCACGACGGTCGGTACGCGGTAGCCGCCCTCCCAGTTCGTGTTCTTCTCGCCGCGGAAGGGCGATTGGCCGCCGTCGGGCCAGGTGAACTTCTCGGCGCCGTTGTCGGTGGAGTACATGACGATGGTGTCGTCCGCGAGGCCGAGCTCGTCCAACGCATCGAGCACCTCGCCGACCAGGCCGTCGTGCTCGACCATGCCGTCGGGATAGATTCCGAGGCCGGTCTTGCCTTCGCTCTCCTTCTTGAGCCGCGTCCAGACGTGCATGCGGGTGAAGTTGACCCAGAGGAAGAAGGGCTTGTCGGCCTTCTTCGCGCGCTGGAGGTAGTCGATCGCACCCCTCGCGATCTCCTCGTCGACGGTCTCCATGCGCTTCTTGGTGAGCGGCCCGGTGCTCTCGATCGTCTGGGTGCCGTCCGGCTTCGCCCAGGTGTGGATCACGCCGCGCGTTCCGAACCTCTTGCGCAGCTCGGGGTCCTTGAAATAGTCCGGGTGCTCCGGCTCGTCCTCGGCGTTCAGGTGGTAGAGCGAGCCGAAGAACTCGTCGAAGCCGTGTACCGTGGGCAGGTGCTCGTCGCGGTCGCCGAGGTGGTTCTTGCCGAACTGGCCGGTCATGTAGCCCTGCTGCTGGAGCAGATCGGCGAGCGTCGGGTCTTCCTTCTGCAAGCCCTCCTTGGCGCCAGGCAGGCCGACCTTGAGCAGGCCGGTACGGAACGGCGACTGCCCGGTGATGAACGCGGCGCGGCCGGCGGTGCAGCTCTGCTGGCCGTAGGAGTCGGTGAACAGCGCGCCTTCCTCGGCGAGGCGGTCGATGTTCGGCGTCTTGTAGCCCATCATCCCCTGGTTGTAGGCGCTGACGTTCCAGTAGCCGACGTCGTCGCCCCAGATGATGAGGATGTTGGGCTTCTTGTCCGCTGCGCTGGCGGCGGGTTTCTTCTCCTGCGCTGCCGCAGGCAGCGCCACGGCCACGAGCGCGACCGCTGTCAGCCACCTGGACCATCGCACGCTTCGTTTCATGACTTTTCTCCTTCTCTGGAATCGAGCCGTAGCCGCTCAGCGACGGGCGGCCGCTACCGTAGCGAAGGCGCGGGGGCCAGGGCTGCACCGACAAGATCAATGCGCCGGTGACGGGGCTCTGGCAAGATGGTGCGCCCCGGAGGACTCCTTGGCGGCCAGCGCCTCCCCCGCTCCCGAGCCGAGCGCCCACCCGGCGCAGCCCGCCAGTACCGCGCCGGGCTACGCCCACTACGTGCTCGGCGTGCTCGTGCTGATGAACCTGCTGAACCACGTCGACCGCAACATCGTCTCCGTGCTGCTCGAGCCGATCCGCTCGGAGTTCCGCGCCTCGGACGAGTGGATGGGCCTGCTCACTGGGATGGCCTTCATGCTGGTGCACGCGACGATGGGCATTCCGATCGCGCTCTGGGCCGACCGCGGCTCGCGGCGCGCGATCGTGGCACTCGGGCTGGCGGTCTGGAGCGCGATGACGTCGCTCTCGGGCCTCGCGAGGAGCTTCCCCCAGCTCCTCGTGCTGCGCATGGGAGTGGGGATCGGCGAGGCCGCCGGGACGCCCCCCTCGCACTCGATGATCTCCGACTACTTCCCACCCGAGAGGCGCGCGACCGCGCTCGCGACCCAGGCGTTCGGGCTCCACGCGGGCATCGCCTTCGGCTACATCGCCGCCGGCTGGCTCGGCCAGTACTTCGGCTGGCGGGCAACCATGGTGGTTGTCGGTCTTCCCGGACTCGTCCTCGCGCTCGTCGTGGCGACGACGGTGAAGGAGCCGCCCCGGAAGACGAAGGTCGCGGCGCACCCGCTCGGCGAGGTCGTGCGCTTCCTCGCCGGGCAGCGCGCCTATCTGTACCTCCTCGCGGCGGCCTCCTTCCACGCGATGGCGGGCTACTCGATGGCGCACTGGGGGCCGACCTTCCTGCTGCGCGTGCACGGGCTCTCGCTCGCGTCCGTGGGGACCTGGCTCGGCGTCTTCGCCTTCTTCGCGGGAGGCGGGGGAGCGCTCCTCGGCGGGCGCATGGCCGATCGCCTCGGCCGCCGCGACCCGCGTTGGTACGCCTGGACGGCGGCGATCGCCGCCTTCGCCGCGCTGCCCTTCGGGCTGGGCTTCCTGCTCTCCGGATCCCCCGTCGCCGCGGTCGCCTGCTACGCGCCGCAGACGCTCGCGATCGCGCTCTACAACGGCCCCCTCTACGCGATGAACCAGGCGCTCGCGAGGCCGCGCATGCGCGCGATGGCCGTGGCGATCCACCTCTTCATCGTGAGCATCGTCGGCGGGGGCGTCGGGCCCTGGCTCGTCGGGCGTGCAAGCGACGCGCTCCGCGCGACGCAGGGCGAGCTCGGCATCCGCTTCGCACTGCTCGGCGTCTTCGCCGTAGGGGTCAGCGTGGCGGGCATCTTCTACCTGCTCGCCGCGCGCTCGCTCGCGCGCGACTTCGAGGCGGCGAAGGCATGACGCAGCGCACGGATCGGATCGTCTTCTGCCTCGGCTACCCGGCGCTCCAGGCGCCCCGGCACGTGGAGCGCCTACGGGATCTCGACCCGCGCGTCGACATCGTGACGCTGCCGGTCGATCCCGAGACCGACTGGGTAACGGTTCCCCCCAAGGATCCCCACGACGAGCCGCCCCCTTGGGCGACCGGCGTAGCCCGCGAGCGTCGGCGCGCGCTCGAGCAGGCCGAGGTCCTCTTCGCGCTCCACACGCCGAAGGACCTGATGCGCCTCGCTCCGCGCCTGCGCTGGGTCCAGGGCGTCGGCGCGGGCGTGGAGCAGTTCGCGAAGGCCGGCGTCCCGCGCGACCGCGTCGTCGTGACCAACGCCTCGGGCGTCTCCTCGGGTTCGATGGCCGAGTTCGTGATCGGCCGCCTGCTCCAGATCTGGAAGCGTTTCCGCGAGGCGGACCGACACCAGGAGGAGCACGCCTACGAGCGCATCTACGGCCGCACCTTCGCCGGCTCGACGCTCGGGATCGTGGGCATGGGCAGCATCGGCCGCGCCGTCGCCGAGCGCGCCCGCGCGCTCGGTCTGCGCGTGCTGGGGCAGCGGCGCAGCGCCTCGGCTGGAGGCGACCCGGGGCCCGCCGACGAGCTCTTCGGCCCCGACCGGCTTCACGAGATGCTCGCGCGCTGCGACGCGGTCGTGGTGACGGCGCCGGAGACCCCGGAGACCTTCCATCTGATCGACGCCGCCGCGCTCGCCGCGATGCGACCGGGCAGCGTCCTCGTGAACGTGGCCCGTGGCTCCCTCGTCGACGAGTCGGCGCTCGTGCAGGCGCTCACCACCGGTCACGTCGCGGCCGCTGCGCTCGACGTCTTCGAGCAGGAGCCGCTCCCTCCCGAGAGCCCCCTCTGGGACCTCCCGAACGTCTACGTCTCCGCGCACTCGTCGGTCTCCGTCGACCGCTACCTCGACGACGTCTTCGACCTCTTCGTCGAGAACGCCGGCCGCTACCTGCGCGGCGAGGCGCTGCGCAATCGCGTCGACATGGCCGTGCTGGGGTTCCGCTGACGCTTGAACGTCTACGACCCCCACGCGACGACGCCGTGCTCGAGGAGCTGCTGCGGCGGATCCCCGAGTACGCCGTCCTGGAGTCCGAGGCGAAGCGCGCGCGGACGGAGTACGTCCAGGGCTGGCTGCGCCTGCCGCTCGAGTTCGGAGCCGAGGAGAAGCCATGCCGGCGATCGCCCCCGGTGGCGCAGAGGAGTGGAGCCCCTATCACCGGCGCCTGCTCCTGCTCGTCTCGCTCGCGACGCTCTTCGAGGGCTTCGATACCCTGCTGATCAGCCTGGCACTTCCCTACCTCGGCACCGAGTTCGGCGTCGGCTCGGATGCGACGGGAAGGGCCGTCGGGACGATCAGCATCGGAACCGTGCTGGCCTTCGTGCCGGTGCGCCTCGCCGACCGCTACGGCCGCCGCCCGCTACTGCTGGTAGCGGTCGCGGGCTACACCCTGGCGACCGTCGCGTCGGCCGGCGCGCGGAGCCTCGATCAGTTCGTGGCGCTCCAGCTCGTCGCGCGCATGTTCATGGTGACCGAGATCGGGCTCGCGTACGTCGTGCTCTCGGAAGAGATGCCGGCGCGGCTGCGGGGCCGGGCGAACGCCTTCATGGTGGCCTTCGCGGGGCTCGGCGGCATCCTGGCCTCCCTCGCCTTCGAGCCCGTCGTGAGCTCCCGCCTCGGCTGGCGCGGCCTCTACCTGCTCGGAGGCTGTCTCCTCCCGGTCCTCCCCGTCTACTGGTGGCAGATCCGCGAGACGGGTCGCTGGCGCCGGACGCGCGCGAGCGCGGTGGCTCCGTCGCTGCTGCGCGAGCTGCGGGAGACGCGCGTCGTCTTCCAGGGGCCGCACCTGCGCAACACGCTCGTCGCGAGCGTCATCTGGTTCTGCATCAACCTCTGGACCGGGTCGGCGATCTTCTGGTTCACCTACTATGCCCTGAACGAGCGCGGCTGGGAGCCCGCCCTCGTGGGCCGCGTGCTCCCGATCGGCTCGGCGATCGGCCTCGTGGGCTACGCCTTCGTGGGCGTGGCGATGGATCTGATCGGACGGCGCTTCGCCGCGGCGCTCTGCTTCGGGGTCGCCGGCCTGGCGACGGCGGTCTGCTTCACCGCCGAGGCGACCTGGATGATTGCTTGTGCCTACGTGCTGGTCCTGCTGATGCAGGCGGTCTGGCCGGTGGCCGGCACGCTCACGAGCGAGATCTTCCCGACCGGCCTGCGGGCGACGGGGAACGCGGTGACGAACAACCTGCTCGGCCGGCTCGGCATGGTGCTCTCGGGCTTCGCCGTGGGCGGCCTCTCGGTGGGCTTCGCCGGATCGGTGGGCAACGCCGTCGCGCTGCTCGCGCTCGCGCCGCTCCTCGCGGTCCCGGTCGTGCTCCTCTTCGTGCCCGAGACCCGCGGACGGTCGCTCGAGGAGATCGCGGGGGCGTGAGCGCCTCGGCGTGGTACGCTGGGCAACGAAGCGGGAGGTGTCGCCATGCTCGATCTCCTCGTCCGCGGGGGAACCATCGTCGACGGGTCCGGGGGGCCGCGCTTCACGGGGGACGTCGGCATCCGCGCGGGTCGCATCGTCGCGGTGGGCCGCGTCGAAGAGGCGGCGCGCCGCACGCTCGATGCACAGGGCCTGCTGGTGGCGCCGGGCTGGGTCGACGTGCACACCCACTACGACGGCCAGGTCACCTGGGACTCGCTGCTCACTCCCTCCTGCTGGCACGGCGTCACCAGCATCGTGATGGGGAACTGCGGCGTCGGCTTCGCGCCGGTGCGACCGGGGTCCCACGACTACCTGATCCGCCTGATGGAGGGTGTGGAGGACATCCCGGGGACGGCTCTGGCCGAAGGGATCCGCTGGGAGTGGGAGAGCTTCCCGGAGTACCTCGACGCGCTCGGGCGCCGCTGCTACGCGCTCGACGTGGCCGCACAGGTGCCGCACGCGGCGCTGCGCTTCTACGTGATGGGCGAGCGCGGCGCGGACCACACCGAGACGCCGACCCCCGAGGAGGTCGACGCGATGGGGCGCCTCGTGCGCGAGGCGATCGCCGCCGGCGCGCTCGGCTTCACCACCTCGCGCACGCGCAACCACCGCGCGAGCGATGGGCGCTTCACGCCGAGCCTCACGGCCTCCGAGGACGAGCTCGTCGGGATCGCCCGCCGGATGGGCGAGGCGGGGCAGGGCGTCTTCGAGATCGTCTCGGACTTCGCCGGGCGTGAGGCCGAGTGGGCGATGTTCCGGCGCATGGTCGAGGTCTCGGGCCGCCCGATGTCGATCTCGCTGCTCCAGTCGGACGCGGCCCCCGAGGCGTGGCGACACTGGCTCGGGATCCTGGCCGAGGCCAACGATGCGGGGCTCCCGATGAAGGCGCAGGTGGCGGCGCGGGCTGTCGGGGTCCTGCTCGGCCTCGACGCCACGCTCCATTCCTTCTGCAGCCACCCGAGCTGGCCCGCGCTTGCGGCGCTCCCGCGCGCGGAGCGCCTGGCGCGCCTGCGCGACCCGGCGCTGCGCGCGCGGCTGCTCGCCGAGAAGCCGGCCACCGCGATGGCGGGCATCGCCTTCGACTTCGAGCGGCTCTTCGCGCTCGGCGATCCGCCGGACTACGAGCCAACGCCCGAGCAGAGCGTCGCCGCCGAGGCGGCGCGCCGCGGCGTCTCGCCGGCCGAGCTCGCCTACGACCTGCTGCTCGCCGACGACGGCCGCCAGCTCCTGTACCGCCCGGTGATGAACTACAGCCATGGCGACCTCGAGGCGGCGCGCGAGATGCTCCTCGACCGCAACACCGTGCCGGGTCTCGGCGACGCCGGCGCGCACGTGGGCCTCATCTGCGACGGGAGCTTCCCGACCTTCCTGCTCTCGCACTGGGGGAAGGACCGCTCGCGCGGCGAGAAGCTCCCGGTGGAGTGGCTGGTGAAGAGCCAGACCTCCGACACCGCCTCGCTCGTGGGGCTTTGCGATCGCGGGCGCCTCGCGCCCGGCATGAAGGCCGATCTCAACCTGATCGAGTGGGACGCCCTCGGCGTGCGCCGCCCGGAGATCGTCTTCGACCTTCCGGCCGGAGGCAGGCGGCTCGTGCAGCGCGCGACCGGCTACCGCGCGACGGTCGTGTCCGGCGAGGTCACCTTCGAGAACGGCGAGCCGACCGGGGCGCTGTCGGGCCGCCTCGTGCGCGGAGCGCGCGTGTAGGATCGCTGGCCATGGACGCCCGCCCCGCCCTCGTCGCGAGCGAGCCGCAGGTCGTGGCAGCGCCTCCCGCGTCGGGCTCCCGACTGGCGTTCGCCTGCCCAGGGAGTAGGATCGTGGGGTGTCGCTCGGAGAGTGGATCCGACCCCGCTTCCTCGACCTCGCGATGCGACAGCTCGACGAGCTGCGGGCGCCGACCGTCGGGCTCGCCCAGGGCGACGTGCTCGAGATCGGCTTCGGGACGGGCCTGAACCTCGCCCACTACGGGCCCGCGGTGAAGTCGCTCGTGGCGCTCGAGCCGAACGTCACCGCCGAGTACCCTCCGACGCAGGCCCGCATCGCCGCGGCAGCCTTCCCGGTGGAGCGCGCGCGGCTGCGCGCCGACTCGAGCCTGCCCTTCGACGCCGGGCGCTTCGACTTCGTGGTCAGCACCTGGACGCTCTGCTCGATCCCGGATCTCGAGACCGCGTTCGCGGAGCTGCGCCGCGTGCTCCGTCCGGCCGGACGCTTCGTGTTCCTCGAGCACGGACGCGCCGACGCGGAGCGCACGGCGCGCTGGCAGGACCGGCTGAACCCTCTCTGGGTGCGCATCGCGGACGGCTGTAACATGAACCGGCCTGTGGACCGCCTGGTCGAGGCGGGGGGATTCCGGCTCGCGGAGCTCGTTCGCTTCCGCCACAAGGGGCCGGGCGTCCTCGCCGCGATGTACCGGGGCGTGGCCGAGCGGGTGGCGTAGGACTGTCGGCGTCGGTCGCCATCCCCGCGACGCGCGCGGCGCGCGGCCTGAGCCAGGAGGAGGCTCGCCGGCGCCTCGCGGAGTCCGGGCCGAATGCGCTGCCGCAGGCGCCGCCGATCCCGCTCTGGCGCCGCGTGGTCCGCCAGCTCCGCAGCGCGCTCATCTACGTGCTGCTCTTCGCGCTCGCGGTCGACCTCGGCATCTGGATCCACACCGGCGCCGCCGGTCTCCCGATCGAGCCGATCGCGATCGCCGCGATCCTGATCCTGAACACGGTCCTCGGCGTGTGGCAGGAGTATCGCGCCGAGGACGCGCTCGAGAAGCTGCGGGAGCTCGAGGCGCCGCAGGTCTCGACGCTGCGGGACGGGCGGCTCACGCCGGTTGCGAGCCGCGCGCTCGTGGTCGGCGACGTGGTGCGGATCGCGGCCGGCGGACGCGTCCCGGCGGACGCCCGCGTGGACGGCGAGGGCGGGCTCCTCGTCGACGAGTCGATGCTGACCGGCGAGTCCGTCCCGGTCGAGAAGGAGCCGGGCGGGGAGGTCTTCGCGGGGACGCTCGTCGTGCGCGGCGCCGGCTACGCCGAGATCACGCGAACCGGCGCGGGCAGCGCGATGGGCCGGATCGCCTCGATGCTGGGTCGGGTCCGCGCCGATCCGACGCCGCTCGAGCGTCGCCTCGGGGTCTTTGGCAACCGGATCGCCGCCTGGGTCTCGGCGCTCGCCGTCTTCCTCGTGGCCGGCGGCGTGTGGGTCGAGGGCTGGGAGGGGCTCGACCAAGCCTTCATCTGGGCGGTGGCGCTCGCGGTGGCGGCGATTCCCGAGGGCCTTCCGGCCGTGCTGACGCTCACGCTGGCCCTCGGTGTCGAGCGCATGTCGCGGCGGCAGGCGGTGGTGCGCAAGCTCGCCGCGGTCGAGGCGCTGGGCTCCGTGACGGTGATCGCCACCGACAAGACGGGGACCCTCACCGAGAACCGCATGCTCGTGCGCGAGGTCGACTCGCCGGACCTGCCGCGCGCGCTCCGCGCGATGGTGCTCGCGAACGAGGCCGACCCGGACACCGGCGCGGGGGATCCGCTCGAGACGAGCCTCTTCGGCCGCGCCCGGGAGGAGGGCGTGGACCCGCTCGCGGTGCGCCTCGCGTGCCCGCGCCAGAGCACGCGCGCCTTCGACAGCGCGTGGAAGTTCATGCGCGTCACCGTCCTGGATGACGGGCGGCCCGTGAGCTACCTGAAGGGCGCCCCCGAGGTGCTCCTCGCCCGCAGCGCGCTCTCGGACGCGGAGCGCCGGAGCTGGGCCGAGCGGGCGGAGGTTGCGGCGCTGCGCGGCTATCGGCTGCTCGCGCTGGCAACGGCGCGCGGCGAAGCGGAGAGCGGGCTCGAGTGGCTGGGCCTCGTGCTCTTCTGGGACCCGCCGCGCCTCGAGGTTCCCGACGCCCTGCGGGCCGCGCGCGCCGCGGGCGTGCGCGTCGTGATGGTGACGGGCGACCATCCCGCGACGGCGGCCTCCATCGCGAGGACGATCGGCATCGACAGCGGCCGCGTCGTGACGGGCGAGGAGCTCGACCGCCTCTCGCGCGACGAGCTCCGGGAGCGAGTGGCGGAGGTCGGCGTCTTCGCCCGGGTGACGCCCGAGCACAAGCTCGCGTTGGTCGAGGCGCTGAAGGAACGCGGCGAGATCGTCGCGATGACAGGCGACGGCGTGAACGACGCCCCGGCGCTCAAGCGCGCCGACGTCGGCGTGGCGATGGGCCGGCGGGGGAGCGACGTGAGCCGCGAGGTGGCCGATCTCGTCCTGCTCGACGACAACTTCGCGACCATCGTCGCCGCGATCGACGAGGGTCGGAACATCTACGAGAACATCCAGAAGTTCATCCACTTCCTGTTCTCGACGAACGTCTCCCTGGTGATCCTCGTGGCGATTGGCGCCATCGGGGCCGCCGCCCTCGACCTGCGCGATGCGGAGGGCGTGCTGCTCGTTCCGCTCACCGCGGTGCAGCTCTTGTGGATCAACATCATCGCGAACGGTCCTCCCGCACTCGCCGTCGGGCTCGACCGGACGCCGGGGGTGATGTCGCGGGGGCCGCGGCCGCGCGACGCCTCCCTGATCGATCGCCGGGCGCTGCGCTTCGTGCTCGTGACGGGATCCTTCAAGGCCTCGCTCGGGCTCCTGATGCTACTCCTCCTGCCGACCTTCGGCTTCTCGACGCTGGAGACGCGCACCTCCGTCTTCCTCTACGAGACCCTCGCCCAGCTCGCCTACGTCTACCCCTCGCGCCAGCTCCACCTGCCGCCGCTCGGGAACCGCGTGCTGAACGTGATCGTCGTGCTGAGCGCGCTGCTCCAGCCGGCGCTCGTCTACGTTCCCGCCACGCGCAGCCTGCTCGGGCTCGAGAGCATCCCGCCCTTCGCCTGGGCGACCCTCGTCGGAGGCGTGGTCTGCTCGTGGCTCTTCTCGGATCTCTACTGCCGGCGGATGCGGCGAGGTCAGTCGGTGCGGGTCGGCGGAAGCGTCTCGTAGGCCGCCACGGCTGAGGCGAAATGCCGCACGCGGGGCGGCTTGCATCCGCTTCCGCCGCGCGGCGCACGCTCGGCTGGCCGCCACGGGCCCCCTCGCTCGCGTCGTGCTATGCGTCAGCCCCGCGCCGGACGCCCTGGAGCGTCGGCCGACTTCTCGGAGGAGCGTTCATGAAGCGAGCACGCATCGCGGCCGCCGCCCTCGGCCTCGTCGTTGCCGGACTCTCGGGAGCTGCCGGTCTCGCGGGGGCCAAGGAGCAGACGGTGAAGGAGCTGATGGGCCAGAATTTCGCCGGGCTGCAGCAGATCCTGATCTCCCTGATCACCTCGAACTACTCGGGCGTGCCAGCGCAGGTGAAGCTCATTCACGACCACGCGACCGCGCTGACCCAGATGGTGCCGGCCAACGCACAGGCCGACCGCGATCGCTTCCTGAGCTACGCCTACGAGCTGCGCACCCACGCCGACGACCTCGACACGATCGTGCAGGCGCTGATGGAGCACGACAAGGGCAAGCAGCAGCTGGCCACCGACTCGCTGCGCGAGGCCGCCGCCGCGCACTACGGCGGCATGGTCACCATGTGCGTCGCCTGCCACAACCGCTTCCGCCCGAGTGCGGTGCGCTAGCTAGGGACCGCGGAAGTAGCTGGCGACGGTGACGATCAGCAGGAAGAAGCCGACGCCGAAGGCGCTGGCTGCGATGACCCTGGCGAAGTTCCTGAGCCAGCGCGGCGGGGGTTCGGTCTCGAGCCGCGCGAGCGAACCCTGCTCGACCAGTCGAGCGTACTCCAGGGGCCTCTCCTCGCGCAGATCCTCGTCGCTGATCCTGCCCGTGAAGATCACCTCATCCATCGGGAACTTGTCGGGCCTCAGGTTGGCGTTGAACCAGTGGATCAGGAAGATGAACCAGACGGCCAGCAGTGCCTCTTCGCCGTGGATGAGCAGCGCGATGTTGAAGGCGGAGCCCGGAACCAAGCGGGCGAAGAACGGTGCGAACCACATCATGTAGCCGCTGATGCCGATGATCACCATCCCCCAGAACACCGCCCAGTAGTCGAACTTCTCCCAGTACGTGTAGCGGTCGAAGCGGGGCTTCGGCCCGAGCCAGAGGAACCACTTGAAGTTCCGGTACATGTCTACGAGATCCCGGGGCTGCGGAACCATCGAGGTCGGCCCCCAGAAGAGACCCTTCTCGCGTTTGACCAGCGCGCGGTAGAGGATCTGACCGACGTGGAACACGAAGCCGGCGCTGAGCAGCACGCCGCAGAGCTTGTGCAGGAAGAGGATCGCCCGGAATCCGCCCATCCCGTGCGCGATGGCCGAAGCCCAGGGCGCGCTGCTGAAGAACAAGGTCATGCCGGTCGCTGCGAGGCCGAGGAAGTTCACCATCAGCAGAGCGTGGAGGTAGCGCGACCCCAGCGTGAACCGGAAGTAGTAGGTGGGAGTCGGTGCGTCGGCACTCATGTCTCTGCCTGCTCTCTCGGGGAATCATCCGGGGGCTCGGGTGGCGGAGCCGCCCGCCTCCCCCTCCTGCCGAACCAGGAGCGCACCAGCCACAGGATCGAATGCATGCCGAAGAACAGCAGCACCGAGAGCAGCAGCCCGTTCATGAAGAGCGCCGCGTAGTAGAGGCCCGGATTGAGCTCGCGATCGTGCGGGTCGGGATGCGGCTGGTAGCTCACGAAGCCCTCGGTGACGCCCGGGTGGCACTGCCCACAGGTCCTGACGAGGTTCTGCGGCGCAACGCTGGAGCGGGGATCCGAGGCGGGCAGGATCTCGTGGCTTCCGTGACAGCTCCAGCAGCGAGCGGTCTCGACGAAGCCGAGGGCGCTCACCTGGCCGTGGAAGGTGGAGCGATAGGTGTGCAGGCGTGCCTCGTGGCAGGTGCCGCAGGTCGCCACGGTCTTGATCTGCCACGTCGCCGCCTCGACCCGGGTGATCTGGTGGACCGTGTGGCAATCGGTGCAGACCGGAGCCCCGCCGTTGCCGGCGTGCATGGCCTTTCCGTGTACGCCCTCGGCGTAGCGGGCCTCGATCCCCGCGTGGCAGGACCCACAGGTCGCGGGCACGCGATCGCGGTGGATGCGGCTCTCGGGGTCCCGGGTGCCCAGGATGCGGTGGGCGCCGTGACAGCTCGAGCAGGTCGCGGCCACGAGCAGCCCCCCCCTGGTCAGGGCGAAGCCGTGGATCGAGTCGATGTAGAGCCCGTAGACGTCGGCGATGCCCCAGCGCTTCGCCAGCTCCTCGTCGCCGTGGCAACGGCCGCAGGTGCGCGGCAGGCTGAGCGGGTAGACCGGCGCGCGACGATCGGTCGCCGGGAGGATGCCGTGCGGATTGCCGTGGCACTCGAGGCAGGCCGGGTGCGCCTCGTTCTGCCACGCCTTCGCGTGCACGCTCTGGTGGTGCGCGGACGCGGGCTCGGCGTGGCAGGTGTCGCAGGCGACCTTCCGCGGTGCGGGCTCGTGGGGGAAGGTCTGGACGTCGGAGTGGCAGCCGGTGCAGTCGAAGGCGGAGTGCACCGAGTCGTGGAACTGCGCCGCGTTCACGAACAGGCTGACGGGCTCGGCCGCTTGCTCGGCCGTCGGCTCCGCGTCGTGGCAGGCGAGGCATTCCTCGCTGCCGAGCGCCTCCTCTGCCCGCGCCGAAGCAAACCCCAGCAGCGCGCACGCCAGGGCGGCTACGAGGCATCCGAGGAATCCCAGCGTGGAGGTCCGGCGTAGCCTCATCGGCTCTACTCAATAGTGGTGGAAGAGCACCACCGAAATCGAGGGGATGAAGGCCAACGCTGGATTCTTGACACGTGTAAAATTAGCCCCAGCCGGGCTTCGAGGCGGGATCCCTGACGTCGTCGCACGACCCGATTCTCGCGTCGCGCCGCTAGGGATTCAAGCCGCTGTGGCAGGTGCTGCAACTCATCAGCTTCCACGCGTCGTCGATGTCCTCCGGGTGGTGGAACTCCAGCCCATTCGGGCCATCGGAGTACGCCAGCTGCCCGGGAGGCCCCTGCGACATGACCGTGTGGCAGGCCGCGCAGTCGCTGCGGATGATCTTGCCCTCGGCGCTCTTGTGCTGGCCGTCGTGGCAGCGGAAGCAGCCCTCGAACTCGAGGTGTCCCACGTTGTTCGGGTATTCGCGCCAGCTGGCCTTCATGGTCGGGAAGAAGTTCTGGTCGTAGATCTTCTGGAGCTCGCGGATCGCCCGCGTGACCACGGCGCTGCGTTGCTTGGCGATCTCGGGGTACTCCTTCTGGTAGAAGGCCGTCAGGCCCTCGCTGATGCCCGCGACCGCGGCGTCGCGCGAGGCGTAGTCCGCCGCCAGCAGCTCGACCCCCTGCTTGCGTACGAAGGGCAGGCTGGAGTCGATGGCACCGGATGCCAGCGCAAGGTTCACCGCGAAGCGCGGAGAGCGAAAGGTGTGGGTGGGACGGTTGTGGCAGTCCATGCAGTCCATCGTCCGCTTCGGCGTGGTCTCGATCTGACGCTCGGTGAGCGGGTTCTCGGTGGACACGTACTCCCGGACCTCGTTGGTGCTGCGGTCGGTGATGCGGACCCAGGGAATCTGCTGGCGCTTCTCGTCCGTGGCGATGTACTCGACGCGGTCGGCGATGTTCATGTGCCAGTGGATGCCCTCGGTGCGGCCGGCGGCGGGGTTTCCGCCGCCGATCTTGACCAGCAGGTCGACCACCCACTCGCTGTTCTTCTCGTCGGGCAGGAAGTAGACGTGCCTGTTCTGCTGGGCCCCGTAGAACTGCTCCGGCCAGTGGCACTGCTCGCAGGTCTGCTGCGCCGGGCGCAGGCTGGCGATCGGAGACGGGATCGGCCGCGGGAACTTGTCGAAGAGCACCGCGTAGACCTGATAGGCGCCGGTGAGCTTCGACTTCACGTACCAGTCGGCGCCCGAACCGACGTGGCAATCGACACAGCGTACCCGTGCGTGGGGCGAATTGCTGTACGCGGTGAACTCCGGCTCCATCACCGTGTGGCAGAGCGTGCCGCAGAAGGTCACGGATTCCGTGGCCTCGTAGGCCGAATAGCCGCCGAAGACCGTGACGAAGAGCAGCAGGACGGAGCCCACGGCGAAGATGAGTGCAGCGTTGCGCTGGTGCGGCTGGTTCAGGTCGATCAGCGGGAACGTCGGGATGGAGACCCGGCTGGTCCGCCGGATGTGCCGCCACTCGAAGAACATGCCGATCGGGATCAGCAGCAGCCCGAGCAGCAGGATTGTCGGCACCAGGGCGAAGATCAGGAGGCCCGCATAGGGGGCCTCGGCCGCGCCGGTGACGGTGTGCAGGAAGGACAGGAAGACGAACAGCATGAACGCCAGCAGCGCGATTGCCGCGCCCGCGTAGCTGAGCCGGTTGTGCACGGTCCTCGGGAGCTTCACGCCACGTCCCCCCTCGCAGAGCGCACGCTCCGGGTCGCGGAGCCAGACGGGTGCGTATGTAAGCGAATCGTGCGGGATCGCGCCTTCCTGGCGGGCGAGCGGAGTGCGGCATCGGTGGCTGCGGCCGCGAGCCTCGGGGCCGCGCCTAGGCGGCGAGGCGCCGGATCTTGGCGCGCAGGCCGACGAGGACGAGGGCGATCAGCGCGAGGGCGACGGCGAGGCCGCGGCGCCGCGCCGCCAGCTCCTTCAGCGCGTCGCTTCCGCTGGCGATGGCCGCGCGCGCCTGCTCGAGGCCCTCCGCCTGGGTGGTGGCGAAGGCGCTGCCCGCGTCGGTCCGGAAGCCGTGCACCAGCGCCTCGAGCTGGATCTGCGCGTCGATGGCGCGGTCGAGGCTCGAGAGTCCCGCCTGCACCGGCACGCCGCCGGCGCGCGCGCGCAGCATGATGCGCTCGGCGCGGGCCGTCAGCGATGTGATCTCGCGCATGCGCTCCATCACGTCGACCCCGACCCGGAAGCCCTGCCCGCTGCCGAGCACCGGCTCGGCCGCGTGGCACTGGCTGCAGCGCACCACCGCCTCCTGGCGCTCCGCGCCCGTCTCGGGATCGCGGGTCGTGACCGTCGTCCTGCCGATGCGGAAGCGCTGGAACAGGCGCTCGAAGGCGGGGCTCAGCGCGGCGCCGCCCTCCGCCTGGCCCCCGCCCTCGACGTGGTGGACCGGAAGCGCCAGCATCCGGTCCACCATCCAGTCGAAGAGCTCGCTGCCCGTGCGTCCTTCCGCCTGCGCCAGCAGCGCGTTGCGGGTGCGCACGTAGCCCTCGCGCAGGTCCTCGGGCTCGAACGCGGCGCCCTGCGCGCCCGCGACGTCCTCGTGGCAGAAGGCGCACGGGTAGGGCGGCAGCGGCGCCAGCATCGCCAGGGTCGGACGCAGCACCGAGTGGTTCCCGTGGCAGGTGGCGCACTCGGCGAAGTGGTGCACGCCGGCGAGCGCCGCCCCCGGATCGGGCGCCTCGTGGCAGGCGTCGCAGCGGCCCCCGGTCTCCGCGAGGTACTCGTTGTGCTGGTGGAAGCCCTCGCGCTTGGCGCTCGCGCGGAAGAGCGTGGCCTCGCGCCCGTGGCACTGGCCGCACACGAGGGACACCGAATCGACCCCCGGAGGCGCGGCGCCGTGGTTTCCGTGGCAGTCGTTGCAGGTCGGCGCCGACAGGTCTCCGCGCCCGAGCAGCGCCTCCGCGTGTACGCTGTGGCGCCAGCGCTCGTACTGGTCCGTCGG
>Ga0214473_10004210_pt1 | contig 17332 bp, 13 predicted proteins | sample RVTome_7_FD_203509 | JGI IMG/M metagenome (GOLD analysis project Ga0214473, IMG submission 203509) | Soil microbial communities from uranium-contaminated site in the Upper Colorado River Basin, Wyoming, United States - RVT98D197 | ecosystem: Environmental > Terrestrial > Soil > Contaminated >... | reverse complement strand
AGGATTCGCCGAATAGCGGCGGGATCACCATCGATGCCATCCGGTGCTGTAAGATTGCCCGAAACAGGGGAACCGGCGGTCCCCTCCTCTCCATCTCCGGCTATGCGATGAAACATCCCCTCGTCCAGTTTCCCGATAATGACGCCAAGTTAATGGTGGAGGAGTTTATTGAGGGAAAGAGGGAGAGGTAAAATCCTAGAAAGTCTAATTTGGGGGCTACTTCAGGAACTATCTGCTCACAAAGCTGTTAGCAAAACAATTCTTGAAAGAAATTCCAAATTCTTTTCCCTATTGGGATTAAGTATCTAACTAATGGAATAATGCTTATTCCTAAAAGGAATGTTAACACTGGATACTTTATAAATATAAAATTATAAATATTATCTATTTTTGTGAGTGCATTGGATGTCCATCTTGATTCAGTGAAGGTTAAAATGGAGGAAATAGTTACATTAACAATCACAAATAATACCACCAATAAAGCTAAGAACCTAATAATTCTGTGACGTGCGGCCCCGGTAAAAAAAATGGAAAAACTATCTTCTTTTCCGGAATTGCCCAAATTGTTAGAAGACCAATCATACACTCTTCTTGCCCATGATGCGGTCGATTTAAGACTTTCATCTTCTGGAAGAAAATTTGGTAAGGTTCCATTCGGATAGATTCTACCATATCCATACACAGAGCTCAGAGTCCTTAACCTTCCAGGGAAAATATGTAGTGTAAAATCATTAATTTTTGTTGATCCTACTTGATTTATTTTGTCGATTACCTTATCTTTTATATGCTGGGCCGCTCTTAAATGTTGATCATATAGATTTTTGCTTTCAGGATCTTTCGTTTTACTCCTTTCGGCAACATAAGCATGTATGGTTAGTCTTTCTCGGAACATATTTATTAAATCATACGGCCCCATAATACAATATGTAGATTTTAAATCATCAATTAGAAGAAGAATAATCTTTTTAATCCAATGAGGAGGGAAGGTTGATACCTGTTTAGCGTTAAAAAACAGCCTTACCCATCTCTTCCCATTCCCACCCACTGGGGTTACAAATGAATATTTAAAAACACTCATACAGATTTCATTTAGCATCACCCAACAGGTATCAGTCAAACCGTCATACAAGATAAATTTATCATTTTCTGCATCAACTGGAATTATCCCCTCATAAACAAAGGGCTTAGACATATCCTCGGGGTTTGGTTTTTCCAAAATAAGGGTATTTGGCTTAGATTTCGTATCCCTTTTAAAACCAGATAATGTATAGGTAAGATTAACCTCGTGGTTATCATCATATAAAGACGGAGAAAGATTACCAAATGATCCGTAGTTATAGAATTGTAACTTATTTTTAGTCTTCTTATATTTTTTAAATCTATTGGGATAAATAACGCAAAAGGAATTGAGTTGGTTGGTTTTAGATGGATTGTTAATTAAGATATCCACGTAAACCTCAGATGAACCATATCTGCCTAAATAAATTGATTCAGAAATATAAAGAATCTCGATAGGTCCGTCTTCGGAATAAATGTATAGACACACTTCAACGATATCCTGATACTATAGCGATAAGGGATGACAATTTTGCTTAAAGGATGTCAAGAATGCTTGAGTTGGTGCATATATCATGGGGACAGGGCATACCTCCCCCATGGTTAGCCCTATATATTTGGCTGGATTGTTTGGTAATAAGTTCAGCAGATTTAAGAAATTTTTTAACTTCTTCTGGCTTTAGGGTTTCTTTATAATTAAATTCAGCTTTAACTTTACTTTTTGAGGAATTATTGGATCGGCATAACATAATTTACCCTCCTTATTTTAAGAAAGCAAAATTGAGACCAAACCTAAAAAACTCCCTCCCTTTTTAATCATATTTAATTTCCTCAGAAATTCAAGGAAGAAAACATATTTATTTTTGGTGGGAATAAATTGTGTATTTTGAAATTGCAATCTAAAAGTTCCTTTTAATTCAAAGGCTTATCTACTCCCTCTGTCAGAAATCAGTATAAACGTCATATAAATAAACACATTTCACTAATATTGTCAAGTAAAATTTTCTACTCAATTAAAAATTTTTAAAAAATAAATTTCGTTGATCCTATCGAGGAATAAGAATTTGATGACAATTTTTGTTACCCAAGTAACATTATTGCAACCGTTATATAAGTTCGTTCTTGCATTCGTTCTACCTACTTCTTATTCAATTTTAGCGTAAAATCAAAAAAAATCAATAGACAATATAAAATTGGCAAAGAGCACCGGAAATTTGTCCTTATCTCCCCAAAACAATTTAATTCTACCTTATTTCCCGCTCCTACCCGCGTTGTATAAGAATTCCTTGACCTTGGAGAAAAATTTTTGTGGTGTCACCACTACATCAACCAGAGGATATCCACCCTTTCCTTTCACCTTCTCGCCACTTTTTCACCTTTCTTGGAGAAATGACGTCCCTTACTAAATAGGGTGAATTTCCCTAAAAACTGTAGCTATTCTTGCAACCATTATACCTAAACCCTACATAAAAACTTAACCTTTTATAAAATAGACTTCAGATTAGGTTTAATTTTAACTACTTAGAAAAGCACTATTCTTGGCTGGTTTTATAGTTTGGAACGGTAATTCCTCTCTCTTTCATCCATCGATCTAAGTGAGAAGAGGGTTTATCCTTCGAAGCCTTTATCTCCTTAAGAAATTCAACGACCTTTCTAAGATCCCATCCCAAGTGCTCATAGAGGGCTTCAAACTTTTCTAGGCGATGGATATATCGACGATAAGCCAATAAGACTGCATTATTGAGGTCTATCTTTTTAAAATCTTTATAAGAGTCGGTTTTAAACCGAACTTTCAATTCCCTAAAATCTTCTTTGATGAATTGGAATACCTCTTCCCTCCCTTTTAATTTCTCATCTCTTGAAAGCTCTTGCGCATAATAAGTCGATAACCGCTGACAGGCCTGGTCAATCCATTCGGAGAGGAGAAGGTCGTCTTTCTGAATATGGATAGCCTCTGTCACCTCTTTCGATCCCGGCCCATACATCTCCGTCAAGAATTCAATGGCCCCTTGATTTCCGATGAAGGTCGCCAGTTGCTCATTCAGATCGGTCTCTCCTTTAAAATAGACCGTGGCATGGGCCATCTCGTGGAGAATGATGTTGGTCAGGGTGGGCTCATCCCATTTCAGCATCGTCGAAAAGATGGGGTCTTTCAGCCATCCGAGCGTGCTGTAGGCGGCCGCCTGCTGGAGATAGGTGTCAAAACCTTTTCTCTCGAGAAACCTCTTCTCCTTGAGGGCCCCCTCTATCGTGAAGAAACTTTTGTAGGTCGTTCTGCCGATGACGGGAAAGTTCCAGTGATGAAGGTGAAGGCGGTCTTTTTCACTCGCTGTGATGACATGAAGGACAGGCCTTTTCACTTCAAAAAATTTTGTGTAACTCCCTGTCCTTCGCAATCCCAGCCTCTCCTCACCATAGCGCTTCACCTCCTGGATGATGTGGATTTTCTTTTTTGCCTCATCTTCCAGCGTTTCGTCCCTGAGAACCTCCTGAACGGGAACGCTCTGAAAGGTGATGAAGGACTGGTGCCATCCTAATTTGGAGAAGTAGAAGAGATTTCCGCACCCCGTCAGGAGGAAGCAGAGAAGGGGCAGAAAGATTTTCAGACTTCTTCTCATTCTCTTCTTAACTTCTGAGACACGATGACCAGGCCCATCAAGCCGAATCCGATGATATCGTAGAGGGGGATGGGATAAACGAGCATTAATCCTGCTACCAGCAGCATGACCCGTTCGTAAAGGGTCGTTTTCTTAAGGAACCAGTTTTCCACGCCCCCTGCCAGGGCAGCGATCCCGAGAAAGGCGGTGATCGTTGTCCAGATCACATCCGTCACCGGCCCCTTTAGTAAAATCCCCACGCCTCTGGGATCGAGCGTGAACATGAAGGGCACGATAAAGGCAGGCAGAGTGTATTTCCACGCATACATCGTTGTCTTGTAAGGATTCCCTTTCGTGAGAGCGGCAGCCGCAAAACATGAGAGAGCCGTCGGTGGAGAGACCTCAGAAAGAATGGCATAGTAAAAGACAAACATGTGGGCAGCAAAATCCGGTATCCCCAGCTGGATCAATGCCGGTGCGCAAATGACTACTGCAATGATATAGGAAGCTGTCACTGGAACGGCCAATCCAATGATCCAGACAATGATCGCGGTATAGATCGCTGTCAAGAGGATGCTTCCACCGGCATAGGCGATAATGATGGAACTGAACTTTAACCCCAGGCCTGTCAGGGTAACCACTCCCACAATGATTCCAGCGGCTGCACAGGTCGAGGCAACGCTCAATACCCCGATCGAACCTCCTCTCAATGCCTTCACCAATTTTTTAGGAGTGAGGGCTGTGTCTTTCCTGATAAAACTGACTGCGAAGGTGATCACGGTTGACCAGAAGACTGCCATGATGGGCGTAAAGCCTATGATCATGATCACCACAATGGCGATGAGTGATATGAAATGAAACCCGTAGAGGTAGGTGAGCTGACCCAGACTATAGGTTTTATCAAAGGCGACCTCTTTAACGCCAAACTTTTTGGCATCCAGTTCAACCATTAAAAAGATGGACCAATAATAAAGGCAAGTAGGAATGCAGGCCATGGCGATCACATCCAAGTAGGAGATCTTTAAAAATTCGGCGATGAGAAACGCGGCTGCTCCAAGGACAGGAGGGGAAAGGATGGCGCCAATCCCTCCTGCTGAAAGAAGCCCACCTGCAGCCTCCTTACTATAGCCTGCCTTGGCCAGCATGGGGTAGGCTACAGCTCCCAATGTGACCGTTGTTGCCACACCACTTCCAGAGGGTCCACCAAGGAGGAAAGAGGCCAGAGTCACAGTTCGGCCCGGACTTGTAGGTTTTCCACCCATTGCAGCAAAGGAGAAATCAATAAAGAATTTACCAGCACCTGAGAATTCTAAAAAGGCACCCCAAATGGTGAAGAGGATGATGAAGGTCGAAGAGACATCGATCGGGACTCCAAAGATTCCTTCAAGGGTCATATACATATGGCCCACAATGCGATCAATATCATATCCCCGGTGTGTCCAGGGATTTGGAAGCAGGTGTCCATAAAATGCATAGACGAGAAATGCGAGAACTACTCCAACCATGATTAGCCCGGTTGTTCTTCGGGAGGCTTCTAAGATCAGCAGAATCAATATAATTCCAAAGAGTTTATCCCAGAAATTCGGAATCACAGAGCGGTAGATGAATTGGTCAAAGTCAATGAGCATATAGACGATGACGACAATGCCAAGAAGGGCAAGGACAAAGTCATACCAGATGATTCGATTCTTAAATCGCTTGAAGGATGGGAAGACCAAGAAAGAGAGAAAGAGAACGAGCATGACATGGATTCCTCTTAGGACCTGGGTCATGATCACCCCGAACGGGGAGGCTGCATAGAGATGGAAGAGTGACATCACCACAGCCACTACGGTGATGAACACATCCATTTTCCCTGTCAACCGGCGAGAAGGGCCTTCCTCCTCTTCGATGTACTTCTCCGCCTCCCGGAGAGCCTCCTCCGAAATCAATTCCTCCTGATTCTCTCTCCTCTTTTCTTCTTCCATAGGTTCCCCCTGGTTAGACTAAATCGAAAGCAATCTCATCAATCGTTGAGTTGATGAAGGCCAGTGAAAAAAATATTGTCATATTTTATAATTGCATGTCAATAAAAAACATATGGATCACACCTTCAAACAGGCATTGATCGGGATTGTGGGGCGAGCCAATTTCACCGACTCATTAATCGACCTGGTCTCCTATTCCTACGACGCTTCCGACCACGACCACCGACCCGATGCCGCACTCTGGCCGACCTGCTCTGAAGAGGTTTCCAGGATTCTTCAATTAGCGGACCAATACCGGTTCCCTCATATCGGAAGCGCCACACAGGATACCCGGGAGCAGATGGCTGTGGTGGCCGCAAGGAATGCCATCACGATGCTGAGAGGTAAAAAGCCGAAGAATATTGTCAATCCTGAAGTGTTCGAATCTTCTGAATATCGGGGAAGGGCGAGTTGAGGGTGGAAAGTATAAAGTAGAATGTAGAATGTGGTTTGAAGAGATCTTTAATTCTCCTTAGGTTAACCAGTCAAGATCGAGCTCGGCAAGTTTCCCTTTCTTCGGGACACCAGTTTCCGTGTCCCAGCCCAACATCTCGTAGTAAGCTTCCAAGGCCCTGGCAAACTCTTCCCTGTCGATCTTCTTTCCCTTCAGAGTCCCTCCTTCCATGGGCTGAAAAAAGCGATCGGGAAGCGTGTCATCTTGGGCTGTGAATCCCTCCCTGAGGTTGAATATCCTGGCCATGTGGGTGTGCCTTTCAGCCACTTTGAGGAGGTCGAACAGACTCGTTTCCCATCCAGTGACCGCTTTGACATAATCCACAATGCCGTTGAAGGTTTGAGGGCCAAAGGGTTTGGCTGTAAACATGCAGATCCCAAGAGTATTGAGGAGATCCCAGTATTGCTGAAGATATATAAAGATTCTTACTTTTTTAGGACCGATGTCAAAAACATCGAGGGGTTCAAATATCCCCAAAGGCCTGAGTAGGGTAACACCAGCCTCTGTTGCCCACCAGGGATCATGAGGGAATTCCATATGATCGGGTCCGGTGGCAGAAACGGCATAACCTAACCCCACTCCTACTTTTCCCCTTGGTTCATGGAAAGGAACTGGCATCCCTTTCACATGGATAGCAAAGTTCTCCGCCCCTTTTCCGAACTTCTTGGCCGCATGGCAGATTCCTTCAGCAAGAATATCACCAAGACCCTCACGGTTTCCAATCTTCTCCACCATCTTGATCATGGCTTCTGTGTTGCCGAATTGGAGTTCAAGGCCATCCGTATCCCTTTTGGTAAGAACCCCCTTCTCGTAACATTCCATAGCAAAGGAGATAAGGCTTCCTGTAGAGATGGTATCCAGACCATAGGCATTGCAGAGCTGGTTGGCTTTTGAGATGGCCTTCAAATCGTCAATACCACACATGGAGCCAAAGGCAGCCACGGTTTCATACTCTGGGCCTCCATAGATTGGGTCCACAAAGTAGGGTTCTCCAACCTGAACCTCTCGTTTACAACGGACAAAGCAGCCGTAACAGGTTCCCCGGCGAACCAGAATGGTCTTTGACATCGTCTCGCCACCGATGGCCTCTGCTCCTTCGAAAGATCCTTTCCGGAAATTAAGGGTGGGTAGTATTCCCTGCTCGCTAAACATGGTTGTGACGCGGGATGTTCCTAAATTGCCAACGCTGAAGTAAGGTTCCTCATAGGTATCCTTAAGCCGCTTGCTTAACCGCTGAACGGCTTCCCCATCCGCCACTTCCATCCTCTTTTTGCCCCTGACGGCAATTGCCTTGAGGTTTTTTGATCCCATCACAGCGCCCAAACCCGTCCTGCCATTGGCATGTTTGAGCTCGTTGATAATACAGGCAACCTTTGCTAACTTTTCCCCTGCCGGGCCAATCAGGGCAATCCGGATTCGATCATCTCCAAGTTCCCTTCGAATTTCATCCTGGGTCTCTTTGGGAAACTTCCCCCAGAGATGACCGGCATCACGAATCTCAGCCTGGCCATCATGTACCCAGAGATAGACAGGTCTGTTTGCCTTTCCCTTGATGACGATGGCGTCAAATCCGGCAAATTTTAATTCCGGGATCCACCAACCCCCTGCCTCTGCCTCTCCAAAGCCGCCGGTTTCCGGCGATTTGGCCGCCACAGAGAAGCGGCTTAATCCAGCAGCAGGTGTCCCGGAGATGACCGATCCTGCAAAAACCAGGATGTTTTCTGGTCCCAGAGGATCTGATTTTGGTTTCAGTTCCCTGAGCAGATAATACAGGGCCAGGGTTCCCCCTCCGAGATAGCGGCTGTATAGGATTTCCTGGGGTTCTTCTATACTGATGGATTCACTATTCAAATCGACCCTGAGTATCTTTCCATTGTAACCGTACGGCATCTCTTCCCTCTTTATACTAAGAAAGTTAGATTAGGCATACCCGAGTTCTCTGTCGTCGACAGAACTTCCTCAGCTACGGACCAAGCCAGTTGCTATTCGTGAATAGCTACTTTCCTGTGTTTTTGCGTTAAGCCCCCGTTTTAACTCGAAGGTTGGGAGGATCTTTCTCGAAGAGGTGCATCTTATTGAGATCCAGGGCGAGTTCGATCTCCTGATGGACTCGGACAGAGGTCTGCACATCCACACGGGCAATGAGGTTATGCTTCCCTGCCGTCACATTGAGGTGGATCTCTGAACCCAAAGGTTCGATCACATCCACTACTGCACGAATCGTATCTCCCTTGGAATGTTCCGGTGCATGAAGACGATCATAGATATCATTGGGCCTGATTCCAAAGATGGCCTCTGAACCAGTCAGAGATTGATAATAGGGAGACTTTTTCTCCGGGATGGGGAGTTGAAAGACTCCTGCATCGATGAAGAGGCGGCTATCCTTCTGAAGAACACGGCAGGGGAAGAAGTTCATCACCGGGCTTCCGATGAAACCGGCCACAAATTGATTAACGGGAAAATTGTAGACCTCAAGGGGGGCACCGACTTGGTGAATCCATCCATCCTTCATCACCACAATCTTCGTCCCCATGGTCATCGCTTCCACCTGGTCGTGGGTGACATAGATGATGGTGGTCTGAAGGCGGTCGTGAAGTTTGGAGAGTTCTGCCCGCATCTGAACCCGGAGTTTAGCATCTAAGTTTGAAAGAGGCTCATCAAAGAGAAAAACAGCCGGTTTCCGGACAATCGCCCTTCCCACCGCAACACGCTGGCGCTGTCCTCCGGAGAGTTGTTTTGGTTTCCGGTCGAGAAGCTGCTGAATTCCGAGGATCTCTGAAGCGTCTCTAACCCTCTGATCAATCTCACTTCTGGGAAACTTTCTCAGTTTTAGACCAAAAGCCATATTCTTATAGACGGACATGTGGGGATAGAGGGCATATTCCTGAAAGACCATAGCAATGTCCCGATCCTTTGGAGGGAGGTCATTGACCATTCGATCACCGATATAGATATTTCCGCCAGAGGGCTCTTCCAGACCTGCGACCATCCGGAGGGCGGTCGATTTTCCACATCCGGAAGGCCCCACCAGAATGGCAAACTCCTTGTCCTCGACGGCGAGATTAAAATCCTTTACGGCCTGAACCGTCCCAAAATTCTTCGAGATATTTTCCAATACGACTTTCGCCATAGTTCATTCCTCACTTCTAAAATTTAACGCTATTATGATGAAACTTTTTTTTAGTGTCAACCCTTTTGCTTTATTAACATTGTTTTTCAAATAATTCTATCTGTCCATCTGAAATCATTGATTCTTAGAATTGATCCCCATCCAAATTCTAAGTTAAAACTCTTTTGCACCAGGAACCCATTCGCTTCTTTTTTCTAACCCCCTGCCTTTTCAATAATTTTACCGTTCCCCCTAAAATTTTGAAGGATGTCCAAACATCTTAGGTGAAAAAGTGATCGAAATTCATTGACGTGCGATCGAATTCTAAGATGTATTTAGGATTCGGCTTGAAACCCTTGTTGGGTCGAAGTTACAGAACGGACAGGAGGGACGCTAAAAGCCTTATATTTTAAGCGCGATTTCTTCTCCCTCATGAACAGCTTCCAGGGCTTCCCTTGGCTTGAAGGCGTCACCGATGACATAAAGTACTGGTACTTTGTCTGCTAGCTCTTTGGCTATGCAATCATCTGATTTCGAACCTACGGCGAGAACAATGGCATCAAATCCCTCAATTTTCCTGGTTCCGGAAGCGTCTTCCACTAAAGCATAATCTTTTCCTATCTCTTTCACTTTGGTAGACAGAAGGATGGTAACTCCCTTTTCGGAAAGTCTCTGCGACAGATAGTATTTCAAATGGGTCACCAGATCCGATGCTATCTCCTCCAGCATCTCGATCAGTGTGACCTCTTTCCCCATCTCCGACAAATAATCAGCCGTCTCCGCTCCAATACCACCCCCCCCAACTACTAGGACCCGGTTTCCCACGTTTCCTTCCCCAGTTAAGACAGCATCGACGGAAAGGGCATTGCTCTCATTAATTCCCTTCCAATCAGGAACAAGCGGACGTGCTCCGGAGGCCACGATTACCGCATCCGGCTTACCAGTTCCCACCATCTCGACGGTGAATTCTCTTCCTAACTCCAGGGTGACCCCCAGCCCTCTGACTCTTCTTTCAAGATAATCAAGAAAATCATTCAGGACGGCTTTCTTTGGAGGAATGGCTGCGAGTCTCATTCTCCCGCCCAATTGATTGCCTCTTTCGAAGACCGTCACCTTGTGTCCTCTCAGGGCTGCTACTTCGGCTGCCTTGAGACCAGCAGGGCCTCCGCCGATGACCCATACCTTCTTTGGTCGATCGCTCTTCGAGAATTTGAATCGATCTTCATTGCCTGTCTCCGGATTGACAGCACATTGAATCGCCTCTTTTCTCTGGGTCTGGATGCATCGATTACACGAAATGCAAGGAATGATCTCTTCAAACCTCCCCTCTTCGGCTTTTTTCGGCAGGTAGGGGTCTGCAATCAAAGCCCTGCCCATAGAGACAAAGTCAGCCTTTCCATCCCGGACAATCTGATCAGCCATGACCGGATTTCTGATTCTCCCGACCGTAATAACGGGGATATTTACCACCGACTTAATTGCCTCGGCAAGATGGACGAACACACCTTCCTCTACATAGTAAGGTGGCTGGTTAAGATAACCCGAGACGACGTTACACGCTGACACATGAAGTGCATCAGCTCCCTCTTTTTCCAAGATTTTAGCAATTTGTTTCGTTTCCTCTATTTTAAGCCCCCCGTCCACATACTCGTCCCCGCTCAACCTGCAAATGATGGGGAAATCAGGACCTACTTGGTTACGCACCGCATTCAGAACGTCCCTGGCAAATCGAGTCCGCCCATCAATATCACCTCCATATCGGTCGCTTCTTCGGTTGGAAAAGGAGGACAGAAAAGAGCAGATGAGATATCCATGGGCCATATGAAGCTCAACGCCGTCGGCACCCGCGTTCTTAACCCTTTGAGCTGCCATTGAAAATGCCTCGGTAATCTCCTCTATTTCACCTACCGAAAGTTCCCTCGGGATTTCGTTTCTTGTCGGACAGGAAATAGGGGAGGGGCCAACAATGGACGAACCCGTAACCGCGGATGAGGTTTGCCTCCCTGCATGATTAATTTGGACGACGATTTTTCCCCCTACACGGTGGACGGCTTCAATCATCCTCTCGATTGTCGAGGCGTGTTCGTCGGAACTAATAAGGAGCATCTTCGGACTTGCCTTGCCCTGTTGGAGAATGCCCGTGTGTTCAACGGTGATATATCCCACGCCTCCCCTTGCGCGCTCCATATAGTAGGCGATCTGCCGATCTGTCACAAAGCCTTCTGGTGAGGCGTAATGTGTTGCCATAGGGGGCATCACAATCCGGTTTTTCGTCTCCAACGTTCCAATGGAAAAAGAACTGAAGAGGTTATTCAAAACCATTTTTATTCCTCCTATCACTACATTAATTCAGGAATTCAGGCCCAAAAAACCTATTGACAAGGATATTGGTATTTGCTACCATTACGTCAATTTATTTTGTAATTTAAAAATCAATCAATAAGATAAATAATATTTATCATTCTTCCAAAAGTCAACACCTAATTAAGAAATGACCAAAAGAAACAATACGACCAGTGGCCGAGCTGACCCAACCTCATCAAGCCATATAAACAAGGCCTATATGGGTATTAGACAAATGTTGTTCCACAAAGAAATTGGGTCAGGTCAGAAAATCGCATGCCGTGATCTGGCGAACAGGCTGGGGATGAGTCCGACACCTGTCATTCAAGCCCTTAAATGGTTAGAATTTCAGGGATTGGTCCGCCATGAGCCCGAGCGGGGGTATTATACGGAACCCTTCAGTTTGGAAGAGGTTGAGGAAATTTATGAGCTTCGAGAACTTGTGGAGATCTCGCTACTCCCTGAAACGATACAGCGATTAGACCAAGAGGGCATACAACGCTTACAGGCTGCTCTTGATGCTCATTTGAGTGCAGCCCGGGAGATATATCTGAATGGCAGGCTTATCACGGATATGGAATTTCACCTCACTCTTGCTTCCCTTTCCGGACGCCACCTTCATCAGCGAGTGCTACGAAACCTTTTTGATCTTCTGTATCTTAAGTATAGAGGGAGTTTTCTTTCTGTCAGACCCATGGAATATGTAGATTCTGAGCACCGAAAAATTTTCGGATCCGTAGTCTCTCGAGACCTTCAAAAATCCCAGGAAACTCTTTCACAGCATATCTTGGGTATTAAAAGGGATGTCCTGATGGTCTTACGTCGCATGATCGAAGAGAAAGAACATTCAAAATTCTAGGACTCACCACAGATCGTCAGGGGGCCCGAATGGAATTTAATACCCTATCCATCTATGACAGGATCATTCAATATCATAATGACATAAGATGTGTCTTGGGAAGCCGTGGAAGATCACTCCCTGGTCATATCAAGAACAATAATGCTTTCACTCCGTTAAGGTTAACCCTGAACAAGCCGTCGAATGGGTCAAGAAGTAACAGGTGGAGGGTTATTCATCACACTCCAAATCGAGTTTCTTTCATCCTCACCGAAACACAAAACACAAAACAAAGAAAGGAGAACGAAAATGGAACGCACTCTTCTTAGTTTCTGCCGCCGAGGCATCGTAATGGTTTGTGTAATGGTTGTTGCCTGCGTCTTTGGGCTGGAGGCTGCTGCGCAGACACCTATCGTCCTGAAGGTCGGGACAGTGAACCCCAGTGATTGCCCTCGGAACACCGCTGCCTATGAGTTCGCCAAGGTGCTGGGAGAAAAGTCGAAGGGAAGCATTAAGGTCGAAGTTTATATCAACGGCCAGCTTGCCAGGGGGGAGGCCGCTACGTTCGAGGGCGTTCAAATGGGAACGATTGATGTGGCGCCGGTCGGCAGCGCTCCCCTCGGCGGCATGTTTGAGCCGCTCTACCTCCCGCTGGACCTCCCGTTCGTCTGGTTCAGCCGGGAACAGATATGGAAGGTCATGGACGGGCCGATCGGTCAGGAACTCCTTAAAAAGATGGAAACCAGGGGCGTCAAGGGCTTCGGCTTTGGTGGCGGCTGGGGCTTCAGACACATGCAATCGAACAAGCGACCCATTAACACCCCTGAAGACATGAAGGGGCAGACCGTCCGCGTGCAGGAGTCGCCGATCTACATTGGGATGATGAAGCAGCTCGGCGCCAATCCGGTGCCTATGCCGTGGGGCGAAGTGTACCTGGCAATGAAGCAGGGGACAGTGGATGCGATGGAGTCTCCGACGTTCAGCATCGTCTCCGGCAAGTATACCGAGGTGACGAAGTACGTTTCACTCACCAAGCATACCTATCCGCCCATCTCCTGGTTCATGAACCTCAAGAAGTACCAGGCATTGCCGCCCAACCTTCGTCAAGCGGTGGACGAGGCGTTCAAGGCAGCATGTGCCATGGACAGGAAGGCCGAGGTCGAGAAGGAGGGCGCTGACCTTCTGGTCATCAAGAAGGCAGGGGTGCAGGTCAACGACGTGAAGGACCTGCAGGCGTTCCAGGATCGAATGGGGCCGGTGTATGACTTGGTCACATCGAAGGTAGGAAAGGAGTACATGGATCGATTCATGTCGGCCGTGAAGGCGGCGAGGTAGGTCCATGCTGAAGCGAATCTTGTCGAACGTCGTAGAGTGGGTCTGCATGGTCCTGATGGTTGTTCTGTCTGTCGACCTATTCCTCGGCGTTTTCTCCCGATATGTGATGGTCAGGACATTTACTTGGTACGACGAGATTGCGCGGGGTTGCTTCGTCTGGCTGACCTTCCTGGGGGCGGCGGTGGGCGTGAAGCGCCATGCCCACTTCCGCCTCCATATCATAGTGGATCGCCTGTCCCCGCGACTCCGTCAGGCCACTGTTTTCCTCTTCCCGCTGGTAGTGATCATCTTCGCGGGTGTCCTCATCCAGCAAGGCTTGGTATTTCTCGAGCTTGGAAAGTTCCAGCAGACCCCGGTCATGGGGCTGCCGAAGACGTGGATCTATGTCGCCATCCCGATCGGAGGAGCCCTGATGATCCTCTACAGCCTTGGACCGCTTTGGCGCGCCATCCGAGGTCTTATCCGATGATCACTGTCACCTTTGCTGCATTCGTGATTTTGCTGATCTTGGCAGTACCCGTGGCGTTCGCGGTAGGTATGGCCGGCTTTCTGGGGCTGTGGTGGAGCGGTAAGTATCCCCTCGCGATTATCATCCAGCAAATCTTCCTAACCGCGGATTCCTTCGTCCTCCTGGCGATTCCGCTGTTCGTTTTGGCGGGCGCCCTGATGGAAACCGGCGGCATTGCTGTCCGCCTGGTCCGGTTCGCTCAGGCTCTGGTCGGCTGGATCCGGGGTGGGCTCGCCATGGCCGTGGTGGTTGCCGAGTATATCTTCTCGGGCATCTCCGGGTCTACCATCGCGGACGTCTCGGCTATAGGTGCCACGATGATTCCTCCTCTGACGAAAGCGGGATACAAGCCCGAGGAGGCGGTGAGCGTAGTGGCGTCGGCCTCGGCCATGGGAATACTGGTGCCCCCATGCATCTTGATGATCATCATCGGTGCCATCGCCGATGTATCGGTGGCCGCGCTCTTTGCGGGGGGATTCATCCCCGCCCTGGTCATGGCCATCATCATCATGGTGTACATTTACCTAAAGGCCCGACGGGGCGGCATGCTGCCGTCACAGTCCTTGAGTCTCCGCAAGCTCGGGCGGACCTTCATCGATGCTTTGATCCCCTTGGGAATGCCGATCATCATTTTCGGCGGAATCCTCGGCGGGGTTTTCACCCCTACAGAGGCGGCGGCCATCGCCGTCTTCTATGCCGCCATCGTGGGGCTGTTTATCTACCGCGAGATTTCCTGGTCGGCGCTCCCGGGAATCCTCATCAATAGCGCCGTGATGACGGCGACCGTTTGCTTTCTTCTCGGGACGGCAGCCGTGGTAGCCTGGATCATGGCGGTGGGGCAAGTTCCGGTGTTACTCGCGGAGATGCTGAGGTCACTGTCTGCCGGGCCGGTCGTCTTCCTTCTTTTCACCGCGCTCTTGTTCATCATCCTCGGTGCCGTGATTGAGGGGCCCGCTGCGGTAGTCATCCTTCTGCCGACCTTCCTGCCCGTCGTAAAGCAGTTCGGCATCGATTTGATCCACTATTCCATTGTCATCACTGCCGCAGTCGGCATTGGCCTCTTCCTGCCGCCCATCGGTGTGGGTCTTTTCATCGCCTGCGGGATCGCCAAGATCAGCATGGATCGCGTGCTAGGCCCCATGTTGCCGTATGTCATCTTTCTCTGCCTCGGGCTCCTGATCGTCATCCTTCTCCCCTGGTTTACCCTGATCCTTCCGAGACTCCTCAAGCTATAGCCTGGCATGTGTCAACCAATAGCTTATGACAACCATCTTTTTCCCAAAGCTCGTCATGTTTTTTCCGAAACTACTGATGCCGATTCGCTGACGTGGTGCAAATGTCACTGATGCAGAAGTCATACAAACCGGTGATGCAGTTCACCGATATCAATGCGGCCCGATGTATTGTTGTAAATCTCTATGTTTTGCACCACTCTTTTAACACTTCTCATTCCGATGATGACCACCTCAATTAATGGGTTTGATAACACAAATTGTATTAACGCACCTGTATAATCAAAGGTGTTATCTGGATTCACTTTCTCAATCCACTTCCGAAATATCATGGAGGTAGCAGGTCTCATGGTGGCAATTCCCATGTCCACTTTTTTTGCTTCATAAAGGCTTCCGGATTTTCTAACGGGGTCATAAGGATGCTGGAATATTAGGTTGTAGCATATCTGCATCATGTCAAATCTCCCGCTTTGGATAAATCTATAAACAGCGGGGCTTTGATCTTCGGACGTGAACCCAATAAATTTAACCAAACCTTCTTCTTTTAATCGATATATTTCATCTAACATTCCGCCATCCCTTAAGATAAACTTAACCTCTTCATCTGAAAAACTTGTACCATGAATCTGAATTAAATCAATTGAATCTCTCCTCAATCTTTTCAAACTTGCCTCCATTGAACCACGAACGTCGTCTTTATCCCCCACACTTATTTTTGTCGCCAAGAATATCTTCTCTGGTTCGACTCCTTGCAAAGCGTCTCCAAAGATCTCCTCACCCTGACCGTCACCATAAGCGGGTGCTGTATCGAAATAGTTAATTCCAAGTTCGATTGCCTTATGGATTGCTTCAATGATTCCCTTTTTATCCCCTTCCTTTGCCGGATCAAAGGCATGCAAGTAGTTTTTCAGGCCTGCCGGTGCTCCTCCAAAACCGATTCTAGAGACCTGGACGTTTGTCTTGCCGAACCGTACGTAATCCATTAAGAAGTCCCTCCTCCCAGGAATTTTTTAAATCCCATGCACATGCCCACAATCATGGTGTTGCTAACATTTCTCCAGAGGTCAATTTATACAATTCATGATGGCCGAACATCACAAAAGCCCTTCCAAGAATAGCGGACAAAGAATAGCCAGGAAGACTGTTGTGGTGTCAACCATGCCCCAGCTCTATCTGGTTAGGATATAATTAAAAGAGCAGCCTTAAATATCTTAAGCTATGGTTAAAAAAGAGAAATTATTTGAGGCTAAACCCTCCGTCAACAAGGAGAACTTGACCCGTTATAAAATTGGCATCCTCCGAGGCAAGGAACAAGATGGCCTTGGCAATATCCTCAGGTTGGGCCATTCTCTTGAGATAAGACCCCTCGATCATCGATCTCTTAACCTCCGCCGGAAGAGATTGAGTCATCTCTGTTAAAGTGTGACCAGGTGCAACCGTATTCACGTTGATATGAGGAGCTAATTCCTTGGCCATCGTCTTGGTCAGATTGATGACCGCTCCCTTGGAGGCGCTGTAGTCCATGACTCCTTCCCGGCCGCAGTGGTCAATACCACGAATCGAGGAGATGTTGATAATCTTTCCTGATTTCTGCGCTAACATATATTTTGCGGCCACCTGGGAACAGAGGAAGACACCGATGAGATTTACCTTCAAAGTCTTTATCCAGTCCTCAACGGTCTTTTCCATGAAGGGTCTGGAGATGGCAATCCCTGCATTATTGACTAAGATATCGATCCTGCCGAATTCTTTTACAAAATCCCCCACGAGGTTTTCAACCTGCTCCTTCTCTGTCACATCTCCAACGAGGGGCTTCAGAAAATAACCCATGGACTGAGCGGTCTCCAAGGTCTT
>Ga0214473_10004209_pt1 | contig 17340 bp, 6 predicted proteins | sample RVTome_7_FD_203509 | JGI IMG/M metagenome (GOLD analysis project Ga0214473, IMG submission 203509) | Soil microbial communities from uranium-contaminated site in the Upper Colorado River Basin, Wyoming, United States - RVT98D197 | ecosystem: Environmental > Terrestrial > Soil > Contaminated >... | reverse complement strand
CCGTTGGGCAGCGTGGTCTCGATCATCCGGTTCGCCAGGTCGTAGTTGTAGCTGGTCGTCCGCGAATCCCAGTCCGTCACCTGTGTCATCCGGTCAGAGGCGTCGTAGGCGTAGCTCACGCTCCGGCCATCGGGATAAGTCAGCTGGGTGCGGTTGCCGACGGCGTCCTGCATGTCGATTCGGTTGCCAACCGCGACGCATGTGCACTCAAGCGACGACAGCAACATGGCCGAACTCGCGCTTATCACCTAGCGCGGAAGCCCTGCTATATGGTCCCTCAGGCCTGTTGAGCTAGGGCCGCATTAACCCAAGGATTTGAAGGAATCCGATGCCCTCCAGAATCAGCGCACCGATGAGTAATACGACAGCCAGCGCGAGCATCCATGGAACCCCAAGTACCTTCCTAGTCGCCCACGAAGGCGGCACGCCCCTGGCGCCGAAGTGTCCCATAATGAGAGGGTGGTATATGTACCAGGTCGCGACGAGCACCGCGACCAGATTCCAGATAACGCTAATCGGAGGCGTGGCGCCGAGGGTCCGAGGGGTAAGAATGCTGCCAACGTTTGCGATCAGGATTGCGATCGAGACGATTACCAGTCCAGGACGTGACCAATTCCGCCCAAAGGACATCCCAGACGCCAGCGCCAGGAGCATCGCCGAGACCGCAAATAGACGGATAGTCTCTAGCTGAAGCCCCTTCGAGTATTGCTCCGTGAATAGTTCAAGAAAGCTTGCATCCTGGCGGCCAAGGAACGTCTGCTGAAGTCGATATTGCCCCGCTACGACCGCGGCCGGCCCAAGACTTCGTAGCAGACACCAGACGGGACCAAACGCCAACAGCGCATGGCGTGGTACGGTCCTCATATCACATGCCACGCACAATTGAAATTCTCGATCGGAGAATCGTCGTTATCATTACCCATGAAGTCCCTCGCATATCAATGGTGGCTGGATTTGGGGGGCATGTCAATGGCCCATCATCCTTTCATGACTTGAGGTATAGTGCCATGCCCAGGCACCGCGATGGACATTCAAATGATCGGAGCCGCTCTTGAGGAATTCGGACTGTTCATCCTCTGCTTGGGTCTGCCAGGTATCGTCTTCATCACTCGCGGAGTCGTCAAGCTCATGACTGGCAAGTCATTGCTCGTAGGTCGCGACGTTAGCTTCGGCTGGAGACTTCCCAAGGTAATGAGAGGAATGGAGGCACGCAGACACGGCCTTGTGGACGTCTCCTTAGGAGTGATTCTTCTTCTAGTCTGCCTACTCGCAATCCTCGCCTTGGCCAACTCCTAGCTGCGAGTTTGAGTTCGCACCTGCCTTGTCCCGATCCCACCAGTTCGCATTCTCGCCAGGTTCTGCTGGCTTGTTGGTCAACGAGTGCTGGAGCGGTGCACGGTATGTTCTCGCCATTCTCCAGCAGCATAACTCAGGTAATTGAAATTGGTGTATACGATCTCGGTCGCGATGTCCTCAAACGATACCCTGGTGCTGATAATTGCCCTGAACAGCCCCGGCAATCGGGAGTGTTCTTGGATCGCGACGCCATACTCCCGCTGACTGTAGGCTGCCGCTCCGGCCAGACCCTGGATTCCGATCGTAAGCAAGTCAATGTAGTTGTTCACCTCTTGTCTTTGCTGGCCAGCCTCATTCCAGATCTTCAACAGATCCAATTGGTCTCTTTGATGTGGTGGTTGTCCGAACCATAGGGCATAGGCTACGAAGAACTCATTCGAGTACGTGGGGTCAAACGTGACACTAACGGGCCTGATCCCTTGCTCCGCACCTACCCCCGTGGCGTAAGCCACCAAGCCAATATTGGCAAGCCCCCCATGGAAGGCGAACGATGTTCCACTCGAGAAACTGACCAACTCCCAGTCATTTGTGGTCCGCGGCGACATGAACTCTCCCACACCGCACCATGGATTACTCAGTTTGTCGACAATATCTCGCTCGGCGAATGTCTTGGCAGCTTCAACATAGTGCGTCGCCGTCTGGCCGTCACTGTAAGTCTGCATGAAGGGATTCCAGTATTGGAAAGTTGTCGGGGTTGCCCATATCACATCGTTGTGGAGCACACCAAGACTCAACTGCGGAACGAATATCGGCATTGTAGTAGTGTCAGGCAGATACCCACCAGCACAGAGGACGATCGGATTACACCCTTTGGGCCAGCCAGGGATCGTAAGCTGGCCCTGGCCATAGATCCCACCTGGCGAGAGCTCCAATCCGTCATCTAGCTTCCACAAGCCAAACGGATCAGTGAAATTGACCGGATTAGACAGGACATAGGCGTAACGATGGTTAGGAGTTGACACCCCAGGGATTTCGACAAGCGGATCCTTCGCGATGAATGTTCCCGTATTGGGCTGGTAGTAGCGCCATCGAAGATGGGCCAGGCCCGAAGGGTCCCCCCATTCGCCGGTGTAGCCCAAGCTGGTAGAGAATCCGCCAGTGCTCTGCATTACCTCTCCGAACGGTTCAAAACTGCGAGTCATCGCCACAGTCGCCATATGACTCACTACCTGGCGGACGCTTCTGAGGACATCGACTCCGTAGTATGCGACACCACCAGGCTGTTGCTCACCAATCCTCCCCACCCCGTACAGATAGCTGTTCATCCCGTCCTGTAGCACCTGCGTCAATCCCGCAGCGAGGTCGAGGGTGTACCTCTGCGGCACCCCATTGACCGTCTGCTGCAGGCGATCACCGAGGCCATTGTAGGCGAAGGCAAAGGTGCCCGTACTCATGATGACCGAGGTCAACCGGTTGGCGTGGTTGTGACTGTAAGTTCGGGTCCCGTCGTCAAGCAGATTGCCCTTGGCATCCCAGGTGTAGGGCACGCCGTCGACGCTGGTCAGTCGGTTGGCGATGTCGTAAGTGTAGAGGTTGGTGCCGGCGATGGTCTCCTGCATCAGCCGGTTGCCCACCGGGTCGTAGCTGTAGTGGAAGAACTCGCCGCTGTCGTAGTCGGCGGCCACGAGGCGGTACAGTGGGTCATACGAATAGCTAATCGTCGTGTTGGTCACGACCGGCTCGGGCGTTGGTGTCGGGGTTGGTGTATCGGTCGGGGTGGGCGTGAAGGTAGCCGTAGGGGTAAACGTGGCCGTCGGCGTTATGGTTGCCGTTTCGGTCGCAGTCGGTGTGATCGTCGGAGTCGGTGTCGGGACGGGAAAGGTGCAGGCTGCCAGTGCCAGCGTGGAGCCGGCGATGATCACAAGGCCGACCACGAGGCGCGGATGGCCACTTCCACGGCGCCGCGCCAACGGCGCGAGCACAAGCAGACCAAACGGCGCCAGCCCGGCCACCAACGGATCAATTGGGACGGCCGCATCCCCGGCTGAGCTGCGGCGCCCGCGTCCCACCGATCCGGGGCGTTCGGCCGCGAACGGTTGTTGTGATTGGCCGGGGGAACCCAGTGCCGCTACTGAGTTCAAGCCTTCGTACGCGGCAGCTGGCTGTGGCTCGCCGGGCCAGGTCATGATCTCGATCGCCTGTGTCCGGTTGCCAACCTGGTCGTACTCGTATGCAAAGGAGGAGAGCAGATCGGCCGTCGTCTCATGGCGGATCTCGAGTACCCGGCCTGCAACATCGTACTGGTAGCTTGAAGTCACACCGTTGGGCAGCGCGGTCGTTGCGAGGCGGTTGGCCGCGTCAAACGTGTAGGCCGTAACCAGCGAATCCCAGTCAGTGACTTGCACCATCCGATTGGCCGGATCGTAGGCGTAGCTCACCGCCCTGCCGTCCGGATAGGTGAGTCCTGTCCTGTTCCCGGCGGCGTCATAGGCATATCCGACGGTGCCGCCGAAGGGGTCCGTCACAGCGATCGGGCGGGAGAGAGCGTCATACGCCCACCTCGTCGTCCCGACCCCATCGTCCATCTGCACCCGGTTTCCGGCGGCATCGTATTCGAAGGCCACGTCGGCATCCGGATCCGGGTAGTCGATGGCCGTCAGGCGATTGGCGGCGTCATAACCAAAGGACGTGGTGAAGCCCTCCGCGTCTGTGAGCGACACGCGGTTGCCAACCGCGTCATAGGCGTAGGAGGTAGCGTTCCCCAGTGGGTCAGTTTCGCTGAGTAGTCGATTGAGCTCGTCGTACTCGAAGCTGGTCGCATTCCCGTTGGCATCGGCAATGCTCAGCCGGTTGCCAGCCGGGTCGTAGGCATACTCGGTGCGTACGTTCGTCTCGTGGTCCGGCGACTGCCCTGGGAGGAAGTTCTCAACCACCGCGGCGAGACGCCCGAGGCCATCGTACCCGTAGCGGGTGACCACGCCTTCGGCGTCGGTCATCGAAACCCGATTGCCCACCGCATCGTAGCCGTAATGGCTGGCGTTGCCCAGCGGATCGACCACCTGGACCTGGCGGTTCAGGGCGTCGTAAACGAAAGCCGTCGTCGCACCGTGCGCGTCGGTGACGGAAACGACGTTTCCAGCCGCGTCGTAGTGAGTGGCCGTGGCGTGACCGTTGGGGTCTGTGATCAGAATCGGCCGGTTGAGGGCATCATATTCGGTAACGGTGATGCCGCCACGCGGATTGGTAGTCGAAACCTGATTGCCAACTGCATCGTAGGCAAGGACCGTCGCGCCATCGAGCGGATCGACCTGGCGCACCAAGCGGTTAAGCTCGTCGTATTCGAAGGTTGAACGCTGCCCGTTGGGATCGATCCGGGCGGCTAGATTGCCCAGTGCGTCGTACGACGAGAAGGAATTAGAGCCAAGTGGATCTGTGCTGCTTACCATGCGATCGAGCGCATCGTAAGCGATGGTGGTGCGCGCCCCGTTGGCGTCGGTCACCGAAGCCTGGTTTCCAGCCGCGTCGTAGGTGTACGCGACTCTGCCGCCCAAGACATCGATGACAGCCGTCAGCCGATTGAGGGCGTCATACTCAAAGCGAGTCCCGTGGCCATTGGGATCGATCGAGCGGACCCGGTTACCGGAGGCATCGTAGAAATGCCCCGTAACGCCGCCCTCTGGATCGGTCTGGCGGATGAGACGATTCAATTCATCGTATTCATAGCGGGTCGCACGGCCAGCCGCGTCGACCGTCGCCGCCACGTTGCCATTGGCGTCGTAGGTGGTAGAGCTGGAATTGGCCAGCGCGTCGGTAACCGCCACCTGGCGGTTGAGCTGGTCGTACGCAAAGGCGGTCACGTGGCCGAGGGCATCGGTGGTTGCGACCACATTGCCGTTGGCGTCATAGGTCGTGATCGTCTCGCCGCCGAGCGCATCCAGCATGCGCCGCAGCCGATTAAGCTCGTCGTATTCGTAGCGTGTGACCCGGCCCAGGGGATCGACAGTCTGAGTCAGATTCCCAGCCTCGTCGTAGCTGTTCTGGGTGATGTTTCCGTCAGGATCAGTGACCGAGACCAGACGATTGGCGCTGTCGTGGGCGTACTGCGTCACCCGGCCCAAGGTGTCGATGATCTGTACCTGGTTGCCGGCCTCGTCGTAGACATAGGTTGTGACAATGTTGTACTGGGCTAGGTGGTTTTGCGGCCGGGCCGGATCGAAATTGCGGATCGTGGAGAGGGGGCGCCCTTGAGCGTCATACTCGCTGTGGGTAACGCGCCCCAGGGGGTCCATTGCGTCGGTCAGCCGGCCCAGGTCGTCGTAGCTGTAGCTCCAGGTGTTCCTTAGCGCATCGGTCATCGAGGTGCGCAGACCGGCTGCATCATAGGTGTAGCGCGTGGTGAAGCCGCGAGGGTCGGTGACCGCGGCCAGGAAGCCCTCCGGCGTGTACTCATAGCTCGTGGCTCTTCCCAACGCGTCGGTTGAGCTCGTCAGAAGTGTCCCGGTGTAGAGGAAGCTGGTGGTCCGACCGCTCGGATCGACCACAGAGGTCAGGTTATTGAGCGAATCGTAGCTGAGCTCGGTGGTATGCCCTGCGGCGTCCACTACCCCGGTCAGGCTCGTCCCCTCGTCGCTCCAGGTCAGCTGGGTGACATTCCCCGCCGGATCGGCGAGGGTCGAGGGGCGGAAGTTGGGGTCGAAAGTCTTCTCGACGGCGTTGCCCAGGGCGTCGGTCTGGTCTGCCAGCGCGCCTCGTTCGTCGTAGCGGTGCGTCTGCTCATTCCCCAGGGCGTCCCGGACGGTTGTAGTGCCGTCGGCCGCATAGGTCAGCTCGACGACCAGCTCTCCCTCACCATTGAACTGGCGCACGGCACGGCCCTGCTCGTCGTACTCGCTGCGCTCGATGATGACGCCGCGCGGGTCCACCGCCTGGAGCAGGCGGTGCTCGCTGTCGTAGACATAGGTCCAGGCCTGCCCAAGCACGTCGGTGACGGAGACCAGGTCGCCGGTGGCCGGATCATAGGCGTAGCTCACCTGGCGTCCGGCGTGGTCGGCGACATGCTCTAGCCGGCCGTCGGCATCGTAGGTGAAGAGCAGGTAGCGGGTGCCGCTGTCGTCCTCCACCCGCTCCAGCCGACCGTCCAGGTCGTAGAGATAGTGCAGCGTATTGCCCTGTGGATCGGCGAGCGCCTTCAGCCTCCCATCCTCATCAAACACATAGACTCGCTGGGCCTCGTCTGTGAAGGTGTAGCCAACCGGCGGGCCCTCGTGCCGCACCAGGGTCCCACATACTCCCGGATAAGCGGCATACACCCCCGGCGCAGTCTCGAAGTACTCGAAGCGGTTGGCGCTGTGCAGCTTGAGCAGGACCGAGCCCTCTTTGCCGGTCGGATCGTCGGGGAAGTACAGGCGCGATTCCAGGCTGTGGGTCCAGCCGAAGCCAAGGGTTTGGGTGTAGAGGCTCGTGGCCTGCGAGGCGTACCAGCGCTCGAAAGCCAGTGGCCCGGCGGAGGTGGGGAAGGAGAAATCACTGGCGTTGAAAGAGACCCCGCCGGTGCGGGTGTTGATCGGCCCGGCCACCAGGCCCTGGGTGCCCTGCAGGGCGATACCGGGGCATTCGCCACTGGGGCAGAGCACGGCCTCATCTGGAACGCCGCCGCAGGCGCCCGGCACCAGGAAGGTGTTGATCTCGCTGATGAGCGGGCTGAGCGGCACATCCAGGAAATTGGACTGGCGGTAGTCCGAGGTGAACTCGATGAAGCGGCCCGGCAGTGTGGTCTCGAGGCGCCAGACGATGACCGTCTCGCCATCCGGCGGCAGGTCTCCCAGTTGAAGATCCAGCTCGGCCCCGCGGGCCTCGCCATCCACCGTCGTCCGGGTGATCCGGAAGGGCACCGCATTGCCGCTGAGTGGATCGACCACGACCGGCAGGGCGGTGCTGAATCGTAGGTTGCGCGCCGGGCCGCGCCCCCGATTCTGAACGGTGACCTTCAGCGGGAAGGTCTTGCAGGGCACGTCCGGCAGTGGGAGTTGGTAGGTGATCACCAGGTCCGGCGCCGGGTAAACCGTCACCCGCTCGGGTACGGTGGCCACCGTGAACCTGCTGCCGGCCCAGGTGTAAGTGATCAGCGCCTGCGCGTCGAAGCCCTCGCCCTCCGACGAGGTCACCCCCAGCAGCGAGGGCAGGATCAACCAATCCTGGCTGGCGCTCCCGCCCACCGGGATGGTTCCCAGAACCGTCGGCGTCTCGGGGATGAACTCGAACCCTGGGCTGCGGTCGACGCCGGCCAGGTCGGTCATGCGGATGTTCACCGAGACCAGCTCGATGGGCTGGGCGCTGGTGTTGGTCAACCCCAGCGACGCCTGGAAGCCCTCGCCCTCCAGCATCACCTTCTGCTTGATCTCCATCCGCACCTGCTGATGGTCGAAGTTGTAGGTTGGACTGCGGCGCACCGGGAAGCCAATGCTGGGACCGGCGGCGGAGCCGCGCAGCTGGTGCGTAGCGGGGATGGTTGACCACGTCCACTCCGTGCATATCCCGGTAGTGATGGTGCCACTGGCCGAGGCGGTCCTGGTCTCGGTGGGGACATCCCCTAGCTCAAAGCTGGTATGCAGGAACACGCCGTCGGGCGTCTTGGTGGCCTCGAACTCCAGCCGGCCCTCGCGGTAAGTGCCGTCATCGCCATCCACCCGGATCAGCGCCGAGTCGTGGTAGATACCCTCCGCCAGAAAGAACGGGGGTATCGCCGACATGGCCAGGTTGATCTGTGTACCGGTCGTGAACTGCATCGGGCCGGTCTGGTCGGGCGTCAGGGTGATCCAGTCCAAGACCGATGGCTGTCCGACGGTGATCGTGTAGTTCGTGTCCGGGTCGAAAATGGCCGGATCGAGCGTGAAGTTCACCTGGTAGGCGGAACCCGGCCCCAGCAGCGGGGAGGTCTGGCTGCTGGGATTGACGGTGAAGGTCACGTACTTATCGGGCGCCACCTGCCAGGAGTAATCGGCATCCACCGTCCCTGTCCCCAGCGACCCGGTCTTGGTGACCTGGACGGGGACCTCCAGCAAAGTCCCCGGGGGGATCACGAGCGGGAAGGCGCCGACGACCACCTCCGCGCCGGGCACGGAGACCCGCAGGTCCTCCAGGCTGAGCGGCAGTAAAGTCGGGTTGTGCAGTAGGACGCGCTCTGCCCCGGGGCTGCTGCCGGGCCAGCAGACTTCCGGCAGCATGAGTGTCGGCTTCGGTGTCGTGACATCATAGGTAAGCGTCAGGGTGATGTCGTAACCCTGCTGGATGGGAACCACCGTCCAGGTGTAGGTAAAGGGATCCAGGCTGCTGGCCAGCCGCACGGCCTGCACACCCAAGCCGGCATGGATGAGCAGTTCGCCGGTTTCACGAGTGTAGCCGTTGGCGGCGGCAATGTAGTTGTACGCGCCGGGCTCGAGGGCAGAGAACGATGCCCGGCCTCCGCCGTCGAGCGGCGCGGTGAACTGCTGATTGAAAGTGCGGACCTCTCCCCCCGGAAGCTGTAGTGTGGTCAGGTCTTGCTGGACGAGCACCACCTCACCACCGCCCGCCACCGGAGCGTCGGCCCCGTCTACCACGGTGACTTGCGCATCCCGCAAGCCCTCGGCGGCGAGCTCAACAATGAGCGCAAGCTGCGCCGAAAGCCCACCTTCAGCACTGACGGTGACGAAGTCCTGGAAAATGTCGCCCGCCTGAGTCGCCGAGGGGCTGGCGATCAGGCTGAAGCTTAGGCTACCGCCCGCTGGGATGGTGGGGATCGGGCTGGCCGATGCCACCGTCACCCAGGGGATGGCCGAAGGCGGTGTGATGGTCAGCCCGGTGAGCGGGGCGGCGCCTCGATTGATGATGGAGATCGCCCGGCTGGCGGCATCGCCGCGCACTACGCCCATCACCGGCGAGGCCGGCGCCAGCTCGATGCGGCCGCGGGCGACCATCCGGATGGTGACCGTCTGCACGCCGGTTCCCTCGGCCACGGTCAGACTGCCGCTGAGCAGATTGTGATCGGGCGCGCTAGCGCTGACGTCGTAGGCACCGATCTGCAGCGCGCCGAGGCGGGCGACCCCCAAGGAATCGGCGCGGACCTGGACGCTCTCATGATACGTCTGCACCGCCCCCTCAGTGACCACCACCGAGGCCTGCTGCTTCACCAGGTTGACGATCGCGCCGGGCACCCGGGCGCCCTGATCGTTCTCGACGAGCACTTCCAGCCCGCGCCGTGGGGCCTCAACCTTGACGGTCAAGGCAATGCGCTGCTGATTGCCGTAGTCGTCCCGTGCGACGACGAAGTCGCGGTACAGGCCGGGCGTCTGACCAGCCGGGGCCGAGGCAGTGACGGTGAAGGTCGTCTCGCTGCGGGGAGCTAAATCGGTCAGTGCGGAGAGGTTGAGCGACACCCAGGGAATTGTGGGCGGCGGCGTGACCTGGATACCGGTCATCTCGGCCGCGCCGCCATTGCGCAGGGTAGCGGTCAGCACAGCGCTCTCGCCCTGCAATACGGTGAGGGTGGGGCCGGCCGGGCTGAGCTTCATCACCGGGCGCGGCGCCTCGACCGTCATATCGAAGCCGGCGGCGTTGTCGGCCGGGTCGAACTCCGTAGTCGTGGTGGTGACCGAGCCGGAGTTGGTGACCAGCCCCAGGACGGCGGCGTCGATGCCGGCCTCGAAGGCGATCTCGACCGATCCCCCAGCCGGCAGGTCGCCTACCTGCCAGGTGATCGATTGGCCGTTCACCTGGTGCGGCAGGCCGCTCAGGTCGGCGGCGAAGGTCAGGCCGGCCGGCAGGGTATCAACAACTTCAGCCCCGGCGGCATCCAGCGGGCCCTGGTTGGTCACGCTGAGGGTGTAGGTGATGGTGCCACCCGCCAGGGCGAAGGCGTTGGAGGGGCCGTCGTAGTTGCTGAGCGCCTGGCCGGCCTTGGCCAGTGACAGCTCGGCACCGCGGAAGGTCACGCGGCCCTGATCGGGGATGAGCTGGCCGTCAATCGTGGCCGAGAGGGTCACCTGCTCGGCTACCGTGTCGACCACCGTGCCGGTGGCCCGTCCCTGGTCGTCGGTGGAGGCGGCCGGCTGAGCGACGATCGCGCTCCCTGTGGTGAAGAGCTGCACGCTGAGCCCGGAAATGGGATTGTTGAAGGCGTCGTACGCTCGGACCACGACGGAAACCGGCGTGGCCCCGTCGGCGATGCCAAAAAGCGTGGCAGGCGTGACCAGAGAATGATCCAAATCAAGCGGACCGGGATGGAAGGTCACCTGAGGGTGCTGCGCCAGCGTCACGCCGGCGGTCTGGTCCACGACGCTGAGCGTCTTGACCTCAGCCTTGGTGGAAGTCAGCGCCCAGGCAGCCTGACCGGCCGCGTCGGAGGTCGCCGGGTTGGGTCCACCGATGCTGTTGCCCGAGCCGGAGACGCTCAGCCGCAGTTGATGACCGGGCAAGGCTCGCCCCTGGTTATCCACAATCGTGGCGGTGATCGCAGCCGCCTGGACGCCGTCGGCGGTCAGTGAGGTCGGTGTGACCACCACGGCCGAGCGAACCGGATCGGTTGAGCCGAGGGTGAAGGTCAGGTCCACCGCCTGATCGAGGGTCACGCCGGCGGTGAGATCCACCGCGCGGATGGTTGCCAGGCCGGCTTCCACCGACCGGAGTTGGCCGACGATCACACCATTGGCGTCGCTGACCGACGGATCGGGCAGCGTGACTTGCACGGCCACGCCCGTGACCTGTAACTCGACCGTGTGCAGCGCAACCGGCAGGCCGGCTGCGTCAAGCAAAGTAACCGTGGCCACTGCGGGCGTGGTGCCGTCCGCCGGCAGGGTAGTGGGTTCGATGGCCAGCGTCGACTGGGACGGGTCCGTGACCCGGGTCACGAAATGCACGAGCGCGGTCTGGTTGAGCGCCATCCCATGGGCCAGCGCGGTCAGCGTGACGTCGCCCAACTCGGTGGAGGCAATGGTGGCCGTGACGGTCCCGTTGGCGTCGGTGATCCCGACCGGCATCGGGGCGGCGCCGGCTGGAGCACCGTTGATCAACACACCTCCCGAAGGGGCCGCCTGCAGCTCAACGCTTACGTTGGGCAGCGGGGTCCCGGTTGTCGTGCGCACCGCGACGGTCACCAATGCGCTGTCCACTCCGTCGGCGATGAGCGCCGCAGGCTCCACCGAGATGGTGGATTGATCCGGGTCAGGCACACCCAGGGTAATGACCAGGCGGGGCTGGTCGTAGTCGAAATCCCACATGGCTCGGTCGAATCCGACCATCCGGCGATGCAGGATCGACCCGCTGGCCGGGGCGGCGTTGGAAACGATGAGGGCCAGCGAATTGCCGGCCGCCCAGTCCGGCCGGTCGATCACCGCCTGCACCAAGGCCCCGATGTCGGGGGTGCGTCCGATTTCGCCCAGCTCCCAGGGCTCGCTCGCCGGAATGGGCCAGGACACCGCGGCCGGCATCAGCGGCCGCTGGTCGGGCCGGCTCGAATCGCTGAAGGTCAACGGGTTGGACGAATCCTCGGCGTGGATCTCCAGAGCCAGGGTGTTGGCGTACGGGCCGTCCCGTACGAATTCCAGGTAAGCCTCCAGGGCGACCGAACCTGGGGGCACCTGAACTCCGTTGAACCGGAATCCGCTGGTGATGGGGTCGCCGTTCGGGCACTGCCCGAGGTAGATGTTGTCGTCGCCGGTTCCATAGGTGCACTGCTCCGGAGGCGGGTCGTGGGGGATTGAACTGACATCGTCGGAGCTGGCTTCGATATAGAGGGTGCAGTGGGTGCCGTCACAGCTGGAGATAGGGGCCTGTCGGAGCCCAACCCACAGGTCGCCGCCGCCCTCGGGACCGAATTGGGCGAACTCGATGAAATACGCCACGCCGGCCTGGGCCGAAAACACCAGGAAGGGGTCGATCTCCCCAGGATGATGCGCGCAGGCCACCTCAGCCAGCGCACCTCGCGCCCCGGTCCAGACCGCCGCCACCGTCTCGTACTCGCTAAACCCCGACTGCAGCCTGAATACGGCGTCCTCTGCCGGTGTGAAAACGTACCAGACCGTGTTGGATTGAGCCGGCGGCTCGGCAGCGCCGCAGCTAGGCACGGGATCGTCGGAGGCGGTGGTTGCTCCCCGGGTGTCAACTATGTCCTCGTAAGGCAGCCCCGAAATGAGCGTGGCGCTCTCGAAGCCGTCGTTGGACGGTGGAGGCACCGGGAAGAGCTCGATTTCCACCAGGCCGCCGGGCCCTTCCCCGGGGTGTGCGAGCTCCAACCAGTAAGTCGTGTCGGCTTCGAGGAAGACTGTAGGCGAGAAGTCGGATCCTGCCGGGAAATCGAGACAGCGCGACTCGTCGAGCGCGCCGCGCTCGCCGGTCCACAACGACAGGACCAGGTGCTGGCTGGTGAGGGTGCTGATCTCGAAGGTCTGCTCTTGTGCGGGCGTGTAGCGATACCACACGCTGTGGGGTAGCGGAGAGGCGCTGCAACTTGGCGCCGGGTCATCCGGCGCAGTGGTTGCCAGCGTGGTATCGACCTTATCCCGGAAAGGGAGCTCAAGGATGTCAATCGCCTGATCGAAATCATCGTGCTCGGGTGCAAAGGCCTCTCGAACCTCAAACTCGAGCACGCCCCCGCTGGGTGAGCCCTGGCCAGCAATTTCGATCCAGTACGCCTCTCCGGCAGCCACCGGAATCGTGAGGTAGGCGTCATCTTCGGCCGCCGGCTCGTGGTCGTTGCAGCCAATTTCCAGCAGCTGCCCTCGCAGACCGGTCCAGGCCGCGATGATCGTGTCGAAGCTTGCATCCAGGATCTCAATCGTGATCCCACCTTCGCCCGGAGCGACAAAGCGGTACCACACGCTGTTGGAGTATTCCGAATCTGGGTCTTTTCCGCAGCTTAGCTCGGGGTCATCCGGGGCCTGGGTAGCTCCGGCCGTATCCAGCGAATCGGAGAAGGGGAGTTCACCGATCTCGGTGGCGGTGTCGAAGTCGTCGTTGGGGGGAGGCGTTCCCGATTGCAGCAGGGCTGGGAGGGAACCCGCAGAGTCTTCCGGCCCTGGACGTACCTGGGCGGAGCCTTCCGGCGCCGGGTGTGCCTCGGCCGCCCCTTCGCCGGCTGCGCCGATAGGCGCGGGCCTGACGAATGGAGCGGCCAGCAGCACCGCCGCCAGCAACAGTTGGAGCGACCGCCCGGCCGATCGCAACTGCTGCTCGCCTGTAGCCAGGAAGTAAGAAGATACCCACCCTACAATCCCGCGATCGCTCATAGCGCCTCTTCTCTTCGCTAGGGTGGGAGCATGCCAGGCCCGCGTGAGCGGCCCTGAAGCACAAAACGCGTTCCACGGCTTCGCCGCCTGGAACGCGCTGGTGTCGACCGACCCCCTCCTGCGCCCGGGCCTTCAATCCTCCCCGGGCGTGGATAGTACCGCGATACTATAGGCTCCCGGACCGCGAGTCAAGGAGATTCGTCACGTGTCGCTACGCCCGCAGGATCTCCTCTAACGCCGCCAGCAACAGCTTCACATGCTCTGGGCGAGAGGAATGCCCCATCAGGCCAATGCGCCAGATCTTGCCCTTGAGCTCGCCCAATCCGCCCGCAATCTCGATGTTGAACTCCTGCAGCAGCCGCTGGCGAACCGCCATCTCATCCACGCCATCTGGCACGCGCACTGTGGTCAGCGTGGGGAGCCGGTGCTGCCGGGCGACATGCAAGGTCAGCCCCAGAGCCTCCAATCCCTCCCACAACCGCTCGGCGTTGCGTTGGTGCCGCGCCCAACTGGCCTCCAGCCCCTCCTCGCACAGCATGCGCAGCCCTTCGTACAGTCCGAAGTTGGCCGAGATTGGGGCGGTGTGATGATAGGTGCGCTCCTTCCCCCAGTACTTCTCTACGATACCGAGGTCCAGGTACCAGTTGCTCACGGGGGTCTTGCGCTCCCGCAGGGCCTGCCCGGCCCGTGGCCCCAGAGTGATCGGACCCAGCCCCGGTGGGACTCCCAGGCACTTCTGGCTGCAGCTATAGCAGATATCCACTTCGGCCTCGTCCACGCCGAAGGGAACGCCGCCCAAGGAAGACACCGTGTCCACGATCAACAGCCCGCCCTGGGCATGGACGACGTGGGCAATCTCCTCGATCGGCTGCAGCACACCGGAGGAGGTCTCGCCGTGGACGATCCCCACCACTTTGGCTGGACGGGCGTCCAACGCCCGCTTGACTTCCGCCGGGGTGAAGACCTCTCCCCACGGGCGGTCCAGGGTCTGCACCTCGCCCCCGTAGCGGCGCGCCATCTCGGCCAGCCGCCCCCCGAAGAAACCGCCGACGCACACCAGCACCGGGTGCCCCGGCTCGACAGTGTTGGCCACTGCCGCCTCCATGGCGGCGCTGCCGGTACCGGACACCGGGATGGTGAGCGGGTTCTGCGTCTGGAAGACATAGCGCAGCATGTCTTGATTTCGATCCATCACCTGTAGAAAAGCCGGGTCCAGGTGCCCGATGACCGGACCGGCCATGGCCTGCAGCACCCGCGGATGCACCATGCTGGGGCCGGGGCCGAGCAGCATGCGGGGGCCCATCTCCAGGCAGGGGTAACGCGGCGGCTCGCTTACTTTTCGCATGGTTCGATCCTCCGGGCCTATTCTAGTACGGCACGAAGCGAACGGACCCCGGCCGGCCGGACGGCGGCGGGTATAATAAGGAAGACGCGGCTATTAGAAATGACCGAGCTTATCGGAAGCCCTGCGAACCTGGGCATGCTCAAGGTCACCCCTCAGGCCCTGGAGAGGATCCGGCACCTGCTGCAGCAGGCCGGGCGGGAGGGGTATTGGCTGCGCATTGAGGTCATCGGACGCCGCGACGGCGACTTCATCTACCGGCTGATCTTCATCCCCTCCGACCTGCGGAAGCCGGAAGACGCGCTGCAGGAGACCGATGGGCAGCACCTGGTCTTTGACCCGTTGAGCGCACGCTATCTGGCAGGTTCTACCCTGCGCTTCGTGGAAGGCCCAGACGAGAGCGGGTTCAAGATCGAAAACCCCAACCCGCTGTGGCACGACCCATTGGCCGCTCAGGTGGACGAGGTGATCGAGCACAAGGTCAATCCGGGAATTGCCATGCACGGCGGGCAGGTTACCTTGCTGGACGTGGACCACGGCGTGGCCTACATCAACATGAGTGGGGGCTGCCAGGGCTGCGGCCTGGCCAACGTCACGCTGAAACAAGGCGTGGAGCGGATGATCCGCGAGGCCGCTCCGGAAATCGTGCGGGTAGTCGACACCACGGAGCACGCCCTGGGAGTGAACCCCTACTACCGCTCCCCACAGGGTGAATCTCCCCTCGCCTGAAGTCCCTCCCCTTTTTTTCCATGATCATCGGTCTGGCGGCCGTGCTGCCCTCGATCCTGGTCCTGCTGCCGCGCATGAGCACCGTCTTCTTCGCCTTCCGAGTCTGGCGATTCCGGTATGATTAAGGACGGTTCTTGAACCGATCCGCGCAGATGCGAATGGGAGGATTGCGATGATGCAAACCCGTACGGGAAGCTGGAGGCGGAGCGCCCTGGCGCTCGGGCTGGTGGTCCTGGCCGTATTTGGCCTGGCCGGCTCGGCGGCCGCGGCGGAGTTCCGCGACGGCGACACGGTGATCGTCGAGGCGGACGAGGTCGTCGACGACGATCTTTTCCTGGCCGGCAACCGGGTGGAAATGAATGGGACGGTTAAGGGCGATCTGTTCGCCACCGGCACCGTGGTCGTGGTCAACGGGGAGGTGGAAGGCAGCCTGTTCGTGGCCGGACAATCGCTGGAGGTGAATGGGCCGGTTGGGGGCAGCCTGTATGGCGGCTCCTACGCCATGACCGTCGGCCCCGAGGCCCAGATCGGCCGCAACATCTACTACGGCGGCTTCAGTCTGGAGACCGAGCCCGGGAGCGCCGCCGGGCGGGGCCTCTACGTCGGCGGCTATCAGCTCATCCACGGCGGCCAGGTGACGGGCGACCTGAGCTTCGGCGGAGGAGCCTTCGAGCTGAACGGCTCCGTGGGTGGGGACGTCCACGCGGAGGTATCCAAGCCCGGCCAGCCGTCCCCGCCGATGTTCATGCCCGCCTTCCCCGGCGCGGTCGCGCCGATCGCGCCCGGCTACCGCAGGGGGGACCAGGGCGATGTCGGGGGTAGGCTCGACGTGGTGGAGACCCAGCCGGTCCCCAGCCGAAGTCCAGGCGAACGCGCCGCCGCCAGTGTGGCGCGGTTTGTGGCGGATCGGGCGGGCGAGTTCATCGCCCTCCTGATCGTGGGCGCCCTCCTGCTCCGCTTCTGGCCCGAGCTCATGGAGCAGGCCCGGGCGGCGGCCCAAAAGCAGCCGCTCCCCAGCGCCGGCCTGGGCTGCCTTACGACGCTGGCCTTCTTCATCGGACTGCCCATAGCAGTGGCCCTCTTGATCGCCCTGACCATCCTCATCGCGGTGGTCACCCTGGGCCAACTCTCCGGCCATGTCGCCGGACTGGGTGGCGCCGGGTTGGCCGTGGTGAGTTCGGCCTTCTTCTTCGCCGCCGGGCTGGTCACCAAAGCAGTCATCGCGCTGCTGGGTGGCCGACTGATCTTCGAGCGCCTGGCTCCGGCCACCCTGCAGGGACGCTGGGGCAGCTTCTGGGCGCTGGCGGTGGGAGCCCTGATCTATGAGATCCTGCGGGGCATCCCGGTCTTCGGCTGGCTGGTTTGGTGTGCGGTGATCCTGGTCGGCCTGGGCGCGATCTACACCGCGGTGCGCGAGCGTTGGTGGCCGCGGCCGGCCCAGAAGCCCCCGGTCAAGAAGGCCCCAGCCAAGCGGGCCCCCGCCAAGAAGGCCGCAGCCTGATAAGCCGGGCGTTTGCAGGGCGCCAAGCAGGAATGGAGAGCTCGATGGGTGAACAACGACAGGGACGCCTGTTTGCCGGGGCGATCTTGATCCTCTTGGGGTTGGGTCTGTTCGCCTTGCAGTTCGTGGAGGGCCTGGGGGACGCCGTCATCTTCTTCCTGATCGGCGGCGCCTTCGTGGCCGGCTATCTGTACCGGCGGGCCTACGGCCTG
>Ga0214473_10004208_pt1 | contig 17341 bp, 19 predicted proteins | sample RVTome_7_FD_203509 | JGI IMG/M metagenome (GOLD analysis project Ga0214473, IMG submission 203509) | Soil microbial communities from uranium-contaminated site in the Upper Colorado River Basin, Wyoming, United States - RVT98D197 | ecosystem: Environmental > Terrestrial > Soil > Contaminated >... | reverse complement strand
TTGTGGATCAACCCGTCCGCGGCCCGAAATTCCAAATGGATGGTGTGATAATCGCGCCAGGCACGGTAACACCGTTCGACCAATGATGGACCATTAAATGTGCGTAAACGCGTCAGGGCGAGCTTGTGCAAGGAAGGGCTTTCATTCAGACCCAATGGCCAGCCTTCGTGTACATCCTCAAAGTTTGGGGGTGGTCCCTCGATTATTGTGATCTTATCGTCCATTTACAACTTCCTCAGTTTCGGAATCATACCATGAAATCTCTGGGATCATCCAGTTCTTTTACTTTGAACCCTGAATTGCCAAGGGTATAATGGAACCATGCATAAATTGATCATCCTGGTCGAATCAACTTCTGTGCCTGGTTTCCATAATTTCTGGCCTCGTTTTTTGCATGCCGCTGAAAATATCCCGGGCTTACGGCGAGAAGCCACCAGCCGGATAAACCAGGTATTATATGGGGATGTGCAATATGCCCTGGTGCATGAGCTGTATTTTGATACGTTACCTGCCCTGCAAGCCGGATTGGCTTCTCCATCGGGGATGGAGGCCGGCAAGTTGCTCCAGGATATGACCGGGGGCAGGGTGAAACTGCTTATCGCCGACCACAGTGAAGACGACCTGGAAAATATCCGCAGATACAAGGCGCAGGAACAGGATGCCAACAACCAGACTAGGACCCCATGAATTAGCTGGCTATATGCAGGCACACGCTGTACAGGGTGAAATTTTACACATGAGTGTGCCCACTCCCACGGTGGAAGCAGCCGCGCAGGCAGTCAATGCCTTGCCGGAACAGATTATCAAATCCATCCTGTTCATGGTCGACGAGCAGCCGGTGTTGGCGATTGGCTGTGGAAAATCCACCATCGGACGACGGGCGATCGCGGAATTATACGCAGTGGGCAAGAAAAGGGTCAGACTCGCCACTCCTGAAATGGTGCTCGAGATCAGTGGCTATGAGGTCGGGGCAATGCCTCCTTTTGGTCATCGCCAGCCTCTGACCACGTTGATCGACCCAAAGGTGCTGGTCTCATCCGCATCCTATGCTGGAGGCGGAGCAGAAAATGCCCTGGTGCGTCTCGACCCTCAAGAAATCCTCAGGGTGACCGGGGCTAAAGTGCTGGATTTGGTTGAATAGCAGAGATGGGTAAAAAAAGACCGAGAACTACGACCAGCTCATTTGGGTCACCTGGGCGCGAAAGTCATGACTCCGCCCCTTTTTATGCCGGTCGTCTGTATCAGGACCAGCCCCACGAAAGCAATGTTGAATTTGTGGAAAACCCGGTCCCTGCAGAATACCTGGACCGCATCTTTTGCTGCTCTGCTGAGAACATGTCTGAGCTGCCTGATGGCAGCATTCACCTGATGGTGACCTCCCCGCCCTATAATGTTGGCAAAGAGTACGATGCCGATATGACCCTGCCTGACTATCTGGCATGGCTGGAAAGGGTTTGGGCAGAGGTATTCCGGGTGCTGGTATCGGGTGGGCGGGCATGCGTAAATATTGCCAACCTTGGACGCAAACCTTATATCCCTCTGCATGCCTGGATAACCGAAAGCATGCTCCGCTTGGGATTTTTAATGCGCGGTGAGGTCATCTGGAATAAAGCTGCCAGTGCAAGCCCTTCCACTGCCTGGGGAAGCTGGAAATCGGCTACCAACCCCACCTTGCGCGATGTGCACGAATACATCCTGGTCTTTTCGAAAGGTGCATTTAAACGGCAAAATCCGCTGCAAAAGGAAAGCACAATCTCCAAAGCGGAATTTCTCGAGTTTACTAAAAGTGTGTGGGCTTTCCCAGCCGAGCGGGCGAGAAAAATAGGCCATCCGGCTCCATTCCCCCTTGAGCTGCCCTATCGCCTGGTCCAGTTATACTCTTTCAAGGACGACGTGGTGCTTGACCCGTTCATGGGAAGCGGGCAAACCGCTATCGCAGCCCTTAAGGCAGGCAGGCATTACATTGGGTATGAGCTTAACCCGGAGTACGCCAGCCTGGCAAATACCCGCATTCTAAGGGATGCAGGCTCCGCCTCAGATCACCCCCAGCATCATTCAGCCTGATATTCGCTTTTCAACAATCCGTAGATCCATGAGCTGCTGTATGTCTCATCCGGGTTACGCCTGTTTTCGCGGAGATATCCCTCTCTGGTCATATGGCAGCGCTCTGCAACCCGCAGACTGCGTAGATTGGTCTCGTCACACTCCAGCCGCACCCGATGGGCATTTAATTGCTTGAACAGGACCCCTAGCGTGGACCTGACGGCTTCGGTTACAAATCCTTGCCCCTCATGGTCTACTTCCGCAAAGTAACCGATCTGAAATTCCGGTAGCTTCCAATCAACCGGTCCGACATAGATTTGAGCCATGAATTCGCTCGTCTTTTTTTCGAAAACCCCGATAAAGAAACAAGCGTGATTTACCCAATCCCTGTTAAGCTCGCAGACCAATCCCTCAGCAGCTCCTTCGCTGGCGATATCTGCGGCGATATTGTCTGACTCGTAGCGCAAAAGGTGCTGGCGATTCTTCAAGCTCATGGCGTAATACCATTTTCCGTCCCCGGGTTGGTAGCTTCGTAAGAATAAACGCTCACTTTCGTAATGGGTGGGAAACTCCATCTGCATTTTCTCCATGGCTTACGCTATTCGGTGATGAAAGGGTGGTCTATTAATTAGATTGAGACCAGTTCATGCGGCTTGGGATGGGCTTATAGGATATTATATATACTTTAGAATTCAATATACCATTTTGATTGCACGGGTATTTTTTGTATATAAAGGTCGTATCCATTGGGATAATCCAGATCACTCGGCGGGTTCTCATATGGTAGGGGATAAAGCTTTGGGTACTTGGAAATGATATCGAAAGGTAAGTCTGGCTTGAGGCATTGGATATTAGGGCTGCTTTTGGTGGTCCTCCTTGTCGCAGCTTACTTTGCATATCCATGGCTGCACACCCGGGTTGGGCGAATGAGGCGGCTGAGTGAGTGGCTCCACGATCCCTCAGCGCATATGGACTGGATGATACCAGTCGGCGAGCATTGTGGTGAGGCACCCTTTATCCTGCCTACCAGCGGTTACGTGGGTTTCAGCTGGGGGGATTCGTTCCGCCCTGGGTACCGCCATCAAGGCATCGATATCTTCGGCGGCGATTTTCCAGGTAAAACACCTGTGCTTGCGGCACATACGGGTTACCTTAGCCGCTTATCCGCCTGGAAATCGACGGTCATCATTCGGGTCCCGGCCGATCCCCTTTACCCAAGCCGCCAGATCTGGACTTATTACACCCACATGGCAGATAAAAACGGCAGCTCCTATATCTCACCTGAATTTCCTCCCGGCACCCGTGAAATACTGGTGGAAGCAGGCACTTTCCTAGGTTATCAGGGAGATTTTTCTGGTGACCCCGATAACCCGGTGGGTGTCCACTTGCACTTTTCCATTGTGATGGATGATGGTCGGGGTAGCTTCCGTAACGAGCTGGCGATCGATAACACGCTTGACCCTTCGCCCTACCTGGGGCTCGCACTCAATGCCAGCCAAAATCCAGGTGGGGTTGTGATCTGCACAGCGCAGGGGGATGATTCGTAAGCGGGAACGGATGCAATGATTTAAAATTATCTTGACGAAACGCGGGAGATGGATGATGCAGGAATTCGCTGACATGGTGGCATTAATCACCGGGGCAGGGCGGGGAATCGGGCGGGAAATTGGCCTGGCTTTTTGCTCCCTGGGTACGGTCATAGCTGCCAACGACATCAACCACATTAATTTGGATGAGACGGTCAGCCAAATCCAGCAAGCTGGTGGCACCGCCAAAGCCTATGTTTTCGATGTCGCCAAGCGCATGCCGATTGAAGCCATGCTAGCCCAGGTGTTGGACCATTTCGGCCGCGTTGATATCCTGGTCAATCATGCCTCCGTCGCACCAGACGAATCCATCCTGGAGATGGATGAGTGGGAATTTCATCGGACACTGGATGTGAACCTGGGTGGGCCATTCTTCTGCATGCAGCAGGTTGGGCGGGTGATGCGGAGGCAGGGAGGTGGTGCGATGGTCAATGTCCTCTCCACCTCCGGGCAGTTGCATGCACATAAGGGGCAGGCTGCTTATCAAGCCAGTAAGGCGGGCTTGCTTGGTCTGACGCGTGCCGCTGCGCGCGAGCTTTCAGAATACAATATCCGCGTCAATGCCGTCTGCAGTGTTACGACTGAAATCGACCTGTTCCATTCACAGGGTTTGGAATTCGGCGCACTTCATCAGTGGCTGGAATCGATTCCCAATGTTCGTTTAGGAGAACATCCTGACCTGGTCAGCCGGGTGCTGTTCTTATGCTCTGAATCTGCCTGCTCCCTGACCGGGCGGTTGATTACCGTCGAGTACGGGTAAGAGAGATCATCATTGTGGAGATAGGGTGACCCATGGAAGAATTAGATACTTATCGCCAGGAATTGTTATCGGCATTGGAGGGCGTGGTCATTGAATTATCCAGAACAGTGGGTGGTTTACCCTACCATGCATGGCAGCTTCCGTTCGTTCAGGGCGCACACACGCCTCATTACATTCTGGCTCACTTACGGGAGCTCGAGGAGCAGGTATTCAGCCTCCAGGTACGCCGGATCCTGGATGAAGATAGCCCTGTGCTGACCATCTTCGATGATAATGTCTGGGTGGCAGGTCACTATGATCCCGGAAAGCCTGCCCGGCTGATCCTTGAGGAATTTACCCACCTGCGCAAACAGGAGGTTAATGGGCTTCGGGTTCTACCCTCTGAAGATTGGAGCCGCACTGCCAGGCATCCATGGTGGGGAGTGCATACTTTGCAGTGGTGGGTGGAGCTGCAGCTGGATTATTCCCAGCAGCATCTAAAGGAGTTGGCTGCCTTTCTTGCCATGTGACTTTCCAATATGACGTATAATTTTAAACATCCAAATCCCTGATTTTTATCCCATTTTCTCGATTTGTGAGGGCATATGTCCATAGTTTATGAAACCATTCTGATCGAGACCCACGAGCGGGTTGGTCTTGTGCGTATCAACCGTCCCAAGGTGCGCAATGCACTCAACAGCACCCTGTTGCATGAGCTAAACGAAGCCCTGGAGAGCTTCGATGCTGATCCAGGAGTGGGTGCCATCGTCATTACCGGCGACGACCAGGCTTTTGCCGCGGGCGCGGATATCAAAGAGATGGCAGATGCATCGGCTGTGCACATGCTTGCCCACAGTCACATTCCCCAATTTGATCGTATACGCGCCATCCAGAAGCCGATCATCGCGGCGGTGTCAGGATGGTGCCTGGGCGGTGGGAATGAGCTGGCAATGGCTTGTGACCTGATCATTGCCTCTGAAACGGCGCGCTTTGGACAACCGGAGATCAACCTTGGGGTAATCCCTGGTGCAGGAGGTACACAGCGCCTGACCCGCGCGGTGGGAAAAGCCATTGCCATGGAAATGGTGCTGAACAACCGCGCCCTCACCGCGGAAGAAGCCCGTAATTTTGGGCTGGTCAATCGGGTGGTTCCGGTCGAGCGCTACCTGGATGAAGCGCTACAGCTGGCTGCAGAAATTGCCGCCCGAGCTCCGTTGGCAGTGCGATTGGGAAAAGAGGCAATCAACCATGCCTTTGAATCCTTCTTGAGCGATGGCATGGCGGATGAGCGCCGCGCTTTCTACCTGCTCTTTGCTTCACAAGACCAGAAAGAAGGGATGCAGGCATTTATGGAAAAACGAAAGGCAGCCTGGAAGGGAGAATGACCGATCTGTTGACCTTTCGTGATTTCATTACCGGGTTTAGAAAGCTGGATATTGACCACGCCCGCCCGGTGATCGTGCACGCATCACTCTCAGCTTTTGGAGAAGTCCATGGTGGTGCTGAAACAGTCTTGGGCGCCCTCTGGACGTCGTTCGAAACGCTTATTATGCCTGTCTTTACCTATAAAACGATGATCACTCCTGAGGTGGGTCCGCCTGAGAATGCCATGATTTATGGGAGTGGCAAAGACACCAACAGGATGGCGGAAATCTTCCATCCTGACATGCCGGCTGATACGATGATGGGTGCGGTCGCCGAAGCCTTGCGCACTCACCCCAAGGCGGAACGCTCCATCCACCCCATTCTCTCTTTTGCAGGCATCAATGCCGGGCAAATCCTGGCTTCCCAAACGACCAGGGAACCCCTCCTTCCCATTCAAACACTCGTTGATGATGAAGGATGGGTGCTGTTATTGGGCGTGGATCAAACTGTCAACACGAGTATTCATTATGGTGAGCAGCTTGCGGGACGAAAACAATTCATACGCTGGGCTTTAACTCCCAAAGGTGTCATACCCTGCCCGGGGTTCCCCGGGTGTTCAGACGGTTTCGAAGCTATTACCCCCCATCTGGATGAGGTAAACCGCAACGTCAAGCTGGGAGAGGCGGTCATTCAAGCCATCCCTCTGATTAATTTGGTGGATGCGGTTTGTTCAATGCTCAGAGAAGACCCTACCGCCCTCTTATGCGAGCGCGCGGATTGCGAGCGCTGCAACGCAGTCAGAGCTTCCATTTCTAAGCCGTAAATCCATTACTTGTTCTTGAGCGAAGGATGATTGTCCTTTTCTACTGGGCTACCGAGCCAATCGCCCAGAAGGCGTAGATGACCGCCGATTTATACCTGTTATACTGTCTGTGGGACAGGTTATGCAAAGGGATTACAATGGTTCAAGGACCTTATAAACTCGTTTATTAGGAACGCTATGGATAAAAAACTGGCATTTGCTCTAAGTGGAGGTGGCTCACGTGGGGCATTGCAGGTGGGGGCGATGTATGCCCTGTTAGATAGTGGGTTGCAACCTGACTTGCTCCTGGGCGCATCCATTGGAGCTGTGAATGCCACTTACCTTGCGCTGAATGGCTTTTCAAAGGAAAGCCTGGATAAACTTGCGGCTGCATGGCATAAAGCTGGCGCGACCGAGCTGTTGCCAGCGAATTATTTGTGGCTGACAGTCCGCGCCATGTTGGGTCGTTCTTCCATGGATCCATCCCGCCAGCTGAAGGATTTTTTTATTACCCAAGGGCTGACCCCTGAATTGTGCTTTGCCGATATCACGCAAACCCAGCTGGTGATAATCTCCTCAGACCTGAACACCGGAAAGCCGATTTTACACGGAGAACTATTGGAGGACAAAGTCCTGGAGGCGCTATTGCTATCCACTGCCTTGCCGCCCTGGTTCATGCCGGTACGGAAACAGGACCGGTATCATGTGGATGGAGGAGTGGTGAGCAATCTCCCGATTGAACCAGCCCTTAAGCTGGGTGCTACCGAAATTGTGGCCCTCGATTTAATTGATTCACGCGAGATGCTTGGTGAAGGCAGTGGAGTTCGTGGGTTTCTGGACCGGTTGATTTATACGGTGGAGAAACGCCAGCTGGATCTCGAGCTGGAGCTGGCTGATGCGCGCGGCATACCGCTCCTGTACTTGGATCTCACGGGTGAAGCAGCCATCCCAATCTGGGATTTTCATCATAGCGATGATTTAATTACCCAGGGGTATGAAATTGCCCGGCGTGTCATTGAAGAACAACGGAATACCAACCCCATCCTGGCATTCGGCCGATAAGACTGGTTATTGCTCCTGAGCGGTTAACGGCTGTTGCCACCCACTTGCTTCTCCGTAAACTGAACCACGCGTTTATTATGCTCCAGTCAAACCGCTCGGTCTGGCATGCAGAGGCTGATAAACGCCGAGTTTTCCGCCGCCTGGGAGGGTGATATTGGTAAGCAAACCCCACTCGGCATTCTCTATTGCGCTGCAAGCGACGCCATGCTGGTTCATTTCTATGATGAACTCGTCAACATCATCGCACAGCAAGTAGAACTTGTGAATATCATTGCGTTCTGATGGATGAACCGCTAATTCTGCGGGCGGTAATCCATAGATAAGCCAGCCATCTCCAGAATCAACGTTCGGCAGGTGAAGTACATCTCGCAGGAATGCGCGGTCAGCCTCTGGATTTGTGCTGAATATAATCGAATGTGCGCCAATAATCATTGTAAAACATCCTTTCTTTTTGATAATTACTTGGGAGTTTAGCTGGCTTGGCTAGCTGCCAACTGGAACTCTCACCCCATCACCCTCGACGATTTGATTGTGCTCAAATACCTGAGAGGTCGGCTTAGGATTGTATTGTCATCACAATCAGGTATGAACTAGCTAATCTTGTCAACGACATATACTTTGACTATAAATTTTATCCTACTGGATAGCCAATTTCGCATTCAGTTTCACTTGTATTATAGGTACTTTTACGTAAACGGTCTTGTCAGGCGAGCCGGGTAAATCATTCATCCCCTGTTCTGTTATATAATTCCTTTTGGGCAATAATCACCAATATATCCGTAAACAGTTTTATAACCCATAGGAGAGACTTGCGATGAGTAAACTAGTAAGTAGTAAGCTGGGGATGAAATCCTTTAATTACGCCATCGGCATGTTTGGGACCTCCATCCCGATCAATATGCTGAAAACCTACGCGGCTATTTATTACGTGGACAGCTTGGGGATGACGACAGTGCAGCTCTCGCTCATGCTGTTGATCTATACCTTCATCGATGCGCTGGACAATCCGGTATACGGCTTTCTCTCCGACCGGACGCGCACGCGGTGGGGGCGCAGGCGTCCTTGGCTGGTGATTGGCACTCCATTATTAGTCCTCGGTTTCATCGCCTTTTACAGCCCACCCGCTTTTCTGGCGGGTAACTCCCTGGTTGTCTACTGCATGCTCTTTTATATCCTTACCGGGACGCTGGATTCGGTGATCAATGCCAATTATGCTGCCCTATTCCCGGAGCTATTCCGGGATGACACCAGCCGTTCGAAAGTGAATGCCCTCCGGCAGGCATTCCAACTGGTCGCCATGATCATCAGCATCGCCCTGACACCCGTGGTGACCAAAGCGCTTGGATACAGCCTTACCTCCATCTTGTATGGTTTGCTTGGTGGTGGGGTCATCCTTTACATGAGCTTGACCAGTAGGGAAACGAGCATCCGTACCGATGAAGTGAAACCCCAACTCTGGGATAGCATCAAGAGTCTGGTCACCAACCAGAAGTTCTGGGTGGCTGGTTTCTCCAATGCCTTTTATAGCGCCGCCATGTCACTTGTCCTTGCCTCCATGCCGTTCTTTGTTAAATATGCCTTGAAACTCTCAGAAAGCCAGACGACATTCCTTTTCGCGGCGGTCCTGCTCATTGCCATCGGGTGTGTGGCAATTTGGGCAAGATGGGTCAGGAAATACTCGCTGATGCCTGTCTGGAGGGCTTCATTGATCACGCTGGCAGTAGCTTTTATTCCCCTCTATTTTGCCAATTCCCTGATCAGTGGCATCATCTGTAGTGCCCTGGTTGGTTTCGGCTTTGCCGGGGTGATCACTACCATGGATTTAATTGGTGCCAAGATCATGGACGAGGATACCCAGAAACACAACTTGCGGCGGGAGGGGATCATCTCGAATGCGCTGGGCTTCATGAACCGCTTGAATGGTTTGTTCACCAGCTTTGCTTTTTATCTGGTTTTCGTTCTATACCAATATGAGAGTGGTGCCAACCCTGGTCCCCAGCCCGATCAAGCCTCCAGGTTTCTGCTGACCATGTTTCCCCCTGTTTTGATGGTGATCAGTTTTATTTTCTCGTTCTTCATAAACTTCGAAAAAGCTGACTATACGCCCGCTGTGGTTGAAACCAAGTAGGCAGGCAGGATAAACATGGCGCTCTTACGCATCGATCACGTACCTGAGACTATAAAAGTCAATCTGCCCCTTAACATCCTCCTCCCCGACCCAGGGAAAATGGGAGATTTGCCGGTTGCCGGGCGTAAAGTGCTTTACCTTCTGCATGGGCTCAGTGACGATGCAAGTGCCTGGCAGCGTTATACCGCCATTGAGTCAATTGCTGCCTTGTACGGTTTGGTGGTGGTCATGCCATCGGCAGGTCGCAGTTTCTACATCGACCAACCCAACGGGCAGAATTATTACTCCTACCTGACGGATGAGCTGCCGCGCTATCTCAAGCAGGTCTTTGGATTGGCTCCTCGCCGTGAAGACACCCTCATCGCCGGCAATTCCATGGGCGGGTATGGGGCTTTCAAGGCGGCTTTCCTGCACCCCGAATTCTATACAGCCGCAGCCAGCTTCTCGGGAGTGCTATCGCTGGCGTTCATCACCGCGTATCCGCATGACCCGCGCCGGGGAGAGTTTGAGTATCTCTTCGGTGACTTGAGCAAACTAGCCGGCAGCGAGCATGACCCGGCAGTCTGGCTTAAACGTTCTGCTCCAAATCCTTCCAGCCTGCCGGAGCTATACATCGCCTGCGGGCGCCAGGATGACCTTTACCCACTCAACACCCAATTTTATGCAGCCTGCCAATCACTGGGAATCCCTGTCGATTATCACGAGGAAGATGGATTGCATGATTGGTTTTTTTGGAATGAACAGATCAGGCGCTTTCTGGCTGCCCATTTGAGGCCAGTTTAGACACCATGGATAATTCACCTCGCCAGACACAAATGCAAATCCCATTATTTATCGAGCACGGCAGGCAAGGGACTTACTTTACCCTCCCGTTCAGCATGCCCGAGGGTATCGAGTCATTCTCCCTGAGTTATTCCTATGAACGGTATCATGAAAGCGAAAACCAGGTGAAGAATGGGAGATTTATCTCCCGCAAAGAGATCAACATCATCGATCTGGGACTGATCGCCCCCGATGGGACGCAGGTGGGAGCTTCCGGTTCGGATAAATTGAGTATTCTGATCAGTGAAACCCATGCCACCCCGGGTTACCATCCCTGCAAACTGCTTCCCGGTGAATGGCAGATCATTGTTGGGGCCTATAAGGTGGCAGATGAAGGGGTGGAGGTGCTCTATGATCTCTCCTTCACCGCGAAGTACCTGCGTTTGCTCAAGGGGGATTTGCACACCCACACCCTGGCTTCGGATGGCGTCCTGCGGGTTGAAGAATTAGCCCAGCATGCCGTGAGGAACGGTTTGGATTACCTCGCCATCACCGACCATAACCAGATGGTATCAACCGATTCCCTGCTTGAACATGCCCAACTTACGCTGATCCCGGGGCTCGAATGGACCCATTACCAGGGACATGCCAACTTCCTGGGAGTGGATCGCCCTTATGATGAGCCATTTCTTGCCAATACGATCGAAGAAGTGCAAGCACGGTTCGCCTCAGCCCGCTCGCGCGGTGCATTCATCAGCATCAACCACCCTTGTGATCCTGTCTGTCCGTTCCTGTTTGACATGAATCTACTGCCTTTTGATTGCCTTGAGATTTGGAACGGACCCATGCGCGGGTCCAACTTGCAGGCAATCGGGTTGTGGCAGGGAATGCTCATGGCTGGTAAAAAGGTCCCCATCTGTGGTGGCAGTGATTATCACCGTGACTCGCTGCTTCTATTCCCCGGTGGACCAACCACATGTGTCTATGCTATGTCTGCCAGCCCGGGTGATATCCTGTCTGCTCTCAGGCTTGGGCATGCTTTCATCACTTATAGTGCCAATGGTCCCACCCTGGAGATGACCGCCGGGGAAGCCATTCTGGGTGATCGCGTGGAATTCTCTAAGGTGCAGCAGGTGGAGTATTCAGTGCGCGGTCTGCTCGCTGGTGACTTGGTGCAGATGGTCACTTCCCAAGGGAATACCCTCCTGGTGAAGGCAGGTACGGCTGGAGAGATGCATGGGGTATATCAGATGCCAGCAGGCGGATTTGCCCGGATTGAGATCCTGAGGGGCTTCCTGCCCGGATTACCCCTCCTGCCTGCCCTGATCTCGAACCCGATCTATTTCGAGGCGTAAAATGAGCGGGTAATTACCCAAACTGACAAAAGCGTTACTTGTGTGCCCCATTTATTTCCGCCTGTGGAGCCATGGTGGGTATGCAATGGATGTATAAGTCGTGCTTTCCGGATGACGCGGATGTATAACCCGTCTGGTTTTCTCACACTAGGCGCTTTCATGTTAGTTTATATAACCCCGAGGGGAGTTCAATGCTGGCGGTAATCAGTCTGTCAGGGCAGCCCGTTCTAATATTGATCGTGCAGCAGCTTTACGAAAAGCGTTCACATCGATGCGCCCCAGCAGAAATACCGCCGCCAGCAGCATGGCAGCTTCGATGGCGAACACAACCAGGTATCCGGTCAGGGCGTTACCGCTGATGCTAGTGACCAGGTCCCGCACTGCCCCGCCCAATACCGCGCCGGTCAGGCGTGAGAGGGCGTTGGAGAAGCCCCACGCGCCAATGAACAGGCCAGTCTGACTGGGCAGGGTCAGGTCGAACATCAATGCCAGGTTGGCGACGGTCGAAAGCCCGGTCCCGGCTCCAAGGAAAATCACACCGAGATAAAAGACCAGCGGTGAGCGCAAGCCGCCGCCTGCCAGGATCAGCAGGAAGCCAATCAGCGCACCCAGGTTACCGGTCTGGGCTACGAAGCGGCGGGAAAGGCGCTGTTCCAGAGCGCCGGCGAGTAAGATGGCAAGCAGTACAAACCCGCCCCACAGGGAGGTCAGGCGCGTGGTCTGGGTGACCGTCCAGTTGAAGGCCTCGGCCGCGAAGGGTTCGAGCAGCACGTCCTGACCGAAGATGGCTGCCAGGAGCAGCAGCAGGTAGACGAAGAAGCGCCGCGCCTGTGGGTTACCCAGGATGGCGCCAGACATCTGCTGCAGGCTGGGGTTCTGTGCGGGTAGCCCGCTGGAGGCGGCGTGCGGCTCGAGACCAACCAGGGCGATTCCACCCAGGAATAAAGCAACCAGACCGATGGTTCGGAAGGCGGAGATCAGCGCCGCAGGAGTATAGGGGTCCACCATCCGGCTCAGACCAATGGCGGTCAGGATGATGCTGACGATCATCATGAACCACATGACGGCAATGGTCTTGCCGCGCCCATCCTGGCTGGAAAGCTCGGAAGCCAGCGCCAGGTACGAAACGGAGGCGATGTTGTAACCCATTCCCCAGGCCAGGAAAGGCAGCAGACCAGCCAGGACCCCTGCCGCGCCGCCCTGTGCCAGGCGGAATGCCGACCAGGGGGAGATGATCACACCCGCAACGCACAAAAGGATCCCGAACAGGATGTATGGCGTTCGCCGGAGACCGAACAACGGATGACGATCGGAGAAGGCACCAATCGCCATTTGGAGTGGGGAGAAAAAGTAAGGCAGGGAGGCCAGCACCGCCACCAGGGTCGCTGAAAGAGCAAGCTCGCGTATCATCACCCGGTTCAGCGTGCTGTTAATCGGGACCAGGGTCATGGCGACCGCCATGTGGATCAGGCCAAGTTGGATGCGTTTCAGGGTCATTGGGCTCAATCCTACCAGAGATTGATGAATGGAGGCTTAGCATCTGTCAAAAAGTGATCGCATGGATGGCTTCCACTCGAGGGTTGAACGGAGTACCAGAATTATTGCTAAAAAAAGAATTTCCGCTGGCCGGGGATAAAAAAAAACTAACCACACCAGTCAGCGCACCCGTACCCGACAATCAATATGCCCCCAACGAGGTTCGAACTCGTGTTTCGGCCTTGAGAGGGCCGCGTCCTGGGCCACTAGACAATGGGGGCGAAGAGCGTCGGAATTTTACCATCACCCTCAGGCTTCGTCAATTACAAGTCTTGCAACCGGATGATATCTTAAATGTGGATCGGTCACACCCTTTGTGCTTAGGGTGGTGATCTTTATTCCATAGCCCGCATGGCGGGTATACGCCAAAATACAATTAAAGCAAATAGAAACAAGATCACCGCGCTGATGATCACGGTGAGTGGTTCTCCGATGATCTCAGCCGCCCAACCAGCGATCAGAGAACCAATGGGAATGCCTCCGAAAAAGAAAAATGTGTAGATGCCCATCACCCGGCCGCGCATCTCATCCGGTATGCGCGTCTGCACCATCGCATTGGAGAGATTGAGGATCATCATGAGCGCGAATCCAACCCCTACCATTGCCAATAGCGACGGTATCAGCCAATGCATGTATGCGAACACGATCATCATGATGGGCATCAGGAAGCTGTTAACCGTCAATAATTTCCCCCGGAATTGGATGCGCCCCATGGCAGCCACAGAAAGCGATCCAATCAGTGATCCGGAGCCGCGTGCAGCCAGTAAAAACCCATTCGTCCTGGCATCACCCCCCAGTACCTCGACCGCCCAGGCAGGGATCAGAGTTGCAACGCCAAAACCGAATACCGTGATTATAAAAAGGTTGAAGATTAACATTCGCAATGTGGGATTGTTAACGACGTACTTCAACCCCTCCCTGACATCACTCAAAGTGTTCCCTTTCCGTATGAGCGGAACAAATGGCTTTAACTTCATCAGAAGCAGGGCAATGATCACCGCAATAAAGGAGATGCCATTGATGGTGAAACACCATCCGGGTCCCACCCAGGCATAGATCAAACCTCCAATGGCGGGTCCTAATACCAGGGCGGAATTGAACATGGTCGAGTTTAAGGCGATGGCATTGGTCAAATCCTCCCGCTCGACCATTTCCAATACAAAGGCTTGCCGGGCAGGGGCATCGAAGGCATTACAAACTCCCATTAGAAATGCCAGGATCAGGATATGCCACCATTGGATAACATTGGAAAAAGATAATATCGCCAGGATGAATGCCAGGACGAGCATGGTGCACTGGGTGATGACCATAAGCGTCCGCCGGGGGACACGGTCTGCAATCGCTCCCGCATAAAGGGTAAAGAACCAGGAGGGAAGACCGCTGGCAAAACTTGCATAACCGAGATATGCCGGGGATTTGGTTAATTCGTAGATCAGATAGCCCTGAGCAGTGGCTTGCGTCCAGGTGCCCACCAGCGAGACCAGCTGCCCGATGAACCACAAGCGATAATTAGGATACTTTAGCGAGATAAAAGTATCGCGCAGGCTGAACTGGCGTGAAATGCCGGCTTCACGCAACGAGCTATTCATCCTCGTCGGAAATTGCCAGCCATTGCGTGATAGGGGGCAGGTTGAGCAACATCAGCATGGTAATGATTACTGCCGAAGCCAGGCACCAGATACATACTGCATGAATGACGAACAGCTCAAGGTAGGTTAAGTAAATGGAAAACAGCGTTCCAAAGAGAGCCATTCCATACATGACTGGACCTGCAACTCTGGCAAGCGCATCAGTGCGGTAGCGACGCCACAACCACGTGACCAGGATGGCAATATAACCAATCCCCCCCACCAGCCCAATCGGGACTATCCCGAACAGTTTGGCATAAGGGCTGCTTTGCACTGCATTGCAATCACCCACCGGACCACACAGAGCCCGCGTATGGGTAAATTCGACATAGGTAAGATAAATGGATGCCCCCAGACCAAGGATTGAAAGTACCGGTATGGCGATATCCAACCATCGATTGACTTTGCGCAGAGGTTTACCTTGAAAGGCGCGCAGGATCATCACAACGGACAGGATCAAGGCAACCCACATGATGATCATAATTCCCCACGCCAGAGCCATGCCAATCGCCTTCGTATCCGTTGCGGCTTGAGGGACCAGCCGCAAGGAGGGGTCGAAGGAGGTAAAGTTAACCCCCTTGGGGAGCATCTCACCCAATGGAGGCAGATCGGGATAATCCAGCCCGCCTGCAGAGAGATAGTCGGCAACCAAATCGGGTAACTTGCCACTAATTTCATTTGCACCAATCAGCGCAGTGTGGTTGATGAGTAGAAAAGGAACGGAAACCTGCTCTTTGCTAAGCCCCAAGGCTGAACCCAACGTATACAGGTTGTCAATGTCATTTGAAGAAACAAGCTCGATAAGCAGCATACTTAATTGAGAATCATACTTTTCCTGCAATGTTGGCAGTGTATCGGTCAATACCTGCGAGCAATAGGAGCAGCCGCCAGACCAAAATAAGACGGTACGGACTACAGGTGGCTCACTTTGTATGGGCGCTGATCTTGCGATGCTCGGTGTGCCAACCACGAACAGCAGGATGGTCAGGATGAGCAAAGTTTTTCGCATTTCGGATTCCCGATTCGGCAAATATTACCCCTCGGGTGGATGAGATTTATTACCGAGGGGCTGGTTATTAAAATTATAATGCTTTTGGGTACGAGATGAATTATAAATTATTAATCTTTTCTTATCTATGGCTTGCCAGCGTCTACGGTTACCTGGATGTAAACCGGATCGCCGAAAGGTTGTCCGCGCGGGTCGAATGCTTGCCAGGCACTCTGATATATGCCCGCTTCAGAGGGGGCGGTGAACAATGTCCGCAAGGTAGCCTTCGCTCCGCTGCGCGCCGGATAAAGTGCCTGTTCAATAGGGGCGTTTAATTCAGCTCCGGAGATGAATTTAAACCGATAATTTTCACCCCAATTGCAGGTTCCACTATTCTCAACCAACCAACGCTTGTCCAAACTTTCCCCGGGTCGCACAATTGTCCCATCCGGCAGCGATAAGTCTTCCAGGTAAGTCAGGCTGTTCGTGCATGTGGGTGTGGAGCTGGGTAATGGCGTTTCGACGGGTTGTATTGTGGCGGTTGCCGTGGTGGTTGCGCTGACTGGTCTGATCGCCTGGACAGCGATGGTAGGTGGGCGGTAGGGTGTTGGTTGTTCACTGCATCCAGCCACACCCAGGGATAGAAGTATCAGATAAACAACTATATTTATTGCCTTGCATAATAAACGATACGCAATACTTAGGTTATTACTAAGGTACTTACTTAGGTCGTTTCTAAATTCGTATTGCGTATCGTTAAATTGGTATGTGATAAAACCCTTGGACAATCGATTGCTACTCACAAATCTCCATCGTCGGTGCTGCTTTCTTCCGCCACTCCTCCAAAGCCCACGGCAGCCTCACCGCTGGCAGCCCGCTCACGCACTGCTATTTCGATCTCTGCTGCCAGCTCCTTATGGGCGCGCAGGTAATCCTTGGCATTTTCGCGTCCCTGACCAAGGCGGAGCTCACCATAGTTAAAGAACGAACCTCGCTTGGTGATGATTTCCATTGCCGCTGCCAGATCGAGCAAATCCCCGGCTTTGGAGATACCTTCGTTATACATGATGTCAAATTCGGCAGTGCGGAATGGAGGCGCAACCTTGTTTTTAACCACTCTCACCCGCGTGCGGTTGCCGATGATCTCAGCCCCCAGCTTGATGGATTGTATCCGGCGCACGTCGAGGCGGACGGACGCATAAAACTTTAACGCCATGCCTCCCGAGGTTGTCTCAGGGTTGCCAAACATGACCCCAATTTTCTGCCGCAATTGGTTCGTGAAGATTACGGAGGTGTTGGTTTGTTTGATGGCACCCGATAGCTTGCGCAATGCCTGTGACATCAAGC
>Ga0214473_10004207_pt1 | contig 17341 bp, 15 predicted proteins | sample RVTome_7_FD_203509 | JGI IMG/M metagenome (GOLD analysis project Ga0214473, IMG submission 203509) | Soil microbial communities from uranium-contaminated site in the Upper Colorado River Basin, Wyoming, United States - RVT98D197 | ecosystem: Environmental > Terrestrial > Soil > Contaminated >... | reverse complement strand
TGGGCGCCGGAATTCTGGCCACCCTGGCTGGCGCATTTATCCTGATCTATACCTCATTTTCTCCGATTGTGATCGGACTTTTCGCGATCGGCGCATTGATGATCCCATTCTATGCTTATCCACTGAAGTATCTGGGGGTAGGTGAACTGCTTATTTACATTAACTGGGGCTTGATCCTTATTCCCGGAGTTTATACGATCCTTGCTGGAGGCGTGACTCCAAATCTTGGAAATGTGGCTCTAACTGGATTGGCTTTCGGCCTTGGCTTTGGGAGCTTCAACTGGGGCAAACACGTTGATAAGATCCCTGCAGATAAGGCAAAGGGCGTGAAAACGCTTCCGGTCCGGATCGGTGAGCGGGCCGCGCGTTACGTGAATATTTCCGCCCTGATTCTGGCCTATGCGATCATCCTTTACTTGGTCTTTGTCGCGCGCTTCTTTACACCGGTGGTGCTGATTGTCTTCCTGGCATGGGGTAGAGCCTGGGGGGTGATCAAATTGCTGAGCAAACCGCGTCCCACGGAACCCCCGCCCGGATTTGCGCTCTGGCCGCGTTGGTTTTCTACACCGCAATTGCTGCACATACGGTTATTCGGCGGACTGTACATCCTTGGCTTACTCGTAGATAACCTTCTTCGAATCTTCATGCCAGCTTTCTGGCGTTAGAAAGTAAAGAATCTTACCCATGAAAATCGCGATTACCGGTGGAACCGGCTTTATCGGCAGGCATCTGGCGCGTGACCTCGTTGAGCGAGGCCATCAGGTTGTGCTCATTGCGCGCGGTCTCTATACTCGTGGGGAACAAATCCACGCTGATCAGAATCTCACCTTTGTACGTGCGGATGTGACCGATACCTCAGTGTTAAGCCACGCTTTTGCGGGCTGCACAGCAGTGGTGCAGTGTGCTGGAACCAGCCAGGATAGATCCCAGACGTTTCGACATGTCCATGTGGAAGGCGCCCGATGTGCTGTAACCGCGGCCCAGCAGGCTGGCGTTAAAAAATTCGTGTTGGTGAGCTATTTACACTCTCGCCCAGACATACGCTCTGATTATCATGGGACAAAATGGGAGGGCGAGGAAATCGTGCGGCGGTCCGGGTTGGATCACACGATTCTTAAAGCCGGACTCGTCTACGGCCCGGGGGACCATCTTCTCAACAACCTCGGACACCTTCTCCGGAGGCTGCCTGTCTTCGCGACTGTGGGAATTCGCGAGCGGACTGTCCGTCTCGTGGCTGTGGAAGACCTCTTGACCGTGATCCGCGCCGCGCTGACGGATGACCGCCTCTCAAATCGGACCGTTGCTGTAGTTGGCCCTGAGGAGTTTCCATTCAGTTCAGCCGCCCGCCGGATCGCTAAAGCGATGGGCAAACCGTTTCTTCTGGTCTTACCCTTTCCGGTCTTCGCCCAGCGGCTGCTCGCCTGGGTCTCGGCGCGAATGCCAAGACCGTTCATATCCGCCTCACAAGTTCAAATGCTTGCCGATGGGATTAGCGTGCCCTTGCCAGACAGCGAAATGCTGCCTGCAGATTTGGCCCCCACTACTCGTTTCACGGAGGAGCAGATTCTTAAAGGCCTGCCGGAGTAATTCTGAACCTAGAAGCGCAGGGGTAACGATTTGACGCCGCGGAAGATGGGATGCTCCTGCCAATCCCAACTCTCAGTCGCCAGGCGCAGCTCGCGAAAACGACGCAGGATCGTGCTGAAAGCGATCTGAGCCTCCAGCCGGACAAGCGGCGCACCGATGCAGAAATGGATACCGAGACCAAACCCGAGGTGCCGCCCTTCATCCCGCGTGATATCGAACCGGTTCGGCTCAGAAAAACGTTCAGGATCGCGATTGCCCGCAGCGAGAATCGAATTGACCAGCTGACCCTTGCGAATACATTTGCCGCCGATCTCAACATCTTCAGCGGCTGACCGGTACGCGATCTGGACCGGGTTATCGTAGCGCATCATCTCTTCAACTGCAGAAGGGACCAGTTCGGGATCGTCACGCAACTTTTGCATCTGGTCAGGATTGCGCAACAATGCCAGGAGACCGTTGCCGATCAGATTGCTGGTTGTCTCATGACCGGCGCTGAGGAGGATCGTGACATTGGCAATGAGCTCCTCCTGGGTTAGCCGCTCTCCTTCTTCCATGGCCCCCACCAGTGCACTTAACAAATCATTCTGCGGTTGCTGGCGGCGTGCCTCACTCAATGCTGTGAGGTAATTTGTCAATTCGGCCAGGCTTCGCCCGGCGCGTTCCATCAATTCAGGCGCGTGGGGGACGCTGCCCAGGATGGCAAAGAGATCGTCCGACCATTGCTTGAAGCGCCCGCGTTCCTGCGCTGGGAGTCCCAGCATTTGCGTAATAACCAGGATGGGCAGGGGATGCGCCAATTCGTGAATGGCATCCATTTCTCCTTTGGTTTGGACCGCGCCCAGCAGGCCATCCACAATCCGCTGAATATGCGGGCGCATTTGCTCCACGGCAGTTGGCGTGAAGGCATTGTTGACGAGCCCGCGCAGGCGTGTGTGGTAGGGCGGGTCGGCATAGAACATTGTTCTGGAAAAAGTGCGATATACCGGTTCAGCGACGCTCTGTTCAGCTTCCGGCAGGCGTTCGAAGCCGCGCCAGAGTCCCTGTGCCCTGGAGAAGCGTGTGTCACCGTACACGGAGGCGATATCGGCATAGCGGGTGAGGACCCAAAAACCCATCGACTCGTCCCAGTGCACGGGGTCTTCAGAGCGGAGTTCTGCATAGAAGGGATAGGGGTCTGCACGAACTTCCGGATGCAGCAGGTTCGACAAACTAAGCGTCTCATGCGTGGATAATGACACTGTAAAACTCCGTCAATTAATTTGGGGGTGTTATGCCTTAAGAAGAGAAGTTAAACCCCATCAAGTATAGCACCAGAGTCAGGAGAAACAAAAAGGGCTCTCTGGGAATCGCCGTGATTTTTCCATGCGTGGGTGCAAAAAACGCATTTTGGCGAGTAATGCCCCCATATGTGGGGGGTATCACGGCAACTCCCAATGAAGCACAAAAAGCTGTGATTGTTTGAAAGAAAGCAGGGAGGTGATTGAATGGGGTTTGTGAAGCATCACCTGCCTGTAAGGTTCCGTCCGGGCAGTATCGCCTGAGCGATCCATACTCTTCGCGCTGTTTGTTGTGGCTCTGGAAATTGGTTCTACACTTTGGGCGTATCCCACCATTTCGAAAGCCGCTCTGCTGACCGAAGCGGCTGGTCGGTGTAGTGCGAGACATCGTTGAACAACATCAGGCGCGCACGGACGGGGTCTTTGAAGTCGAGCACGTTCAGGCAGGCTGGAGATTGGTCCAGACGGTCGCGATAGCCGCGTGCGTCGAAGCCGAGCAGGCTGCTGATGAGTAATCTCAAGGTGGCTTTGTGGGAAACAACCAATACGTTCTGGCCGCGGTGATCCAAAACAATTTCGCGTATGACAGGCAGGGCGCGGGCGATTACGTTGACGCCTGCCTCACCGCCTTGCGGCGCAAATGTAAAAGGGTCCTCCTCCCACGCGGCGTATTCATCCGGGAACTGTGACTCAACATCTGCGCGGCGCATGCCCTCCCAGTGCCCATGATTAATCTCGCGCAATCCATCCCGATCTATTACAGGAATATTTCGCAGACTTGCAAGAATGGCGGCTGTCTGAATCGTCCGCGTCAGGGGACTGCAATAGACAGCCGCGATTGAGTCATCGGCCAGCCGTTCTGCCAATCGTCCAGCTTGAAACTTCCCTTCATCCGAAAGTTCAACATTGACCGCTCCTGCGAATCGATCTTCGGCGCTGAGTTGGGTCGCGCCATGCCGGACCATGTAGATGCGGGTCGTTTTTTGTTCAGCCATCACTGCTCCCATTGAGAATAAAAACCAAATGGGCGATGAACAGAGCCCTTCGCCCTTCCTGGAAGTACCAATCCTTTCGCCCTGTCATCCCAAGGGTCCGGTTTACTGGGCTGGCGGCAATCCGAGATTGTGCTCCAGATGTGCGATGAACCATGTTACCACGGTCAGTGTAACACCCTTGCGCGCGCCAAACAGCAGTTTCCGTTCCAGTGCGTCAAGTGGAAACGCGTCCACAATGGCAACGCCACCTTCACTATCTGTACGCACTTCACATGAGAGTTCGGTACGCTCGCCGAGTGTCTTTCCTAAAATGACTTTAGGGAACCGGGCCGTGAAAAGAAATTTCTCCGGAGTCGAGGAGATGACCTTCCCATCCAGTTTTTCGGTGGCTCTCAAAGCTGCCTGGTAGATGCTTTGCGCATCTTTCGGATAATTCTTTTCCTGATGTTGTTCTAATGGCATATGAAACCTCGCTTTCTGGGGACATATTTTTGAAAAGTGGGCGACCTGCCCATTGCAGGCCAATGCGCTGCAATTTACAGTTTTACTTTTTGGTCAATTTTTCCACTTCTTTAACAGTCAGCCAAAACCCATGCTGTCTGAGGATGCGAACCCTGGCGCCAGCAGGAATAGGATTTTTACTTCGGGCTTGCCACAACTCTCCCTCAACCAGAACTGAGCCAGCTGAATGTGCCTCTATATCCGTACGGGCCTCTCCGATCAGCCCAACCACGGAGTCGGGATCATCGCTGAGTCTTGCGCCTTCCGCATTTCGTATCTGCTCGGCGGTAATCCAGATGAATGCGCCACACAATGTGGACACAAACCCGGCCAGACCATAGTTAACAACCGGACGGTTGTTCAGATCCACGAAAAGGAAGACAGAACTGATGGTGAGCATGAGGATTGAGATGAGAAACAGAGGATTGTGTCTACGTGCTTGGCGAACTGCAATGAAGAAGGGCAGCGGGCTGAGAGCTACCACCAGAAATGCCCAGGGGTTCACTTTTAGATAGACAAATTCATACCCGGCTCCTACGAAGCAAAGCACCATCCCGACTTTCAGCATAGTTGATTTGGGATTGATATTGGTCAACAATAACAGCATGACACCCGCAACAACGAGTAAATGAGCGAGATTTGGATTGGTTAGAAACGCCATTTTCACTTCGTTTCAAGTAGGCAGACTTTTAGGCAGTTTCAAGTCTTTCGTATTGGACTTGCGAGAACAATTCCTCAATGAGTGGACGTGAACCAACTTCCGTTCCGCTCAGGCTGGCTGTGGCTGCTCCGCTGGCGACGCCCCATCCCAACGCTTCCTTCAACGGAATTCCCTGGGTCAGAGCCCAAACCAAGCCGCCGACCATCGAGTCACCCGCGCCGATGGGATTTTTCTCTTTTATCTTCGGGCTGTGAGTCAACCACGTTCCTGCGGAAGTGTGCAACAGCGCGCCGGCCTTACCCATGGAGACGACAACATTCTGCGCACCGATCCTGCGGATCTCCGCGGCGGCCCCGGCAATTTCAGAAGGCGTATCCATGGGCAGTCGTGTGAGAGCATGCGCTTCCTCAGCATTGGGCTTGACGAGATATGGTTTCTCAGCACAGCCACTTTTCAGGGACACACCCGAAGTATCCAAAATCGCCTGGGCCTCATGCCTGTTAAGTACGTTCACGATTCGCGCATAAAAATCATCGGCAACGCCAGGTGGCAAACTGCCTGCCAGCACCCACCAATCGCCGCGCTTTGCCAATGAGTCAATCTTATCGAGCAGTTCCTTTTGTTTGGCTTCCTCAACAAGCGGACCCTTTTCATTAACCTTGATGTAATGATCGTGCGATTGAGTCACAATGCTGACGTTGGTGCGCGTTTCTTCAGGCACCCAGACAAAGTCTGTGCCGATGCCAAGACTTTGCAGACCTTTTTGCAAAAGCTCACCAGCGTTCCCACCTAAAAAGCCGACAGCGGTGCTTGAGGCTTCCATCGCTTTGAGTAAACGCGAAACGTTGAAACCTTTCCCGCCGAAATCCACTCGTGATTCACTTGCTCGCAAAACGGAATCAAATTCCATTGCGGGAACAGTCAATTCGCGGTCAACAGCGGGATTGAGGGTCAATGTGTAAATCATAGTTGTTTCCAAATCGGACTCAAAAGTCGGCAGATTTTTGAGTCCAGAAAACTAAGGCTTTTCCCACATTTTTTCTATCAGCGCTTCCTCAGCCTCGTTTGTCCACATCATGTCTTCGCCTAATTTCGCAGCGACATCAGGTAATCGCTCTTTCAATTCTTGAAGTCCCGTCAATGGCAAATTGCGGATTTGTGGGAAGATGACAACTTTGCCTGGATACTTCCCTTCGACAACCGATTCAATCGCCTCAGCTGCCGTTTCTAACCCACCGATCGCTGCCACCGAACGACCAGGCGATAACGTGCCTGCGACTCTGCGCTCCATTACGGAAGCCTGGTCATCAATTGTAAGACCTGATGTGCCGGTATATTGCGCGTTGGAAAGATACACGTTGCTGAGATTGACAACGCCAATCGTGCCGTTCGGGACGCCCGCAAAAAACACCAACATCCCGTCTGGTTTCACGACCGTGTCGCCCTCTGCCATCAAAGATGCGACGGGCACGCTGACGACAACATCATCTGCACCCTGATTTTGCGTGGCTTCCATCACGAAATCATGGAAAGATTGCTTCGAGGTGTTCGGATTGAAGAATAGAATTTCACGGCCATGTTTTTCAGCCAATGGCTTAAACATATCTTTCAAGATTTGCAAACGCTCGTCACTGATTTCTGTGGCAATAACTAGTTTGGGTCCATCCACCAATTCGAGCGCGCGCTGAACATGCATTTGTCCCATCGGTCCGCCCGCACCGATGAAGACAGCCGAACCACCCGAACGCAATTCACAACGGTTACGTGCTTCTCCATAGGAAGCAGCAATGTCTGTACCATTCGTGCCAACAAATGCGATGTAATCATAGTGAAGGCGACCGAAATCCACTTGAACGAGTCCGTCAAGGGGTTGAGTTCCCACGAGATTACACGTGCCGCGCCGAGCGATGAGGCGCCCGATCTGGCTGACGGTGCTGGCGGAGACCGGATTTAATACAACAATATCATCGAAGCCAATGCCATTGGTCAGTTCCTTGCCAAGTAATTCATAATCAGCAGGAGTTAAACCGTCCCGCGCGATGACCTTTGCGCCGGTGGAGGAAACTAATTCTTTAACGGAATCAGGCACATCGGTCAAAATGAACGAGGCGGGGGCATCCAATCCAGAAGAGAATATATAGGATGTTGAGTCACCCGGCTGACCAATGATCCACATCGTCCCATCTTTTTTGGGAGTAAGGCGGCGGCGTTGCGTGTATGCAGCCATCACACAACCCCACGGTTCGAGCAGGGATGATTCAGCATAACCCATGCCATCCTCTAAAGGCAACAGGCAGGCACCCGCATCGGTCTTGAGAACTTCATCGCCGATCAGATGGAATTGAATCATGCCACCTGGAACGGTGTAGCCATATGCCGTGCTTTTGCCCTGTTGATAAATATCTGGTTGGACAGCGAGACGCTGGCCAGGCTTGTAATTCTTTTGCAGGTTCTTGCCAACTTTAACAACTGTAAGAGAAACTTCATGACCGAGGCGCGTGGGATCAACAGCCAAATTGCGATTGTAGAGTTTGGGATGACTGCCTCCCTGTTTGAGAATTTTCACATCAGAGAAGCACACGCTGATGGTATCAATACGCACAAGCAATTGATCATCGTTTGGTTCTGGAATAGCGAAGGGTTCAGGCTGACCGGCATGTCCCAAGTTTTCGATGCCAGCGCCATAAAGATTCCATGCCCAGGTTTTTTCAGGTAGGTTGTAGTTCAACTTACGATAGGCTTGATATTTTTCGCCCATGAGATTTTCCTTATGTTAACCGAGTTGTTTTTTTAACGAGCTCGCGCACTTCCTGTGCGGTGGAACAATTCAGCGCTTCGCGGGCCAGTGATTGCAGGTCAGAGATTTTGAGGGAGCGGACCTGTGCCTTGACGGTTGGGACGGACGGAATGCTGACACTCAATTCGTCCATACCGAGGCCGAGCAGAATGGGAACCGCGGCGGCGTCGGAGCCGAGTTCGCCACAGATGTCGGCGCGTTTGCCATGTTTGTGAGCAGCGCCAATCGTTTGGGCAATCAGGCGCAGAACGGCAGGATGCAGCCCGTCATGTTTGGCGGCTAATGCGGAGTTGCCACGGTCCATAGCCAGCGTGTATTGAGTCAGGTCGTTGGTGCCGATGGAGAAGAAGTCAATTTCCGGGGCGATCACATCGGCCAGCAGCGCGGCGGAGGGGACTTCAACCATGATGCCGATCTGCACGGGGGGAGCGTCCAATTCACGACGCAGTTCTTCGATCAAGGCACGCGCCTGTCGCAGTTCAGCAATGTCGCTGACCATCGGGAACATGATGCGTAAATTCCCAAAAGGCGCGGCGCGCAGGATGGCACGCAACTGTTCGCGGAACAACTCTGGTCGATTCAAGCAAAGGCGAATGCCGCGCTCACCGAGGAACGGATTTAATTCTGGTTTCAGTTGAATATACGGCAAAGGTTTATCGCCACCGATATCCAACGTGCGGACGATCACGGGCAACGTCTTCATCGTCTCGGCAATCGCGCGATACACGCTGTACTGTTCATCTTCGCTCGGCGCGGTGGTGCGTTCCAGGAAGAGGAACTCCGTGCGCAGGAGGCCGATGCCATCCGCGCCCATGTTCAAGGCTTCGGCCGCATCTGCAATCGAACCCGCATTGGCGGTGACATCCACACGCTGTCCATCCTGTGTAATGGCAGGCAGCGCGGCCTGTTCCTGCGCAAAACGACGATATTCCAGCCAGCGGCGTTGCGCCAGTTTTGCCCGCTCCAAGACGTCCGAAGCGGGGTTGACGGTCAGTGTGCCGTCATTGCCATTCAAGATGACGGGTGTCTTTTCCTGCAACGTCAGCATGGATTCGTGCACACCGACGATGGCAGGGATGCCCAACGCACGCGCGAGGATGGCGATGTGTGAAGTCGGCCCGCCTTCGACAATTCCAAAACCAAGCACACGTTCCGGGTCGAAGGAGGCTGTATCCGAGGGAGACAACTCACGCGCGACCACAACGACTGGCGTGGTCGGCATGGAGATGCTCTTTTCGCTGAGTCCCAACATCAGGCGCAGGACGCGCTTCCCCACATCACGCAGGTCAGCCGCGCGCGCCGCAAGCAGAGGGTCGTTGAGCGCCGCAATCGCTGAAGCTTGTTCGTCAATGGTGGCCTTCCATGCTTTGGCGGGGCTTTGACCAGTGTTCACGCGCACTTGAACGGCCTCATGCAATTCGGGGTCATCCAAAAGTTCCGTGTGCGCTTCAAAAATGGCGGCTTCGGCGCCCAACTTTTTATCCGTCATCTGCTGGTGTAATTCAGCGAGTTGCGTCTTTGCTCGTGCCAGTGCTTCGTCAAGGTCAATCTGACCGTTGCCCAAAAGTGCATCGACGTTATCAAGATCATATTCGACTTGTTGGAAATGGAAAATGGGACCGACTGCAATGCCCGGCGCGGCACCGACTCCCTTGATCACACCGGGTTCGACCGTCTCAATTGCCTGTGGAATTTCCATAGGCGCTTCAAGCCTGCCCGGAACAGGTCCTGTTTCGGCAGAAGAGTCGTTGTCCCCAAGCCCCGATAGGATGGCCGCTTCAATTTCGGCGATTGCTTCTTCCTCATCCACGCCATTGGCCTGAACTGTGATGCCACTGCCGCTGACCGCGCCCAGCGTCAACACTGAAACCATGGACTTGGCGTTCGCCCGCTTCCCTCCGTGCTGGAGGCTGATGTTCGATTTGAATTGCTTGGCCAAATTGACCAGCACCTTGGCAGGACGCGCGTGCAAGCCGGTCCGATTCTGGATGACAATCTCGATTTGTTTCATGGCAGACTCTGTCAATTCTGCATGGACGGCAGATGTCCATGCGAAGAAAGCAAGCTTCAGGAGGACTGTTTTTCACTCAAATATCTCACAACAATATCCGGATCATTTGTTTTTAGTAACTCAGCGAGGGTTTCCTCATTGTCGATTACATCCGCCAGATTGGATAGCACACCGACATGTTCATCCGACGAGGCGGCAATGCCGATTACCATGTATACTTTTTCGTCCTCATCCCAGTCCACACCCTCTGTCAATTGCAAGATGGAGATTCCGGTCTTCAGGATGTGTTCACGGTTTTCGTATATTCCATGCGGGATGGCGACTCCGTTCCCCAAACTGGTGGACATGGATTGTTCGCGGGTCAACATTCCATCCACATACTCAGGCAAGACGCAGCCGGAAGTCACCAGCAATTCTCCGGCCTTACGGATCGCATCAACCTTGTCCGTGGCGCTGGCTTGAAGGGATATTCGGTCTTTGGAAAGAATAGTCATTTATTATCACCTGTTGATCCTACACTACACCCCGCTTGAGACAGGAATTCACACCCAAACATTCCAGGAAAGGAGCCCACGGGCAGGGTGCGTCCCATCACCAACAACGAGGGATGGTTATTCTGCAAAACTTGTTAACATCTTTGACGAACACAAGTTGAAACAAAACTTCGAGCCGGGTTACGCTTCAGTGGAGACAATTTCTGTTTTTTCGACAAGCGACTTGACGAGTTTGTCGAAAATCGGGTCATTCAAAAAGTGATTGAATGCCAGAACAACTGCATTGGGCGCTTTCGTGCGGGCGGTTTTGGCGAGTCCTTTATGGACGATAACCACCTGAGCGTCGGCCGGGATTTCACGAGCGGGTTTGTGGACAACGATAACATCCGTAATTTGAGCGGCTTTCAATTTCTTCTTCAGAGAGTTTACGCTCATCAGGCTGGAGCCCATCCCGGCTTCACAGGCGAAAATGATGGTCTTGACTTGCTCGGCAGAAATTGACGGTGACATTTTTACATTCTCCTTCCAGGAATTTTGGCAGATGCGGCAGCGGGTATAATCACGCCCGAAGAGGCTGCCGCACCTGCCACTTAAAGCCAACCTGATTTTAGTTTGTGCCTAAGCCAGGCCTGGAACAGTGCCAACAGTGGCGGAAGCCTCTTCTTCAGTTGTTTCTGCACGGACGGGATTGACCCGCAGGATGAAGGCACCAACGAAGAAGGAAACCACTGCGCCAATCAACACACCAGTCAAAACCTGGAAGTGCTGTCCGGGCGGGATGACCGCAAGGTAGGCAAAGATGGAGCCGGGGGAGGGAGTAGCGACCAGACCAGCCCCAGAGATCACAAACCATAGATCAGCCGCAAAACCACCAGCGATCATGGCCAGGATCATGATGGGGTGCGCAAGCACGTAGGGGAAGTAGATCTCATGAATGCCGCCGAGGAAGTGGATGATCATGGAACCAGGAGCGGAATCTTTAAGCAGGCCTTTGCCAGCCACATAGAAGGCGATCAGCAAGCCCAAGCCAGGCCCAGGGTTGGTTTCAAGCAGGAAGTGGACAGCGCGACCGGTTTCCTGGGCAGCGACCACACCCAACGGGGCCAACACGCCGTGATTGAGCGCATTGTTGAGGAACAGGATCTTTGCAGGCTCAATAATGATGGCGGCCAGGGGCAGGAGGCGGGCTTTCACCAACCAGTCTACGGCGGCACCGGCAGCATTGCTCAAGCTGACAACGACCGGGCCGATGGCGATATTGGCGATCAGAATAAGGACGACGGCCAGGATACCTGCCGAGAATGTGTTGAAAAGCATTTCGAAACCGACCGGGATTTTTTCTCCAAAAGCATCGTCAATTTTCTTGATAGCCCAACCGCCAAGCGGGCCTACGATCATGGCGCCCAGCATCATGGGAATATCAGCTCCGACGATGACACCCATGGTAGCGGCCGCACCAACCACACCACCACGTACTCCATGAACCATTTTGCCGCCAGTGTAACCGATGAGCAGGGGAAGCAGGTAAATGATCATCGGGCCAACCAGTTTGGCAAATGATTCGTTCGGGATCCAGCCGGTCGGGATGAAGAAGGCTGTGATCAAGCCCCAGGCGAGGAACGCGCCGATGTTGGGGATGACCATGCCGGCCAGAAAACCTCCGAATTGTTGCAATTTTTCTCGCATCTTGATTCTCCTTTCGAGATTTTTTCTTGCCTGAATTTCAGGCTTTGACGAACTTTCGGGAGACTTACCGCAAGCCTCCCACGTTCCAGGCAACGGTCGGAACGTTACCGGGTAACCTAAGGAGATACCGATCAACTCAAAAATTGAGTGATCGTCTCAATATCCTCCGGCATCAGCAGGGGATGTACTTGAATCACCTTTGGGTTGCCTGCATATTGCCGGGATAGCTGAACAGTTGTAAGGATTAGATCAGCCGAAGAGACCAGTGTTGGGGTTAGATCACGGAGAGAAATAACCTCCAGGTTGCTAAGATTGGGAAAACGCGCATGCAAGCGCGCTACGAGAAGCTGGGCTGTTGCCATCCCGCTTGGACAAATAACAATGACGTGATCAAAACGATAAGAACGGTTACGGATAAAGGCGGCTCGCAACAACACAACGAGATTGTTGATCTCACTGTGAGGAAGATTCACGCCGGTAACTTCATACACCAGTTTCGAAATTTCCTGTGCGACAGCATGTTCCCGCTCATATTTGTCCGGCAGACCCGCATTATTCAATGCCACGGGAAACCAAAGGTTAAAGCGTTGACGAAAACAGGCTGGGACAATATTATTCAGCAAGCCGTTTTGTAATGTGCGGTCATGTTTTATTTTTGAAATGCCGAAGGCCTGGCTGATATGTTCCATCAGGCGCTCGCTCAAGGCAGCGAAATCACTTTCACGTTCCAGTTCCCCCGGGAAAGCATCATTGCGTGGAGCGGCCATCATTTCCATTGCAATGCCGGCCACATCACCAGGCTTCCAAATCGAATTCGACTCGCGGCCCAGTCGGCTGGCAACATAGGCTGCGACAGGCCACATCTTTGCGGATCGCAGGGATGCCAGTGGTTTATCTTCAACTTCAAGGTGATTGCCGCTCTGGATACGGTTCGAGAGGATTGCGAAAACAAGCGCCAGGTGCAGGACAGCATCATCGGTAAAACGGCCGCCCAACTGCTCCTCGGCTTTGGCAACCAGGCTGATTGACCGGCGCATATGCAAACTGGAGAGATAACTCTCGATATATCCAACCAGTGGCAAAAGCCGGGCGTCGCCCTGCAAATTGAATTTCAGCCCATCTGAGTGAGTAATTATTGTGACGGGATCTGTGCTGAAAGGCGCCTCCCCCCATAACAATTCAGCCAATGCCTGCTGGCAATCGTGCTCCGCTCCACTTACCTGAATGCCAAAGTGTGGTTTACGAATAAGTTTGATTTTTTGATTCTGAAACCAATTGTCAATTTCATCCAGGTCTTTCAGGATCGTCATCCGTGAGACATGCGAAATTTGTTCCAGCTGGGCAAGAATGAAAGGCTCAGTCCTGGTTAATAAAAACAACGCCAGTAATTGCTGGCGTTGACTAACAGAAAGAATAATCTGAACATCGGAATGAATATGGATTTTTTGAAATAGCGCCTGTGTTTGATCGGCGGTCAGGTTGACTGCAAAACCGACCCCTGGCAGGACATTCAAGTCCTGACCATGTTGCTTTAGCCAGACTTTTACCCCCTTCATGCTGTAATTCACCTGTCTGGGTGTGATGTGAAGCAGTTTTGCCAGTTCAATGGAACCAATTGGCCTGTTGACATCAAGAATGATCTTGAGTATCTCTCTCTGGCGGGTGGTAAACGCTATCATTGTCGATTTATTGCTTCATATCGATTATTTGAACCAGGCTGTTGAACATATTCTAGGATAAAATAGGACTAATAGACGCTGATTTAGAGTATCTTTTGCCGATGAGTAATGACAAAATTATACTATTTGTCTATTCGGTTGGATTAAATTGCCTGTTTGGCAATCGTCGGGGGGAGTGAAAGCTTCTGATACTTGGCCCCACATGTCGTGCCCAGTTTCTTGATGCAGCAATATGCACACCGTGATCAGTTGGGAGGTTTACTTTTTTTGAGTAGACGCTGATTTGCTTGCATGAGCAAAGCACAGGCAGAGGTCCGCCTTTTTGCCAATCTATCCGCTTATCATCCACACGTATAAATTTTTTGGGCCATGCACGCCAAGTGTGACCGTCAATTCTATATCCGCAGTGCGGCTCGGGCCAGTGATGAAGACAAGGTAGTGGCTGTCTTTGGCTTCAGCGAAGACTTGATGCATATCTGCCCGCAGTATTTCAGGGCGGACAATTGCCAGGTGTACGCGTGGCAGCAGGGAAACGCCACGCGGTTTTTCCGCAGAGGAGCGCAGGACGAGGGTTCCTGTTTCGGGGAGGATGAAATCCGCTTCGGTAATGCCGAGATCGCAGAGCGCCATGGCATATTTGTCAGCGTTTGGAGAGACGAGTTCCACGCCAAGAGAGCCGAGAGAATCAGCAATGCCAAGTTGCTTCAGATAGGATGTATCCCAAACAGTCGCTTTTTGAATATGCTGTTCAGAAACGAGTGCTTTCAATGCGTCGGCGATTGCAGCAGGTGAGATTCTTTGGCCGACACCGGAGAGTTTTTTGACTTCGCCGAGGAAACTCTCGATTTCGGAGTCTACCGATTCGGGTTGGCGAGGCTTATAGAGAGCGGGACGCGGGCTGAGAGGAGTCTGAGCGGTGCGCCCAAGAGAACGGCGAATGTTTTCGACGGTGGGATTAGTCATCGCGAGTTCTCTCTTTGTTCAGCAGAGTGTACGTTCCACCATTGACGGAAGTGAGCGCTGAATGCGGGTAGCGGCCGGACCTTCGTCCAGCGGCTGAGTGGATACGGTAACCCTGAGAGCCAGCCATCGCGCCTGAAAAATGGATTGATGGCCGGCAGGATGCGCGCGCCGAGCCGATAGATCCAATTCCATGCGAGGGCAACGGATGCAAGTGCGGCAGTTCCCCGAAGGGGGAGAGGAATGGATGGTTTGGAAAATTCATCGCCTTCGGCAACGCGGCGGCGCAAGTGACGCAGAATGGTCGGGATGGGAATTCTTACCGGGCACACGTCGGCGCACGCGCCGCACAAAGTGGAAGCATACGGCAATTCACGCGCGGCTGGTGTGCCAAGCATTTGCGGCGAAAGGATTGCACCGATGGGTCCAGAGATAAACGAGCCATACGCAAAGCCGCCTACATTTTTATAAACCGGACAAACATTGGAGCAGGCACCACAACGGATGCATTTGAAAACTTCGCGTCCAACAGGATCCTTGAGCACATTGGAACGGCCATTATCCAGAAGCACGAGATGAAATTCCTTGGGGCCGAACTCGCCTTCGGCGTGCCTCGGGCCTGTAATGAATTGTGTATAGGTGGAAAGTTTTTGACCGGTGGCGGAGCGCGCCAGCAGTTTGAGAAAGACCGTGAGCGACTCCCAATCGGGAATGACTTTGTCAATGCCAACCAGGGCAACATGTAGATCGGGCAAAGTGGTGCACATGCGCCCATTGCCTTCATTTGTGACCATCACCAGCGTCCCTGTTTCAGCGACGAGGAAGTTGCCGCCCGAGATTCCCATTTCGGCCTGGAGAAATTTTTCGCGCAGAATTTCGCGGGCGATGCGCGCCAGTTCAAGGGGGTCTGCAGGTGCATGGATGTTGAGTTTCTCGCTGAATAGCGCGGCGATCTCTTCCTTTTTTAGATGCACCGCCGGAACGATGATATGTGATGGACCAGTACCCGCCAGCTGGATGATGTACTCGCCCAGATCAGTTTCCAGCGCTGCAATGCCCGCCGCTTCGAGAAAATGGTTCAAACCGATTTCCTCGGTTGCCATGGACTTTGATTTGACTGCCATTTTGACGTTGTGCGCTTTCGCGATTTGAAGCACGATTCGACGCGCGTCCTCGGCTGTTTCCGCCCAATGAACATGCCCGCCCGCCAACTTAACCTTTTCTTCGAGGCGCGTGAGATACACATCCATGTTCTCGATGGTGTGCAGGCGGATATCCGAACCGATCTGACGCAGCTCCTCCCACTGAGGAAGTTCCGCCACGCGCGCAGCGCGTCCGCCTACGAAACGGCTGGTTGCCTGTTGCACAGCAGACGGGATGCTGGCGGGAACATGTTCACTGTATTCTTCAAAACCGATGTAAGTGGGAGTTTCACTCATAATGACTCTTGAAGTCGAAAGTCTTTGCGGAGCACCCTGGAAGGGCCTGACTTTCGATGGCAAAGTTATGGAAAACGTCAGGGAACGTTTGACTCCCTGATTGCCAGAAGATCAATGATGTGCATGGCGCGGATCTTCGAGCCAGCCTTATGTAATCCGCCTGCCACGTTCATGAGACAACCTGGCTCGCAGGTTACGACTGTATCCGCTCCGCTGGCAAGGATATCCCTGACCTTGTTCTCCATCATGGAACGGCTGACTTCGGGATAGGTCACGGTGAATGCGCCCCCAAAGCCGCAACAGGTCTCTTCCTCCTTGAGGGAGATAAACTCCAACCCTTTCACGGCATTGAGCAGGGCCTTTGCTTCGGTTTTGAGTCCCATCTCGCGCAGGTAATGGCAGGAGGCGTGATAGGTCACTTTATGTGGGTATACCGCGCCTACGTCCGTGACCTTAAGTACGTTGACCAGATATTCGGTGAATTCAAACGTCCGTGAGGCAATGTCCACTGCGAGGGCATGTTCAGGAGTTCCATCCTTGAATAAGAACGGATAATGATGCTTAACCATGCTCACACACGAACCTGAAGGACCGATGATGGGCGCGTCGCTTTTACTGAAGGCGCGTATGAAATTCAAAGCCACTGCACGCGTCTTATCTTCGAAGCCATTGTTGAAGAGCGGCTGCCCACAACAGGTTTGTTCCGGCGGAAAGACCAGTTCCATACCGAGGCGTTCCAGAATGTGTGTCATATTCTGGAGTGTGGACGTGTAGAACTGGTCCCCAAGACAGGTCAGGAAGAGTTGGGCTTTAGACATTGCGGCTCAAATTGTGCTACCGTAAGAAAGCTTCCTGCAAACCACCGTCAACACTGATGATTTGCCCCGTGGTTTTGCTGAACCTGTTGCTGCTTAGCAAATAAGCGACTTCGGCCTGGTCTGTCAGCGTGACAGGCGATTTTGTCAGCGTGCGCTGTGCGTAAAAGGTTGCCAGCCTCTTACGCAACGCTTCTGTGCTCTCACCTTCGTCAAACGATACCTCGTACTTGTTCAGGGAGCTTATGACACGATCACGGGGGAACATACTGCTGCCTTCCACGACGGTGGCGGGAGCGAGTCCGTTGACGCGCACGAGCGGGGAAAGCTCGATCGCCAGTTCGCGCACCAAATGATTGGCCGCGGCCTTGCTGGTATCGTAGGCAAGGGAGCCTTGCTTGGCGACGGCCGCGTTGACACTCGTGGTCAGCACCAGACT
>Ga0214473_10004206_pt1 | contig 17343 bp, 14 predicted proteins | sample RVTome_7_FD_203509 | JGI IMG/M metagenome (GOLD analysis project Ga0214473, IMG submission 203509) | Soil microbial communities from uranium-contaminated site in the Upper Colorado River Basin, Wyoming, United States - RVT98D197 | ecosystem: Environmental > Terrestrial > Soil > Contaminated >... | reverse complement strand
GGAATCGGCACCACCCGGGCCTGTGGCCCGAATTCAATTCCCATCTCATGGAGTTCACCAATCAGAAGTCCCGCCATGATCCTGGCTACCGCCCGCAGGCGCTTATACTTCAGTGCTTGAACCAAACGGCGAGCCGGGCCCCGGTAGGGAAAGGCGGCCAGAAACCGCTCCGGCGCCCACCGGCTCCAACAGATCGGGTGAGTCGTCCCGCCAACGGCAGGCCGGTCGCATACGATGCAGTTCAGGCGCTCCAGCGGCGCCATCTCCGCCGCGCACTTCCCGCAGAACAATTCACCCCCGGCCCCACAGGAAACGCAGCGGGTCGGGTAGACCAATCCCAAAAGCCCTTTGATTAATCCAGAAATCTTTAACACTGACGATAATGATTAAACGGGGAAAGGCAAAATGCAAATCCCAGTCTCTCGTGAGAGTGGAAAGTGGTGGTTACTCTATATATAGTATACTATACTAGATTTAACTGGGTAGAGGAGTAACGACTATTGGCTGATCCGATAGATCTTGGCGCCGGCGAGGACGAAGAGAAGCTTTTCGTTGCTGGAAACCCAGAGATCGGTGGCGCCGGCGAGGACGTCGCCCTTGAATTGGCGGAGGAAATTACCGCTCTTTTCCAAAACCACAACCCGATTCTCCTCCCGGTCAAGGATGTAGAGATACTTTAACCCCTTTTGAGTAAATATCTTAATCGGTTCTTTGAAAGGGGTCGAGAGGTTGGAGACCGCGAACGGAACCTGCTTGCCGCCCGCTAGTCGAGTGACCTGGCCATCGGAACCCAGCAGCCAGATCTCACCATCGATCGCCATATCCACCACTCCCGTCATCGGCACGGCCTCCTTCACCCAGTTCTGAGCTCTCGCGTACCCTCCGGGGAGGTTCCAAAACTTGTAGATCTGTTCCTCATCGGGAACCAGCAGGTAGATATTTCCGAGATAGGTATCGATCGCAATCGCCTTGTTCACCCGATCGAAGCTAATCGGTTCATCCACCGCCGCACCCTTTATTTTTATCCGGTAAACCTGGTCCGCTCCCCGCAGGAAGAGATATTCCCCTTCCGCCACCAGCTCTTGAGCCCCGGTAATCTTTCCCTCTCCCAGCGCGGTGGCTGAGGGGAGAGAACCGGAGAAATTGATTGAGAAAACCGCCCCCTGCGTACTCTCCAAAGCGAAGGCCGTCGCCGAACCCGAACCGGCGATCGCCAATCCCTGCGCCCCCTCCGCCTGCAGGTTGAGATCGTACTTGAGGTCTTCCTCCTTCACCAAGGTAATCTTCTCGATCGAATTGATCAGGTTGGCGGACCTCTCCAACAGTTCAGCAACCTTGGAGGTGTCGGTGGATAGTTCCCGCGCCTGTTCCAGATCAGTATTGGCCGCATCCACCAGTTCCCGCGCCCGCTCGTTGGAAAGTCCGACCAACCCCTCGGCCTCGTCCAGGTTCTGCGCCGCCACCGCCAACAACCGTTCGAACTCTGTCGCCCGAGTTTTTTTGGCCTGCTGCCAAGTGGTAAAGAGAACCGAAATTCCGAGGATCAAAACCAGAACCGCAATCACCTTTGGCAGGGAAAGCCCTTTGATCTTCGGCCAGTGGAATTTCCCGCGGGCGGGCTTCTTTTCCGGTTCCTGCTCAACCGCCACCAGCTCCTTGCCGATGGTTTTGATCTCCTCTTGCCGGTCCTCGGCTAACTCCTCCCCGTGGGAAAGCCGTTTCTTCCAGGCAGCCGCGATTTTACCTTTGAACTGCTTCGGGGTGCGCAGCGCCTGCACCAGCTGCTTGGCCTGGCGGCTGATCCAGGCCCCTGCTCCGGAAATCTTGCCCCAGAACTGGCGAGAGGAACGGGATTTCGCCACCGCTTCCTCCCGGGCTTCCCGGGAGCTGGTCAGAGTAAGTAAAAGGGCGGCAAAACCGGGGATCTTTTCACCAGAAGAAAACTGCTTCTCCAGAAATTCGGTCCGAGGAAGATCAGCCGGGGGAAAATTTCGGGCAAAGACCGGGGACCCCAAAACAACGGTATCCTCTTCCTCCAGAATCTGGGAGGCAATGTTCACGCCTTCTTCGCCGGTCAGCAGCTCTAGAGTTTCGGTGCCACGGCGGAGATAGAGGGCCGGCTTACCCATTCGCGCCAGATAGGCGACCTCGCCCCGGAAAGCCACCGCCCCCAGCTCCAGAGTGGCCGCGGGAGAGAGGTGTTGGAGTTTGTCGCGAACGGCGTAGACCGCCCGTTCCAGGGCCGAGACCGGGGTCTCGTCTTCGGGAGCGTAGTACTCTTCGGAGAGGGTATCCCAGATCAGCCGACCGGCGACGGCGGCGTCTTCACCGGGGTCGATCTTCAGGTCTACGACCGCAAAAAGACGCCCCCTTTCGGGGGGATACTCTTCGTGAGGGGTGGCGCCGAAGACCGATACAAATTTCCCTCGCTCGGGGATCGGAGAGCTTTCCAGCTTGGAAACCCTGACCTCAAGACCGGTTTTTCCCTGTTCCTCTGCTCCTTGGGCCATCAGGAATATGATAACAGTTTGTGCTACCTAAAATCGGGGTTGGTGCAGCCGGAGCTGGAGCAGTAGCCGATATCGAAGCGGTAGGTGGGACTCCAAAGGCCTTTCGCCCGGAGGGTAAAGATGTCGCGGAAGTGACGGCCGCTGAAGGTGAGCGGTCCGACGTTCCCCGAAACGTAAACGCTGGCGGTGTTGGCCTGGTTGGACGAGGTAAAGGTGGAGACGACGGCGGAGAGCGAAGTCAGGGGAGTAACCCCCAACTCATTGAGCTTATCCCGCACAGTTTTCATCGACCAGCCACCTCGGTCAATTGGCGAGAGGTATTGCATGTACGCACAATCGGGCTTGAGTTCGTAAACCCCCGAGCTGTTCTTGACCCCGCAAAGGAGAAAGGAGTTGAAGATGTCGGCAAACTCTTCCGTCTTCATCCAGGGGTTGTAGCCGCCGCTCCGGTTCCGGTCCCCCCAGCCGGCGTGGTACCAAGGAGAACCTCCGATCTGCTCAAAGGCCTTGTTCTTGTCCGAGCCACACGAAGTGGTGGTGCAGAAATCCTTGATCCCATCTTTGTAGACCCAGTAGCTGACCCAGGTTGTTTTGGAAAGGGTGTAGCCGCCGGCGGCGGAGTGGTAAAAGGTCGGGAGAGGGCTGTTCCCGCCGACTGTCATTCCCTTGGTGGCGTCAACCGCCTGCTGCCAAGCGGTGGCGTTGATCTCCTTTTTGATCACCTGACAGCTCTGGCTGGGGCAGATCGCTTTCCCCTGGAGCGCGTAGCGCAGAGCGTAGGTACGGGCGGCCACGGCTTGGGCTCTTAGAGCTCCCGCCGGCCAGGAAGCCGGCATCTCGTAGATGTGCTTGACGTAGGTTTCGAAGTCGTACTTAACGTTGCTCCAACACTGACCGTACTCGTTGCAGCCGTTGACGGTGATCTTGGAAGGAATGTTGGTCGCTTTGGTAGCGGAGCGGCCATAGTAAGCGTTAAGGATTGTCTGATAGCTCTGGCCTTTGATCGCCCGCCCCCTCGCCCCGTACTGGCTCATACCGATCCGGTGGGGATAGCCGTAGGTGCCGACCATCCAGGAGGGGGAGAACGGGGCGGAGGGAAGCTTTTTGGAAGACGGAGCGCTCTCCCCGATCGTTTCGCTTCCGCCGGAAGCGGCAAACTTCTCCAAGATCAGCTGCTCCTGTTTGGAGGTCAGGTTTTTAATCGAGGATTTGACCGAGGACAGCTGGGAAGAGGTGGAAGAAAGTTGGCTTTGGGAGGAATAGAGACTGGCCTGGTACTGCGACCGCAGCGTCGCCAGCTCGTCGCGCAGCTTTTTCGCGGAAGCCCGGTTGCTCTTGAAAACGGCCACTTGGCCGGCGAGTTGGGCAATCCTCTCGCTCAGGCTGCGGAGACTCTCGTTGTAGTACTGGAACTGGTGGGCCGACCCCTCCAAGTCGTCGGCCGAAAAGATTATCTCGATGGAGGAGACGCGGTTTTGTTTGTAGAGCTCACGGACCAGCACATCCCGGTCGGATTCCCAACCCGCCAGCTCGTCCTCTTTCTCATCGAGGTCTTTCTCGATGGCAGATAGCTCTTTTTCGGCGGCGGTGAGCTCGGCGGAAACCTGGGAGAGGGAGAGGGAGGCGGAGGAGATATCCCGGGAGAGCTGCTGCTGGCGTTTCTCCAGATCGGCGAGCTGTTTCTGCTGTTTGGCCAGATCGCTAGAAACCTTGTTGAGGTCTTCATCGACATTAGCAACGATGAGACCAATGGAAACCGCAAAGGCCAGGAAAATTAGAAGAGGAATTAAAAGCTTGCGCATTACGCTGAAAGCGGGAGAAGGTTCTCGAGCAAAGCGAGAGATTCTTACCAGTGATAAGCGAAGTCGAATCATATTGGGCAGTCCTCTAAAACCACTATAATGTATATTATCAGTTCCTGCTAGAATGAAAACCATGCAAAAGCTCCCTTCTTTAAGACGATTATTTGTGGCAATCATGTTTGGTTCCATCCTGTTTTTTTCTCTCACCAGTAACAGTTTCGCGCTGAGTTGCGGAGTTGGGGAAGTCAATATCGCCGATATTGTTTGCCTCTCTCCTGACCCCGTCGCTCTCGCTGGTGATATCCTAGATATCGGGATCGTATTTGGCACTCTGCTCGCCACGCTTTTCTTAATTATTGGGGGATTCGGCGTGGCCACCTCCGGAGGTAATCCGGAAGCCCTGGAGAAGGCTAAGGAGACTATTACTTCCGCAATCGCCGGTCTATTATTTATCTTGATGTCGGTATTTATCCTGAGTATAATTGGCGGAGGAGTAATAGGGATTGATTTTTTCAAATAATGGAAGGTGGTGAATTGAGTGCTTAAAACGACAATTAAAGCTGCGATTTCTTCAAGCGTCGCTCTTGCCGTTTCGGTCTTGCCGATTTTTGCGGTAGATAACCCGATCAAATTCGGATCAATCGAGGAATTAATCGGAGGTATATTCAACGCAATCCTGGCAATCGTCGGGGCGTTGGCCTTGATCCTTCTAGCTTTAGGAGGAATTCAGTATATGACTTCCGGCGGTGACAAGATCGCGGTTGAACAAGCGCGCGGACGAATAACCTCCGCGGTCGTGGGGTTGGTAATCGTCTTCGGTGCGTGGCTCGTCATTAACTTCGTTGGGAACATCTTGACGGGTAAACCGCTTATTTAAGGAACCGATCCGATGAAAATCACGAAAGCTTTAATAGCGAGTTCGATCGTGTCCCTAGTTGTCCCTGGGTTAGTTTGGGCGGCGCCCCTTCCCCCCAGCCCAACGAAGGGTTGTGATACCGGTGAACTATCCGGTATCGTCTGTATCGTCGAGAATACCATCACCACTCTTCTAGGAGTAGCAGGTGTAGTTGCCTTTCTATTCCTAGTTTATGGCGGACTACAATACATGATCTCAGGTGGGGATGAAAAAGCAATCACTACGGCCAAATCCACCATCACCTACGCCGCTTTCGGTCTCATCTTAATCCTGGCATCGATTCTCATTATCAATACCGTTGGTTCAACTTTCCTCAAGTAACCACAAATAAACAACCCTAGGCTAAGGAATTTCCCGAAATTCTGTTAAGATTTATCTGATGAAGGTGAAAATTATCCTCTTCTTTGCGGTATTAACTCCTCTTCTCTTTGCCTTACTTGCGCCAACCCCGACCTATGCGGCGATTAATCCTAAATGTGTCCGCGAGTCATCCAAGGCCGACGCTACCCCTGTCGAAACCCAAGGAGTAATCAGAGAATCCGTTTGCAACCTCATCCCGATCCCTGGTCCGTTCGGCGAATTCCTTTGCAGCATCGCTTCTGCGTTTCTCGATTTCCTCGGGCTTCAAGGAGAACTTTCATTTTCCAACTCCACCGTTCCGGCCGCCCTGCAGGAAGCCCGAGATCTTTCTCTGTCAGGAACCGAATCTACGATCGGAGAAGAAGATAGCATCACCGGTTCGATTGCGAAGATGCTCCCACCCGGCTATAAGGAGAAAGACTCCACAGGGAAGGAAATCAGTCCTTTAACATCTCTAAAAAGAGCCGAGGGGCAATTGACTTTCGGGGATGTTGTTCTGAACAGCGGCACTCGAAAAACGGTTTACGGGGATATCGACACCAGTAAACCCCATGACTACGGATTGGAAGAGGGAGATTCCGCAAATTCGATCATTTCTAATTCTTACTTCGCCGATATCGTCCCCGTCTTCGATCGGTTCAGCTTCCTTCAGCGTTCACTGGTGCCCAATGCCGGAGAGTTCTCTCTTCCCGATACTTCGACCGATTGCTCCGTTGCCGCTCAAGGGGAGGAAGGAATCATCCAGCTATCCGATCTTAATCGCGACGTGGACTGGGATGCTCAAAAGGATCCGGAGTTTGAAGAAGATGAAGAAACTTCCACCGCCAAAGGCGACTTGGGGGTTAGCAGCACCGTCGGGTTCGTGAAGCAGCTTTGGGATAAGTTGGCCGTTAAAAGCGATCAGCCTGGGGAAAGCGGAGTTTTTAATGTGCTTCTGCCTCCCGAAACCGAATTCAAGGTTGAAGATTCCAAAGAATCCACTACCCGAACAGACTATGATCCTAACAGCCCGTTTACTAGTGGAAATACTAGGAATAACGCCGTTATTCCGATTGCTTACTTAGGAAATGTCAAAGGGGCGATGGATTGCATCACCAACCAACTTACCGCCCATCCGTCCGCCGCCGCTGTTGGAGTCTGTGAAAATGCTTTCGAGTTCTTCCCGGGAGCGTCGATCACCTGCACCGATGAAGCCACACCCCTGCCATTCCCGAACGGCGCCGGCTCTGGCATTGCCCGCCGGGCCTGGGAGATCATGAACAACATGTACCAAGGGTTCTGGTGCTTCTGGAACTGGAGTAAAACGGACTATCCCAGCATCTTTGATGAGGAGCTGTTCAGGAGGAATCCTAACCCCACCCGAGAGGAGGTTCAGAATGACAGTCAATCACTCTTCTGGTGCACCTGGTTGGTGTGGAAAACCCAATCCAACCATGGTCCCAGTTTGAACTCCCAGGCGATGAAAAACTACTACGAGAGCCAAGGGAGATTTGTCGCCCCTCAAAACGCCACCGTCCAAAATGTCAGACCGGGCTACGTCGTCTTCTTTGACGTCTTCAACTCCATCAATCGTCTGGATCACGTCGGCGTCGTCTACAGCGTCACCCCGGACTCCATTACCTTCGTTCAGTCCAATGCCTTTACAAAGTTCGACACCATCACTTTTAGGATCGGGGCGGGAGTCAACAACCTGCCGTGGGCAAGAGTAGGAGGGTTTGGCCGACCGTGAAACTCGCCGAGGTTCCTCGAAGACAGATTACGATTGGACTCGCCGTCCTGGGTATTGGATTGCTCGCCACAATCCTGATCGGTTTCTTCGGAGCGGGAGCATCTAACACTCCAGTAGTTACCTCATTTGAACCGGCCGACGGACAGGAGAACTTCCTTGGAGAAAATCCGGTTACGGTCAACTTTCAAGAAGACCTCAGTGCGAAGCAACAGGACCTAATCTACTTCGAATTTCAACCCGAGGCTTTCTTCACGATCCGGTGGATTTCCAACAAACAGGTTGTGGCTACACTCATTGCCCCTCTTTCGCTGGAGCTTAATACCACCTACAGCGTCGGGGTACTTTACAACAAAAAACCCATCTATACCTCCTCTTTTAAGACTCCCAGCCTCACCCGAGAGGGGCTGATTCAGGACCTAACCGAACAGGCGGAGGGGGACCGGCTCTTCGCTGATGCCCAAACGGATTGGTACAAAAACAACCCCTGGTATTCCCGGCTGCCGATTGTCAAAGACGACTACACCATCGTCTACGAATCGGACACCAAAAAATTCCGCATCCGGCTCACCCTAGGGGACAACTCGACCGGGGCGGAGATAGAAGCGGCGAAAAACCGCGCACTGGAAGATCTCGAAACCGCTGGGGTAGATCTTGATAAATACAAGCACTACTTCATCGAAGCTTACGAGTAATCTAGTTACTCTTTAGTTGCACTGACCCCCAGCGTTGACAAAACTATAGACGTTCAAATATTTAGCTACGCATTTCTTTCCTTGATCGGTAAGGTTTGAACAAGTGCCCACTCCAAACTCTTCTCTTCCTACCGTACAGAAGGCCCGATAGAACCCCGCGGCCTGGCTTTGCCCTTGGTAGCAGGCAGGGTAGTTAACCTTACTTTGTTTGACGAAGTTAAGAAACGAGGTGATCTGGGCGGTAAAACCATTTCCGGCTTGGGCCGGAATCCCAAAATCCTGTGGCGGTTCTCCTAACCGCTCGTACATTTCATAGTTGGAGGCGTTGCTCTCATTCAGCCAGGTAGCCATCGCAAGACGCGGATCCACTCCCGCCGCTTTGGATTTGGCGATGACATCGCTGTAGCACTCGTTCACGTGATTGCCCGGACCCACTCCCCAATGGTCGGCAACGCCTTTAACAGTCGCCTTCGGCAGAACACAGGAAGAAGTAGCGGTGGCGGATTGGTTGCAATCGATCTCCAGTGCTGCCGTTTCCCAAGGATACGGAGTGTTGCTAAGAACGATCGCAATAAAGACAACAATCCCAACCGTCCCAACCATAAAAAAGAAGGCGGCCGCGGCAGAATAGGCGATGATCTTGAAGACCGGAACGACGATCTTTTTTATCGCGAGTTCGCCTGCAAATTGGATCACTGCACCAATAATTGCCCCGGCCGCGGTTCCCGCTACCGGTAAGGCGCTTCCGATTACAGCCCCAAGCGCCTTGAGACCAAGTTTCTCCCCGAGCCATCGAAGAGCCTTTTTAAAAAACTTGCCGGCCGTTTGAGACCAGATTTTCTTAGCCCAAGTTTGGACTTTGGTAAGTTGATTCAAAACCGGCTTAAGTAACCTTCCGATAGTTTCTTCCTGAATCTTCACAATTGCGTGAGGGGGGTAAAGATAGTACCTCAATGAACCCTTGTTCTCCGTAAAGACTGATTTAATAACCGATTTCCAAACGTACTCGCGAGCGACCCCACTTAACCCATCTTTTTTGTAAGTACTAAGGATGTTAAGAGTCGAGTAGTGCAAATCTCGTAGTTTACGATAGCGCCAAAACCGAGCTTCGGGGGTGTTGGCAAGCGGGTTACCGTCCCTAGAAAGAAATTCAAATTCCTGAATAACACTATCTCGGTAAGGCCTGGAATTCTCTGCCCATTTTTTCTGAATCTCATCGGCGCTTGCCCAATCGCCACGTGCCAGAGCCCCCTCAATATCGGCAACATATTTCTCGGCTTCCTCACCGATCTTTTGGAAATTCGAAATCTTACCCAATATATTTTCATCGTAGGTCGCCCCGGGGATAGCGGAATAGTGAAGATTCAACCGCCTTGCCATAACAAAAACTAACCCTGGGTTCTCCATTATCCCGTGCTGGTTAGCAGCGATTCGCGACCCCCTTACTCCGGTAGCTTCATTCCAACGCAGGATTGCCTGTTGGAGGGAAATTGGAATGTCAACGCGCCGATCTTGATCATCCACCCAACCAGACTTAAAAAGATCTTGCCAAACCTCTTCATCTGTCTTCGCCCACGCAATGTTAAGTGCCGGCAAACCCATATCAAAAGACTTTTCGAGGGTGGTCTGAATTGTCTTGATCGGCTTAGTCGCGAGATCGATAAGATTAACTCCTGTTGGGAAGCCCTTTCCCGGCTCGTACCCAGGGCGCCTATCGGCCCTCACCATAAAGGCATCTTTAAGGTCGGTCTCAAAATTTTTCTTGACTTCATCTGATACGTCAAGTGAATCAACAACCGCTAAGGCGCTATTTAGACTTTCTACCACCGGCGCAGCTTGGGGAGCGTATGGCGGAGTTGGAATTCGCCGTCGTCGCGAAGGTAGGAAAAAACTGGAAATGCTTTGGGAGATAGCCATCGCCTAAATGTTATCACTATTAAATGCTCCAGAAGAGATATTTAATAGCTAACGATGGGGATGCCGCGTCTTATTAAATTCTCTTAAATTGACTATCTAATTCTGTTTCCCTACAATTAAAGCGAATGAAAAAGCTGAAAATAATCCTCGGACTTTTGTTAGCCATTACTCTTTTTGGTTTTAAAAATGTTCCCGCCCACGCCGCGGACCTCTGGCCGTTCGATAACCTATGGGATGCAGCTTCTTGTGTAACTGATATTGACTGTACCGTTCGCGCCGCTGGTGTTGCTTCTCAGAACTTCCTTGTCAAAACCATAGTCGGAAAAGATTTCGAAGAGATCACTGACGCAGACATATCAGCCATGATAAACGGGGAGTGGGATACAGGTCTGGCGAGCGGGGTTGGCGGAATTGGAAAACTAACTTTTGAAAATCCTCCCCTTCCTCATTTTGCCGACTATGTTCGATACGAACTGGGTGACAATCTTCTTCATACTCCAAGCTATGCGGTGACTTTCGGAAACCTCTGGCTTAACCCGGTCGTAGATTTTTGGCGAGGAATGCGCAACGTTGCTTACGCGCTCTTTATGATTGTAATGATCACGATCGGCTTTATGATTATCCTTCGCCGCGAAATTTCCCCTCGAGTGGTGGTAACTTTCACTAACGCCCTACCTAGAATCCTTGCAGGATTGGTGTTAATAACTTTTTCCTTCCCCCTGGTTGCCTTGGCGGTGGATGTCGGGGTAATTTTCGGCAGCAATTTAGTATCTAATGTTGTCACCGAAGCTGCAAACATAACCATTGAAGAGGTTCCGCAACCACCAGCCGCGGACGCGGAAAAAATCGGTGCGGCACCTTATATCGCGACTGTGTTGCCGAAGATTATCGGAGGATTTTTGGTTAATATAAACGACACTGTAGCCGAGCCGTTAACCGGGTTAATTTTTACCACAATCTTCATCGTTGGGGGAGTTATTCTTCTTGGATTAGCAATATTTAAGCTCTTAATTTCATATGTGTGGTTATTGATATACGCTATCTTTTCACCATTGATAATCCTGTTCGGGTCCTTACCAGGACAGGAGGAAGGTATTACTAATTTAGGAAAGAACGTGGCAGCGAAGGTCCTCGCATTCCCCGCCACCCTCTTCTTCCTAGTTCTTGGCTGGTATATGGCGACGACCATAACCGTAACCCCGCCCGATTTCGGAAGCCAGGTTGGTCCGCTCGCAGACGTGCTCAAAGGAACATTTATTCTACGATCCAATCTAATTCTTTCCTTCGTAGCTCTTCTAATGTTGTTCGCCGCTTACAAGGCCCCCTCGCTCATTGAGGAAGGACTAGGCACCGGCGGAAGTAAACCCCGGCGGAAGTAAAGGTTTTCAAATGAATGGGGCCGCTCTAGGCGGCCTATTTTTGCAAAAAGAAAAACCCTGGACCAAAAATTCTGATCCAGGGCTTGTGTTCTACCTTGTCAGCTGACGCAGCAGAACGGAAGCAACCAACCCAAGTACTGCCGCGATGAGAAACGCCCCAAAGGAGAAGAACATTCCGAACACCCCCGTGGAACGAATCACATCTGAAGGATGCACCGCCGTCAAAAAGAAGTTGAGCGCGAAGATCACGGTGACAGCAAATCCCAATGCCAAGAACCCTTTAACAACATAACGGGCACCTGTCTGGGATTTCTTCGCGTCATCCTTCTTAGTTTGGTCAGCTTGAACAGTGACCGCCTTTTTCGGCGTCTTCACCACAAGCTTAACCAGTGCGTTAAGGCAGTCGACGCAAAGCTCCTGGCTGACCAATGCCTTAGTGAGCTGATCCTCTCGAAGATAAGCATCGGCCTTTGCGATCTTCCAGCGCGGCAAATCCTGATCTCCCTTGCAGTTCTTGCACTTCTGGGGAGAAACAACGAATGGCCGCACTTCATCCGGCACTTCACCGGAAGAAAGGATCTTCCTCGCCAACCGCTTCGCCAGAGACCAGCCCTTCGGCCGTTTCCACAACTTGCCGATCCGACCCCATACCTTCTTGAAGAAGGGGAGAACGAAGGCCTGCTTGCGTGAGGTACGTTTCGAGCGGGGCACGGAACGCGGCGAACGCGCTCTGATCCTCACGATCAAGAACGCGATCAAAACCACTGTCATTGCCAACGCCCAGATCGTGAAAAGAGTTTCGTACAACTCGCGGGACATCAAAATGCCTCCTTCCCCCTTAGGGGAGATTTAGTTGTTAATAGCTATAGGATAACATAGAATCGGGAGAAAGTCAACAAAAAAGCCCTGTAATATTGCGATTACAGGGCTCTAAAGCTATTAGTCGTCTTTGCGGGAAATACCGAAGAAACCGTCAAAGTACTCGCTTGCTGCCTGAAATGGATTCCAACCCGGTTCTTCTTCCTCTTCCCACGACTCATTTTCCCATGATCCGCTTGAGTTATCGTTTCTCTTTGTGGTCAAAGCCCGTACGGTCAAGACCACTACTGCGAGAAAAGGAACTGTTCCAAAACACGTTAGGAAAAGGAACAGTAGACCGTAGACAAGGATTTCATCCGGGTTGATATCCCAGAAACCATCTACCGACATCGCTCTCCATACTGCTTCCCACCCGCCATCCTTATTGACCGCATCGTTGACCGCTACTACTGCCATAACCAAGAGCGCTAAAAAAGTAACGGTCAGGATCACAATCAAGATCGATCTAGTTGACATCTGGTTTTTCCTCCGTTTCTTAAGTTTTGGATGTGCAACTATAGGGTAACATAATACGGGTTCCTTTTCAACTCCCATTTCCCGATCTCTCCTGAAATTTGATACGCTAGAATCGTAGGTTTCTAATCCATGCCCGAAGAACCGCTCACAACCAAACAGCACGCCGTTCCCCAGCAGGTTTTCGGGGTCCAGTTCAAACTGGTCGGAGACCTCACCATCCGCCAGTTCGCCATTCTGGCCATCTGCGGCTTCTTCGCTTTTGCCATTTTCTCTTCCGGCCTCTTCATTCTGTTCCGCCTTTTCCTCTCCGGTGCTTTTCTCCTCTTCGGCGTCGCTTTCGCTTTTGTTCCCGTCCAAGACCAATCGCTGGATCAATGGATCACCGCTTTCTTCCGGGCGGTCTACGCCCCCACCCGCCGGATGTGGGTCAAGAGCACCGCACCGGCCGAATTCTTGGTTCTGGAGATGCCCAAGTTCACCCGAGTGAGCGGACCGGAAATCTCTCCCGAAGAATCCCGCCGCCGGCTGGAAACCTACCTCGGTGGAATTCGCGAACAAAAAGAGCTCAATCCTTTGGATCTGGCGGAAGAACAGTACCTGGGATCTATCCGCAGCCTCGCCCAAACCATGGTGACCCCGGCCGCCCCGGCATTTGTCCCGGCTCCCGTTCCGGTCGCTCCGCCAACCGCGGCGCTAACCCTGGAAGAGGTGATGGCCGCTCCGACTGTTCCGACAGTCGCCCCGAGCGAAGTCGAGGGACCGCCTCCTCCTCCACCAGCCCCGCGGCTGAGATTTGTGGAGGCGACCAAAATCATCGAACGGGCTTCTCTGGCTTCCCAGGTCAATTTCGCCGAGCCGGTTTACAAAGTCCAGCGGGGGAGGGTCGCCAGCTACTTCGCCGCCCGCCGCAACACCCGGGTCGGCCGCCGCTTAACGCCGTTGGCCATCGCCGGCGAAATGGTTTACGCTCCCGCCCGAGAACAGATCATCGCCCCGGAACTTCCGGCGGCCCCGGCCCTGGCGACTGTGGCGGTGGAACCGATCGCCCCGCCCCCTCCGTTACCGCTTCCGCCCGTTCCCGAAGTGGAGGAAATTCCACCCGCTCCAGTAGCTCCGCCCCCGCCTCCTCCCGCGCCGCTGCCTGAGCCCGAACCGATACCGGAACCGACTCCACCACCGGTGGTAGTTCCGTCGCCGCCCGAAGAAAAACCCACACCTATTCCTACTCCTATTCCTTTTCCTACAGCTCCCCCTCTGCCCAAACCCTCGGCGGCGCCGCCGATCGCTCCACCCAAAGCCGGGGAGAACATCATCGCCGGTGTAGTTTTCGATCCCCAGGGCGGAATCCTCGACCAAACTCTGGTGGTGGTCGAGGACGAAAAGGGCAACGTCGTCCGCGCCATCAAGACCAGTGAACTAGGTAAGTTCGTCACCAGCCCGCTCCCCAATGGGAAATACGCGGTCCGAGTCCCGAAAACGCCGTTTTCCTTTGCTACAATGAAGGTTGAGTTAACAGGAAAGGAAATGGAAGAGTTGGAGATAAGGTCAAAATAGCCATGGTAAAAACCAAACCACCCAAAACTCAAGCCACCACCCAGGAACACCTCGACATTCTCGATATCCAAGAGGATCTGATCCTGCTGAAAAACGGCAACGCCTCTCTTGTTTTGGAGACCACTTCCGTCAACTTTGACCTGCTCTCCGAACGGGAGCAGGATTCAATGATCGGGGCCTACGCCTCGATGCTCAACTCCCTCTCCTTTCCCGTCCAAATTCTGGTCCGCTCTCGGAAACTCGACCTCTCCAGCTACCTGAAATGGATTGACGAGCAGGCCGCCATCACCACTCAAGCCAATCCCTACCTCCGGGAGAAAATCAATTCTTACAAGGAATTTATTGCCTCCCTCGTCCAGAAAGGGGAGGTCCTGGACAAGCGTTTCTACATCGTGATCCCGCACTTTGAAGCGATCTCGGTTTCGCGCCCTTCTTTCCTGGATTTTCTGTTCGGTAAAAAGCCCCAAGGCCCGCGGATCAATAAGGCTGCGATCCTGGAAAGAGCGAAGGTTGATCTGGAACCGAAGCGCGACCACCTCCTCAAACAGATGGAGAGGTTGGGGATCAAATCCCGCCAACTCACCACTCCTGAGCTGATTGGCATGTTCTACGAGATCTACAACCCGGAGCAGGCTCGCTACCAGCACATCGCCGGCGGCGCGGGCAACTACACCTCGGTGATGATTGAACCAGCGGTAGGAGGAGAACAATAATGGCAGAGCAACCCGGAGTCTACGCCCCGCCTCCCGTTCCAGTTCCCGCCGGGGCACCCGCGACCCTGCCGCAGCTCGCTCAGACCATCGCGGCCGGAGCGGTCTCGGTCCAGGACATCATCGCCCCGCCTTCGATCGATGTTGACTTCAACCACCTCAAGATCGGAGAGACCTTTGTCCGGACGATCTTTGTCTCCGGATACCCCCGCTTCGTCGGCGCCAACTGGCTCTCGCCGTTGATCAACTTCAACCACACCCTCACCCTGTCGATGTTCTACTACCCGGTCGAATCGCGGGGAGTTCTCGACGACCTTCGCCGCAAGATCGCTGAAATGGAAGCGACCGTCAAAGAGAACGAAAAAGGGGGACGAGTCGCCGACCCCACGGTGGAGGCCGCCCTCGAGGACGCCCGCTCCCTCCAGGAACAACTGGTGAAGGGAACCGAGCGCTTCTTCCAATTTTCCTTCTACATCACCATCAGCGCCGAGTCGATCGAGGAGCTGGACGCGGTCACTAAGAAAGTGGAATCAACTCTCGGCTCCCTTCTGCTCCTCTCCAAGCACGCCACCCTCCGGATGGAAGAGGCCTTCCAATCCACCATTCCCACCTGCTTGGACAAGCTGAAAATTATGCGGAATATGGACACCACCTCGATCGCGACCACCTTCCCGCTCACCTCTTCGGAACTGACCGCCAACGAAGGAATTCTCTACGGCATCAATGAGCACAACGGTTCGCTGATCATCTTCGACCGCTTCTCGTTGGAGAATGCCAACACCGTTGTCTTCGCTAAGTCCGGCGCCGGCAAATCCTACATGGTCAAGCTGGAGGCGATCCGTTCCCTGATGTTCGGCACCGAGGTGATGGTGATCGACCCGGAAAAAGAGTATGAACAGCTCTGCCGGAGCATCGGCGGCGACTTTATCACCTTCTCGCCGTCCTCGCCGTCCAAAATCAATCCTTTTGATATGTCGGGAACCTATGAAGAAGGAGAGAATGAGCTGGCGCTGAAGGTTCTCTCTCTGCACACTCTCTTCAAAGTCATCATGGGCCAACTCGCTCCCTCCGAGGATGCCCTGATCGATCGAGCCCTCCTGGAAACCTACGCCGGCAAAGGAATAACCCAAGACCCAACGACCCACCAGAATCCCGCCCCGGTGATGACGGATATCTACGAGGTGTTGAAAAGAAGTCCCGGCGGCCAGCCGTTGGCCGACCGGCTCGAGCAGTACGTTACCGGTTCACTGAAGGGGATTTTTGACCAGCCCTCCACCGTGGACATCCGCAACACCTTCACCGTCTTCTCCACCCGGGACCTGGAAGAGAAGGTCCGGCCGGTGGCGATGTACATCATTCTCGACTTCATCTGGAGCCGGATCCGCCGCGAGATCAAGAAGCGGGTTCTGGTCGTCGACGAGGCCTGGTACCTGATGCAGCACCCCGACTCGGCGGTCTTCATGTACTCCATCGCCAAGCGGGCCCGCAAATACTACCTGGGCCTAACCACCATCACCCAGGATGTGGCGGATTTCCTCCGCTCCGATTACGGCAAGGCGATCGTGACCAACTCCTCGCTCCAGATCCTCCTCAAACAGCACCCGGCCGCGATCGACGAAATCACCAAAGTCTTCTATCTGTCGGAGGGAGAGAAGCGGATTCTCTTGGCGGCAAACGTCGGAGAGGGGCTCTTCTTTGCCGGCCCGAACCATGTTGCAATGCAGGTGGTTGCCTCGCCCGATGAACACCCGCTGGCAACTTCCTCGCCGAAGGAAATTCTGGCGATTAAAGAAAAGCTGGAACAGGAGGCAAGAGAGAAAGGGCTACCAACCGAGGTCCCTCCCGCCGCCCCGGCCGTTCCGCCCGCTCCTCTCGTTCCCACCGTCTAACCAATGGCTTTTGAACAGCTCGGCCAATCCCTGGATCATCTCACCCGTCGCAGTCCCATTCGTTCCGCCGTTACTGCTTTGAAAGTGGAACAGGAAACCAAAAAACACCTACCGCCCTGGGCGAGAATGGTTTCTTTTCGCGAGGGGCGCTTGCTCATTGGCACGCCCTCGCCGGCCCATTCTCAAGAGATCTTTTTGCAATCCCGAGAGCTAAAGATAAAAATCAATGAAGGATTGGGAGGGAAGGTGGTAGAAGAAATCAGGTATCGGATAAAAGATACGGGCGGGGAGGAGTGACTATTTAATCCTGCAACCGCACCGGCATAATTACGTGCCGGTAGTTTTTGTCTTTGGGAGAAGTCAGCAGAACCGGATCCAGGCTGGAGTTCATCGCGAGCGTCACATCCTCATCCAGCAACGCACTTAGAGCATCGCTCACATAGTGGGAATTGAAGGCAATCGTCCCCTTCTTCCCTTCACCGCTGATCGGAATCTCCAAGCGGGCCTCTCCCTGCTGGGCTTCCTGGGAAGAGACCTCCAGAATCTTTTT
>Ga0214473_10004205_pt1 | contig 17344 bp, 17 predicted proteins | sample RVTome_7_FD_203509 | JGI IMG/M metagenome (GOLD analysis project Ga0214473, IMG submission 203509) | Soil microbial communities from uranium-contaminated site in the Upper Colorado River Basin, Wyoming, United States - RVT98D197 | ecosystem: Environmental > Terrestrial > Soil > Contaminated >... | reverse complement strand
ATCGCGTCGGGGCGCACGCCGAGCTGCTCGAAGGCGAAGAAGGTGCCGGTGCGGCCGATCCCCGTCTGGACCTCGTCGAGCACGAGCAACGCGCCGGCGTCGTCGGCGAGCGAGCGGGCGGCCTCCACGAAGCGCTTGTCGAGCGGGCGGATCCCGCCCTCGCCGAGCACCGGCTCGAGCAGGATGCAGCCGGTCTCGTCCGTCACCGCGCGCCTGAGCGACGCGACGTCGTTCGGCTGCGCGAACGCGACACCCGGGAGCAGCGGCTCGAACGCCGCGCGCTTCGCCGGCTGGCCGGTGACGGAGAGCGCGCCGCACGTGCGGCCGTGGAACGAGCCCTCGAGCGCGACGACGCCCGCCTTGCCCGATCCTTTCCGCGCATACTTGAGCACAGCCTCGATCGCCTCCGCGCCGGAGTTGCAGAAGAACGACTGCGCGCCCCCGAAGCGCTCGGAGAGCCGCTCGGCCAGTTGCGTCATCGGCTCGGTCCAGTAGAGGTTCGAGACGTGCCAGAGCCGCTCGAGCTGCGCGTGCGCGGCGGCGAGCGGCGCGGGGTGGCGGTGGCCGAGCCCGACGACGGCGATCCCAGCGAGGAAGTCGAGGTAGCGGCGACCCTCCGCGTCGACGAGCCACGCGCCCTCGCCGGAGACGAGCGTGACGTCCTGCCGTGCGTAAGCCGGCAGGACCGCGCGCGACGCGACGGCGCTCACGCGATCACCGCCGTCGCGCCGATCTCCGCGCGAACGCCGAAGCGAGCGGCGGTCACCGCTGCCCGGACTTTCGGCACGATCCCGCCCTCGAGCTCGCCGGAGTCGAGCATGCGGTCCGCATCGCCGGCGGCGAGCGTCTGCGCGACCGCGCCGCCCAGGACGACGCCGGGAACGTCGGTGACGAAGACGATCCGCTCGGCGCCGAGCCCGACGGCGAGCGCCGCGGCCGCCTCGTCGGCGTTCACGTTCAGCGGCCCCTGCGCGACCGGCGCGACCACCGGGATCAGCCCCTGGGCGAGCGCGAGCTCGATCGCGAGCGGCCGGCTCGGGACCGGGTCTCCGACCCGTCCGAGCTCCGGCACGTGCTCGGCCTGGAGTCCGATCTCGTCGCCGATCAGCCCGACCGCGCGCTCCCCGAGCGCCGCGCAGAGCTGCGCGTTGACCCGCGCCATCGAGCGCCGCACGAGCACGAGCGCCGCGGGGCTCGTCACGCGGCGACCCGCGACGAACTCGACCGGGAGGCCGTAGCGGGCCATCTCCTCCGAGATCTGCGGTCCCGCGCCGTGGACGACGCACACTTCGTCGCCGAAGGCGACGAAGTCCAGGAGGTGAGCCGCGGCATCCTTCGCCACGGCACCGCCCACCTTGACGATGACGCGGCTCACGAGCGGTAGTCCGCGTTGATCCGGACGTAGTCGGACGACAGGTCGCTCGTCAGGTAGCTCGCGGAGCCGCCGCCGAGCCCGAGATCGAGGTCGATCGTCACCGTGTCGCCGGCGAGCTCGGGCTCGACGCCGCTCGGCGCACCGAGCTCGAGGACGCGCACGCCGTCGAAGTCGAGCGTCACGAGCGACGGGTCGAGCCGCGCGTAGCCGCCGTTGAACGGGGCCGAGCCGGCCGCGGCGAGCACGCGGCCCCAGTTCGCGTCGCGGCCGTGCAGCGCCGTCTTGACGAGCGGGGACGTCGCGATCCGCCGTGCGATCGCAATCGCCTCGTCCATCGACGCCGCGCCGGTGACGCCGATCTGGGCGACGACCGTCACGCCCTCGCCGTCGGCGACGATCTTCGCGGCGAGCTGCGAGCAGACCGCGTCGAGCGCCTCCGCGAACGCGGAGTCGTCGCGGCCGGCCGTCGAGGAACCGTTGGCGAGCAGCACGACGGTGTCGTTCGTCGAGCACTCGCCGTCGACGGAGATCGCGTTGAAGCTTCGCTCGACCGCGGGGCGGAGGAACTCGAGCGCCTCGCCGGGCTCGAGCGGGTAGTCGGTCGTGACGACCGCGAGCATCGTGGCGAGGTTGGGGTGGATCATCCCCGAGCCCTTTGCCATCCCGCCGACGACGAACCCCTCGCCGTGCTCCAGGGCTTCCTTCGCGCACGTGTCGGTGGTCAGGATCGCCTCGGCCGCAGCGGCGCCTCCCGCGGGCGAGAGCGCCTCGACGGCGGGGGCCAGCCCGCGGAGCAGCTCGTCGATCGGGAGCGGCACGCCGATCACGCCGGTCGAGAGCACGAGGACGTCTTCGCGGGCCAACCCGAGGAGCTGCGCCGCTGTGGAGGCCGTCAGCTCCGCGTCCCGCTCGCCCTGCGCGCCGGTCGCTGCGTTCGCGTTCCCCGAGTTCACGACCACAGCCTGTGGCTGCGCGAGCTCGAGGTGCCGCTTCGAGACGACGACGGGAGCGGCGAGCATCCGGTTGACGGTGAACATCCCCGCCCCGGTCGCCCGGACGGTCGAACGGACGAGCGCGAGGTCGTTCCGCGTGCGGCGGATGCCGCAGTGCACGCCGCTCGCGACGAACCCTCGTGCCGCGGTGACGCTCACACCAGCACCCCTTGCAGCCGGAGGCCCGCCGTCTCCTCGAGCCCGAGCGCGAGGTTCGCGTTCTGCACGGCCTGGCCGGCCGCGCCCTTGCCGAGGTTGTCGAGCGCGCAGACGACGATCGCCTTGCCGGTCGCGCGGTCCTCGAACACGCCGAGCTCTGCGGCGTCGGTTCCCTGAACCCGCGCGAGCTCGGGCGCGACACCGTCAGGTAGCAGGTGCACGACGTGCGAACCGGCGTAGGTCTGTTCGAGCCGTCCGCGCACCTCGTCCGCGTCGGCGGCCGCGTAGCACGTGACGAGCAGGCCGCGACGCACCGGCAGCAGGTGCGGGACGAAGCACACGGGGAAGCCGAGCACCTGCTCGATCTCCGGTGCGTGCTGGTGCGTCCCGACGCGATACGGAGCGAAGTTCTCGAGCACGGAGCCGGCGTGCGAGGACTCCTTCAGCGCGCGGCCGGCACCCGACACGCCCGACTTCGCGTCGACCACGACGCTTGCCGGATCGAGGAGGTCGACCACGGGAGCGAGCGCGAGGAGGGTCGCAGTCGCGTAGCACCCGGGGTTCGCGATCAGCCGACCGGCCGGCGGCGCGAGCTCCGGGACCGCGTAGCTCCACTCGGCGAGTGCATCCGGCCGCGGGTGCTCGAAGCCGTACCACTGCGCGTAGAGAACCGCGTCGGCGAGGCGGTGAGCACCGGAGAGGTCGACGACCACGGCTCCCGCGGGCGGCTCGAGCTCGGCGGCCTCCTCGTTGCCGAGGCATGCGAAGACGACGTCCGCGCCGGCCGCGAGCGCCGCCGCGTTCGGCACGAACGCCGGCAGGTGGCCGTTCAGCCGCACGTCGAGGGCGGAGGCCGCGCGGCCGGCGAGGGAGTCCGAGCCGAGCGCGACGAGGTCGAGCGAGGGGTGCGCGAGGAGCCGGTCGAGCGTCTCCTGGCCGGCGTACCCGGAGGCGCCGAGGATGACGGCGGTCTGCATCTGCTTAGTATGCCGATTGATGTGCTACTATGCAACCCCTATGCAGGAGCAGCCCGAGCTCGACGCCGCGCTCCGCGAACGCTTCGTCCAGGTCGTCGAGCATCTCGACGAGGCGGTCGCCTCGTACGAGCGGCTCGGGTTCCAGCAAGTGGCCGGCTGGGCGGGCAAGGGGGCGCTCTTCCGCACCGGGCCCGCGCTGCTCGAGGTCGTCGAGTCCCCCGGGCTCGAGGCCGAGGCCCCCGCCGCATAGCATCGCGTCGGTGCCGGCTCGGGGTCTCGTCGCGGTCACACTCCTGCTCGTGCTCACGGGTTCGGCGTCAGCCTCGAAGGTGCCGTACCGCGTCGAGCTGCAGTCGTTCTCGTTCGCCGACGGCGCGAAGGCAGGGACGGTCGAGTCCGGCGGCGCGTTGACGCTCGCCGCGAGCGGGTTGACGAGCGCGCCGTACACCGACCCGCACGGCTATGGCACGAAGACGTACGAGTCCGGCAGCTGGACGTCGGCGTGGCACGACCCGGGCTTCGCGTTCTCGCAGGCCGTCCCGTCCTGGAACGCGGCGACGCCCGCGCACACCTGGATCCAGGTCGAGCTGCGCGCGCGCACGCAGGACGCGCGCGAGACGAAGTGGTACGTGCTCGGCCGCTGGGCGTCGGGCGACGCGGACTTCCACCGTACCTCCGTGCCGGGACAGGGCGACAAGGACGGTTACGTCGCGATCGACACCTTCGTCCCCAAGAAGGCCGTGCTCGCAGACCAGCTCCGCCTCACGCTCTACCGCGAGGCCGGGAGCGGCGCGGCGCCGAGCGTGACGAAGCTCTCGACCGTCGTCGCGAACGACGCCGACCCGTACAGGCCGAGCGCGACGACGATGACGAGCACCGTGATCCTGCCGGTGCCCGAGTACTCGCAAGAGATCCACGCCGGCCACTACCCGGAGTTCGACGGCGGCGGCGAGGCGTGGTGCAGCCCCACCTCGACCTCGATGATCCTCGGCTTCTGGGGTCGCGGCCCGACGCCGGCCGACTACGCGTACGTGACCGCGGCCGATCCCGGCCACCCGGACCCGTGGGTCGACTACGCCGCGCGCTTCACCTACGACTCCAACTACAACGGCGCGGGCAACTGGCCGTTCAACGTCGCCTACGCGCACACCTTCGGGCTCGAGGGCGCGGTGACGCAGCTCCGCTCGCTCGCCGCGGCCGAGCAGTACGTCAAGGCGGGGATCCCGCTCGTCGCATCGCTCTCGTTCGGCTCGGGCAAGCTGGACGGCTTCCTCTTCAAGGGCACGAACGGCCACCTGCTGACGATCGTCGGCTTCACAGCGTCGGGCGACGTCGTCTCGAACGACCCCGCCGCGTCGAGCGACGACGAGGTGCAGCGGGTATACGACCGCGCGCAGTTCGAGGAGGCCTGGATGGAGTCCACGGGCGGGCTCGTCTACCTGCTCTCCGCGCCGGGCACGACGCTGCCCACGTTCTAGGCCGGGTGTAGGTTCAGCTCGGCGAGCTCGCGCACCCGCGCGGTCGTGATCCCCTCGCGCTGCTCGCGGACGAGCGGGTGGTCGCCGTCGTGGAGCAGGAAGCTCGGGCGCAGCTCGAGCGAGGCCGTGACGACGCTCAGCGGGAGGTTCACGGTCTCGGGGTAGCCCGGGATCGAGTTCGACAGCCAGCCGAAGTACGGCTCCTCCTCGACGCGCGCCGGGTCGTCCCAGAGCTCGACGACACGCTCGAACGAGGCCGCGCTCAGCGACGACCAGACGCCGTACCGGAAGTCGTCGTCCGCGTCGAGCACCGGGATCGTGAGCAGACCGCGGATGAAGAACGCCCGCTCGCCGCCGTCGTCGGTCCAGACGCAGAGGTCGTCGGTGAGCTCGTCGCTCTCCGACTTCCCGCCGTCCCAGTGCATCGGCGCGTCGAAGGCGAGGTCGTGCGGGAGCCCCTCGTGCTCCTCGCCGCAGCGGCTACACGTCCAGGACACTCAGGCTGCGGCGATCTCGGGTAAGTACGGTCGCCAGCGCTCGGGGATCTTCGGCGCCGCGAGCTGGATGAAGAGCACCGGTGTCGGCGGCCGCGGGTGCACTCGCAGCTGCATGTGCACCTCGTGCAGCAGCCGGTCGCCCTTCTTGTGGTTGCACGTCGCGCACGACGTGACGACGTTCTCCCAGACCGAGTCGCCGCCGCGCGAGCGCGGGACGACGTGGTCGAGCGTCAGCCGTCCGTTCGTCGTGCCGCAGTAGACGCAGCGCCAGCCGTCACGTGCGAACAGCGCGCGGCGCGAGATCTTCCGCTGGATCGCGCGCGGAACGCGGACGTAGTGCACGAGCCGGATCACGTGTGGCCACCGAAACGTGCTGGCGGCCGAGCGAAGTGGTCGATCGAGTTCTTCGATCACCTCCGCCTTCCCCTTGAACACGAGCACGTGGGCACGTCTGAGCGTCGTGACGTTCAGCGGCTCGTAGCTTGCGTTCAGCACGAGGACCTGCTGCATAGGGCGGAAATGTAGCTGCTCGGAGCCTCAACAACCCCGTTTCAGAGTCAGGTAGTAGACGCTCTTCGGCCATTCCCAGGCGACCCCCACGACCCAGTTGCCCAGGGGCGGCCGGGCCCCGACGACCGCCAGGTCGCCGCCGTAGCAGCGCCGGACGACCATCCGGGCGCGGCGGACGTGGTACGTCGAGGTGACGACGACGATCGAGCCCCAGCCCCGCTCCTTGGCCTCCTGGGCGATCCAGCGGGCCTCGCCCTGGGTGCTGTAGGGGTCGGGGGCGAAGCAGATCGCCCGCCCGCTCCGGCAGAGCCGGTTCGCCTCCGGCCAGTCGGGGTCGAGCCCGTCCGAGATCACGAGCGTGTCCGTGACCCCTCGGGCGATCAGCCGCCGGCCCTCGGCGAGGCGGTGGCCGCGACCGCCCGAGAGGACGACGACGGCGTCGGCCCGGCGCGGCGGCGCGTCCGTCGCCGGCCAGACGAACAGGTAGGCGGTCGCCGCGGCGAAGGCGGCGAGCAGGACGAGGAGGAGCTTCCTCAGTGCGCCATCGCCCGTTCGACGGCCTCGAGCTCCTCGGGCGAGAGGGCGGTCGACGGCCGTCCGCGGTCGAGCTCTTTCATGTAGATCCGCGCGTAGTCGCGTCCCTGGATCGCGCTCACGACGACGCCGGTGCGCGAAGCGTCCAACAGCGCAAAGGTCGCCGACGACTGCCCGGCCTTGTCGGCGTAGGCGTCGTAGCGGAGGATCGACGTCTTCGAGACGCAGTCGTCGATCCGCCGGTCGACGCGCGAGAGCGCGCCTGCGACCTCGTCCACCGCGCGGTGCAGGTCGTCGATCCGGGCCTGAAGCGAGACGGCAAAGTCGACGAGGTCGGCCTTGCCGCCGCCGAGCAGCACGAGCTGCGCGGAGCGCACGCGCCGGACCTTCAGCCAGGCGACGAGGGCGAGCAGGAGCGAGAGGAACGCGACGAGCGCCGCGCCGGCGGCGATCCATCCGGCGGTCGTGGTCGAAAGCTCCACGGCCCGCCTAGGCTAGCGAGGGAGCGAGAAGACGACGGGGTACTCGTAGCTGTTGTTCGACCTGTTCGACTCGCCGGGAACCGGCTCGACGCTCACCTTGACCGGCGTCGTGGGGCCGAACGGGGGCTGACCGAGGTCCTCGAACGTGACGGTCTTCGTCTCGCCCGAGTTGATCAGCTGGATCGTCTTCGTCTGCGTGATCGGCTCGGGGCTCTTCTGGATCGTCAGCGTGACCTTGATCCCGACCTCCTGGGAGTCGCCGCTGTTCTGGATCGCGACACGGAAGGCGAGGTCGCTCGTCGCCTCGACGACCTTCTCGCTGTTCACCGAGAGCTGCTCGCCGGAGGGGAGGACGGTGACCGAGACGATCCCGGTCCCGTGCAGGCCGGACGGCGTGCCGCCCTCGGCCGCGCCCTGCAGGCGCCGCCAGAGCGCGGTCATCGAGCGCTGGCTCGCGAGGTCCGCGGTGATCAGGAAGTCGGAGTTCGGGACCGCGACCCCGCTGATCCCCTGCGCCTCGAGCTCGCTCTTCGACGGCTCCGCGAAGAGGTCGTCCCAGATCACGTCACTCGCGACGAAGCGCTCGGCCTGCGCCGCGAGCACGCTGCCCGCGCGCGCGGCGTCCCGCGTGTTCGCGAGCTCGACGAAGGCGGCCGCGAGGCCGTTCAGCCCGCTGAAGCGGAACTGCAGCGCCTCGATCGAGGCGTCGTGCTCGCCGCGGAGCGGGCCGGGCGGGTCGATGCCGTCGGCGTTGTTCACCACCTGCTTCTGGCGCTGCGCGAGGCCCTCGATCGCCTTGATCAGGTCCTGCTGGTCGACCCCGGGCGTCAGCAGCTGCTCGTTGAGGTCGCGGCCGATCGCCGCGGAGGAGTCGCCGACGGTCTTCATGTCGGCCATGTAGTCGCGGTAGGCGTTCGTCCTGCTCTCGCTGCGGCAGCTCTGGACCCAGAAGACGAGGACGATCACGACGAAGATCGCGAGCGCGATCAGCAGGACGAGCCGAAGCAGCGGGGTGACGCCCTGCGGGCCCCGGAAGGTCGGGCGCCTGGGCGGGCCGCCGCCCGGGCGGGCGGACGGGCGCGGCCGCAGCGGGGGCCGCCGCTGGGTGGCCTGCTCCGTCTCCGCGGCCTCGTCGAAGAAGTCGAAATCGATGATGTCGTCGTCGCGCTCGCTCATGAGCGTGGGTGACTCTAACCCGCGCAGGACTTCGCGCCGACCCGCTTAACCCCTTGTGAACGATGGCCCAGGCCCTCGCCCACGCCCCCGCGCCCGATCTGGCCCTCGGCCGCTACCGGCCCCTGCGCCCGCTCGGAAGCGGCGGCAGCGGCTCCGTCTGGCTCGCCCGGGACGAGCAGACCGGGCTCGACGTCGCGCTGAAGATCGTCCCGCGGGAGGGCAAGGCGGGCTTCCGCGCCGAGCGGGAGGCCGAGGCGGCCGCGCGGCTCCGGCACCCGACGTGCCTGCGCACGTACGGGTTCGGCCGGGAGCGCGGCCACGTCTACATCGCCTACGAGTACGCACCCGGTCGGACGTTCCGCGAGGCACTCCGCTCGAACGAGCTCCGCGACGCCGACACGATCGAGGCGTGCGCTCAGCTCGCGGAGGGGCTCGCGCACGCGCACGGCCGAGGGGTCGTTCACCGCGACGTCAAGCCCGCCAACGTCCTGCTCGCGGACGAGCCGGGCGTCTCGGTGCGCCTGCTCGACTTCGGCCTCGCGGCCTTCGCCGAGGCCGAGACCCTGACCGCGGTCGGCGACGTGCCCGGCACGCTCGCGTACATCTCGCCCGAGCGGCTCGCGGGCGAGCAGGGGACGGCCGCAGGAGACGTCTGGGCCGTCGGCGTGATGCTCTGGGAGACGCTCGCCGGCCGGCATCCGTTCTGGCGTCCGTCGCTGATGGAGACGGGCCGCGCAATCGAGGAGGGCGCGCCTTCGCTTCGCACCGCGCGTCCCGACCTGCCGGAGCCGCTGCTCGACGCGGTCGACCGGGCGCTCGCCCTCGACCCGCGCAAGCGGCCGACCGCGGCGAAGCTCGCCTCGCTCCTACGAGACGCGAAACCGAGGCGCGAGCCGAACGGCGTCAGCACCAGACTGTTGCTTGCCCCCCGCTTGGCTCCTGCAGCCGCGTCCGGGGTCGTCGCCGCGCTCGCCGCGACCCTGCTCCCCTTCTGGCCGGCCGGGTTCGGGCTCGGCTTCGCGGCGCTCGCCACCGTGCTCGGCTTCCTGCGGCCCCGGCTCGGCCTCGGCGTGGCGCTCGCGGTCGGCGTCTTGCCGGTCGGGAACCTCTCGCTCGGGCTCGCGTTCGCCTACGCGGCCACGGCCGGGGCCTGGCTCGCCGCGACCGCCGGGCCCGCTCCGCTGCGGCGCGGAGTCGTGACCGCGAGCGGCGTGGTCGCCCTCTCGGGCCTCGGCCCGATCGACGTCGCCGGGGAGCAGAGCCCGCTCGCCGCTGCGCAGGCGTTCGCGTGGGCCGTCGGGCCGGAGACGTGGCGGATCGCGCTCGCGCTCGGGCTCGCGGCGGCGTCGCTCGCGCTCATCCGATCCTCCTGGCGGGCGGCCTTCTGGGGCGCAGGGCTACTCGCGGCGCTGCTCGTCCCGAACGCGGGCCTGGCCCCACTGCCCGTGGTTGCGGCCGTCTGGGCGGCGACAACCGTCTTGGCGCTCAGGGCCGAGTCGTAGAATCGTCGGGCGGGAAACCCCCACCCGCCATGGTTCTCCGCCTCATCGAGCAGAAGATCGAGGCCCTTGTCGAGGGTGTCTTCGGCCGAGCCTTCCGCACGAACGTCCAGCCGGTCGAGCTCGCGCGGAAGCTCGCGAAGGAGATGGACGACCACCGCCAGGTCTCCGTCTCTCGGGTCTACGTCCCGAACGAGTACACGATCTTCCTCTCGGAGAGCGACCGCGAGCAGTTCGAGGGCTACGAGGAGTCGCTCGTCGGCGAGCTCCAGGAGTATCTGGCCGAGCACGCCCGCCGCGAGTCGTACGCGCTGCTCTCCCCGCCGAAGGTGCTCGTGCGAACGGACGAGGACCTCGAGGTCGGCGAGTTCGGGATCGCGGTGCGGATGGCGCAGCCCGAGCGCGGGTCCGCGGAGCCGTCCGCGCCGCCGCCGGAGGTCGAGTCCGGCGCGACGATGATCTACAAGCGGTCCGCACAGCTCGAGACGGAGGCCGCGTCGCCGGTCGAGCTCGGGCTCGAGCGCGAGCTCGCGTACCTCGTCGTCGACGGCGACCGGCACGAGCTCAGCAAACGGCGCACCGTGATCGGCCGCTCGAAGGACTGCGACGTCCAGCTGGACGACCCAAACGCGTCGCGGCGGCACGCCGAGGTGCGCCAGGAAGGGATGTCGTACTGGATCGTCGACCTCGACTCGACGAACGGGCTCGAGGTGAACGGCAGGCGGGCAAAGCGCGCGAAGCTCGACACCGGCGACAAGGTCACGATCGGCTCGACCAATCTCGTCTTCGACGTGGAGACCGCGTGATTCCAGGCGACTCGATCGCCGTCGACGAGGCGCTCCTCGTCCTCAAGGCCCTCTTCCTCGTGCTGCTCTACCTCTTCATCTGGCGGATCGTCCGGAGCGCGAGCAAGGACGTGCGGCTCCCGCAGGAGAGCTTCATCCTCCGGCCCGGCGAGGCCGAGGGGGCCGGGCTCGCGCAACAGCCGCAGCTCCAGACCGGCCGGCTCGTCGTGCTCAAGAGCCCGGCGATCCCGCAGGGAACGACGTTCGAGCTCGACTCCGCTGCGCTGACGATCGGCCGGGGCGGCCAGAACGACGTCCCGATCGAGGAGGACGAGTTCGCCTCCGCGCGGCACGCGCGCTTCGAGCCGCGCCGCGACGGCGTCTGGGTGCAGGACCGCGGCTCGACGAACGGGACCTACGTGAACGGCACGCAGCTCGACCGGCCGCGGCGGCTCTCCGTGGGCGACGTCGTGCGCGTCGGTGAGACCGACCTGAGGTACGAGCGTTGACGCTGGCAGGCTTCGCCGGCGCGACCGACCCGGGTCGCCGCCGGCGACGGAACGAGGACGCCTACGTGATCGATCCCCCGTTGTTCGCGGTCGCCGACGGGATGGGCGGCGCGCAGGCCGGCGAGGTCGCGTCGAAGCTCGCGGCGGGCGCGGTCAAGGAGCGCGGGGCCGACGTCGAGAGCCTCATCCAGGAGGCGAACCGGCGCGTGCACCAGCGCTCGCTCGAGGACCCGAGCACATCGGGGATGGGCACGACGCTCACGGTCGCCGCAGTCGAGGACGGCGTCGTCTCGATCGGGCACGTCGGCGACTCGCGCGCGTACCTCGTCCGCGACGGAAGCCTCGACCAGCTGACGGAGGACCACTCGCTCGTCGGCGAGCTGGTGCGAAGCGGCAAGCTCTCGCCGGAGGAGGCCGAGACGCACCCGCAGCGCTCGATGATCACCCGCGCGCTCGGCACCGACCCCGACGTCGACGTCGACATCTTCGCGGTCGAGCCTCGCCCCGGCGACCTCTTCCTCCTCTGCTCGGACGGCCTGACGACGATGGTGGACGACCGCGAGATCCTCCGCCTCGTCGGCGAGAAGCGAGGCGACCTCGCGGGCCTCGTCAAGGCGCTGATCAAGGCCGCGAACAAGGGCGGCGGCGAGGACAACATCACCGTGATCGCCTTCGAGATCGGCGAGGCGGGCGCGTCGCCGTCACCGGTCGTGGAGCCGGAGCCGGACGACGAGGACACGCTGACCGAGGCCGACGGGGTTCCTGTGACCGACACGATGGTCGTGAGCGCCGACGAGCTCACCGCGGCGTACGAACGGGAGCAGCAGGCTCCGCCGCCGAGCTCCCGCGGGCGCTTCGTGACGCGCGTCCTCTCGTTCCTGGTCGTGATCGCGCTCCTCTTCGGGTTCGCGTACCTGATCCTCTGGGGCCTCGCGTCTTGAGGACGCTCTCCCCCCGCAACCGCGAGCTCGTCAACCTGATCGTCGTCGGGATGCTGACCGGCCTCGGGTTCGCGAGCGTCTACATCGCCCGCTCGGAGGTCGTCTCGCCGGAGTCGCTCACGTACGCGGCGTTCTTCCTGCTCCTCTACCTGATCGCGCACGTCGTCACGCGCCTGACCGTTCCGTACGCGGACCCGTACCTGCTCCCGATGGCCGGACTGCTGACGGCGATCGGCCTGACCGAGATCTACCGGCTGAACCCCGACGACGCGTTTCGCCAGGGGCTATGGGTCGTGATCGGCGTCGCGCTCTTCTCGGCGACGCTCGTCGCGCTCCGCCACGACTACCGGCGGCTCGAGTCCTACAAGTACGTGATCGGGGTCGGCGCGCTCGCGCTCCTCGTGCTCCCCGCGCTGCCGGTGGTCGGGCGTGAGATCCGCGGCGCGCGTCTCTGGGTCGAGGTCGGGCCGTTCCAGGTGCAGCCCGGCGAGTTCGCGAAGATCCTCCTCATCGTCTTCCTCGCCGGCTACCTCCGCGAGAAGCGCGAGGTGCTCGCGCAGGGGCGGCTGAAGGACTTCGGCCCCCTGCTCTTGATCTGGGGCGGCGCGATGGCCGTGCTCGTGCAGACGAACGACCTCGGCTCGGGCCTCCTCTACTTCGGGATCTTCCTTGCGATGCTCTACGTCGCGACCTCGCGGTTCGTGTTCGTCGTCGGCGGGGGGGCGCTCTTCCTCGCCGGCGCGGCCTTCGTCTATCAGGTGATCCCGCGCGTGCAGGACCGCGTGACGATCTGGCTCGACCCCTGGCCGTACGCGGAGGACGAGTCGTACCAACTCGTGCAGTCGCTCTTCGCGATCGCGTGGGGAGGGTTCGGGGGCACCGGGCTCGGCCGGGGGACGTTCACGACCACCGGCGGGACGAACCTGATCCCCGACCTGAACACCGACTTCATCTACTCCGCGCTCGCGCACGAGCTCGGGCTCGCCGGAATCGCCGCGGTGCTGCTCGTCTACATGCTCTTCGTCGCGCGCGGCTTCCGCACCGCGATGCTCGCGGACGACGGCTTCTCGAAGCTGCTCGCCGCGGGCCTGACGTTTGGCTTCGCCCTCCAGACGTTCATCATCGTGGGCGGCGTGCTGCGCCTGATCCCGCTGACGGGGATCACGCTCCCGTTCGTCAGCTACGGCGGCTCGAGCCTGCTCGCGAACTTCGTGCTGCTGGCCGGTCTGCTCCTCGTCTCCAACCGCGCGCTCGCGCCACGCGGTTGAACGGGCCGATCTCCAGGCTGGCGGTGTTCGCGCTCGCGCTGATCGGGGCGCTGATCCTCGCCACGACGTACTGGCAGGCCTGGGCGGCGCCGGGGCTCGCCGACCGACGCGAGAACAGGATTCAGCGCGTCGCGCAGTTCACGATCGAGCGCGGGAAGATCTACGCAGCCGACGGAAGGACGGTGCTCGCGACGAACCGGAAGCGAACGGTGAACGGCCAGACCCTCTACTTCCGCCGCTACCCGACGCGCGGGCTCGCGGCGCACGTCGTCGGCTACTCGACGCAGCTGCGCTCCCGCGCCGGTCTCGAGCAGTCGATGAACGACTTCCTGACCGGCTCGAACGAGAATCTGAGCACCGTCGTGGACACGAGCGTCGACAAGTGGCTCGGGCGGCACGTCGTCGGGAACGATCTGATCCTGACGCTGAACGCTCGCGCGCAGCGCGTGGCGATGCAGGCGCTCGGACGGAGGTGCGGCGCTGTCGTCGCGCTCGATCCCTCGACCGGCCGGGTCCTCGTGCTGGCGAGCTCGCCGACGTACGACCCGAACCTCGTCGAGACGAACTACAGGCGGATCCTCCAGGTGCGCGCCGAGTGCAGCCCGCCGGCGCCGCTGCTGAACCGCGCGACGGCGGGCCGCTTCGTCCCCGGCTCGACGTTCAAGGTCACCACCGCCGCGGCCGCGCTCGAGAGCGGCAAGTACACGATGGAGACGCGCAAGAACGACCCCGGCTACTGCGTCGAGTACGGGCGGCGCGTGAACAACTACGACACGACCTCGCCGTTCGGGTCGGTGACGCTCTTCCAGGCGATCCAGTTCTCGATCAACTCGTACTTCTGCGAGATCGGCAAGGACCTCGGGCCGGCGCCGATCGTGCAGGAGATGAAGGACTTTGGCTTCTACTCGCTTCCGCCGCTCGAGACGCCGGAGGACGAACGGCGCGCGAGCGGCCTCTACGAGAGCGGCCGCCTGTTCGAGCCCGAGGACTCGAGCCAGGTCGACCCCGGCAGGCTCGCGTTCGGGCAGTCGGAGCTGCAGGTGACGCCCGAGCAGATGGCGATGGTCGCCGCCGCCGTCGCCAACCGCGGCGTCGTCATGCAGCCGTTCGTCGTCGAGCGCGTCGTCGGCCCGAACGGACGCACCGTCACGCGGACGCGGCGCCGCGCGCTCGGCCGGACGATGAGCGCGAGCAACGCGCTTGCCCTCGCGGGGGCGATGGAGGCGGTCGTGCGGGCGGGCACGGGCACGGCGGCGCAGATCCCCGGGATCCGCGTCGCGGGCAAGACCGGCACCGCCGAGACGGGCCGCCGGGGCCTGAACCAGACGGCGTTCATCGCGTTCGCCCCGGTGGAGGCGCCCAGGGTCGCGATCGCCGTGATGCTCGAAAACCAGCGCGGGACGGGCGGCTCGACCGCGGCCCCGATCGCCAAACAGGTGCTGCAGGCCCTCCTGCAGGGTCCGTAGGCTCTGAACGCCGTGGCCGTCTCGGACACGCTGATCAACACGCTCTTCGACGGGCGCTACCGCATCATCCGCAAGCTGGGCTCGGGTGGAATGGCGAACGTCTACCTCGCCGAGGACCAGGAGCTCGGCCGACGCGTCGCGATCAAGATCCTGAACGAGCGCCACGCGAACGACGACCAGTTCGTCGAGCGCTTCCGCCGCGAGGCGAAGAACGCCGCGGGCCTCTCGCACCCGAACATCGTCTCGATCTACGACCGCGGCGAGGCGGAGGGCACGTACTACATCGCGATGGAGTTCCTCGACGGCCGCTCGCTCAAGGAGCTGATCGTCGCCCGCGGGCCCGCGCCCGTGCACGTCGCGATCGACTACGCGCGCAAGATCCTCGACGCGCTGCGCTTCGCGCATCGCAACGGGATCGTCCACCGCGACATCAAGCCGCACAACGTGATCGTCGACGCCGAGGGCCGCGTCAAGGTGACGGACTTCGGGATCGCGCGCGCGGGCACGTCGCAGATGACCGAGGTCGGCTCGATCATCGGCACCGCGCAGTACCTCTCGCCCGAGCAGGCGAAGGGCGCACCGGTCGACCAGACGTCGGATCTCTACTCGGTCGGGATCGTGCTCTACGAGCTGCTGACCGGGAAAGTGCCCTTCACGGGCGACTCTCCGGTCGAGATCGCGATGAAGCACATCTCCGCGATCCCCGAGCCGCCGTCGTCGCTTCGGCCGGACGTCCCGGAGGACCTCGATCTGATCGTCCTGCGCGCGCTCGCGAAGACGCCCGAGGACCGCTACCCGAGCGCGGAGGAGATGGACAAGGACCTCGCCCGCGTCGCGCAGGGCCTCAGCGTCAGCCGCGAGACCGAGGAGGCGGCGACGCAGATCCTCTCGCGCTCGCAGCTGACGCCCGGGGGCGCGATCGCGCCGCCGAGGCCGCCGGCGGAGGTGCTCTACGAGTACGAGCAGCCCCGGCGCGGCCGGCCCGTGTGGCCGTGGCTCCTCGTCCTCTTGCTGCTGCTCGCGGCCGCGCTGACCGGCTGGTTCGTCTACCAGCAGGTGCGCGACGAGCTCGCGGACGCCGGAACGGTCGGCGTGCCCTACCTGATCGACCTGCGCGAGACGCAGGCGGTCGGCCAGGTGCTCGACGCGGGGCTCGAGCCGAACGTGATCCGAGAGGCGACCGCGGACGTCGAGGCCGGCTTCGTCTTCAAGCAGGACCCGACGAACGGTTCGAAGGCGAGCACCGGCGACACCGTCGACATCTACGTCTCGACCGGCCCGCCGCAGACCGAGGTGCCGGACGTCGTCGGCCAGGGTCGCGACGAGGCGGTCGCGGCGCTCGCGCGCGCGGACCTCGAGCCGAAGATCGTCGAGGTCTTCTCCGAGAAGGAGCCGGGGACCGTGACCGGCCAGGATCCCGCCGCGGGCGAGAAGGTGAAGGTCGGCACGCGGGTGCAGATCAACGTCTCGCGGGGCCTGAAGCCGCTCACCGTCCCGGATGTGACGGGCGAGCCGTACGAGTCCGCCGCGTCGGCGCTCCAGGGCGCGGGCTTCAAGGTCGCACGGCGCAACGTCGACTCGACCGAGCCGGCGGGTACGGTCGTCGATCAGCGGCCGGCGGGAGGTGGAACTGCGCCCGCGGGAACGACGATCACGCTCAGCGTCTCGAAGGGCCCGGCCGAGCTGCAGGTCCCGGACGTCACGAACCAGTCCGAGGGGGACGCTGTCGCGACGCTCGAAGCCTCCGGCTTCACCGCCACCGTCGTGCGCGAAGCCACCGACGATCCGAACCTCGACGGCTTCGTGATCCGCCAGGACCCCGCCGGCGGGCGCCGTGCGCCGCAGGGCTCGTCGGTGACGATCGTCGTCGGTCAGTTCACGCCGTGAGCCGGCGTCTCCGCGTCGCCGTGCTCCTCGGCGGGCGTTCGAGCGAGCACGAGATCTCGATCGCGTCCGGCCGCTCGGTGCTCGCCGCGCTCGACCCCGCGCGCTACGACCCGGTCACGGTCGAGATCGGCCGTGACGGCCGCTGGGAACTTGCGGGAGCGCAGCAAGCTGCGCTCCCGCTAGGGACCGGGACCGCCCTCCCGATCCCGACGAACGACCCCGGTTCCCCGCTCTCGGGCGTTGACGTAGTCTTGCCGATCCTGCACGGCCCGTTCGGCGAGGACGGCACCGTCCAGGGACTGCTCGAGCTCGCGGGGGTGCCCTACGTCGGCGCCGGCGTCGCGGCGAGCGCGGTCTGCATGGACAAGGACCTGACGAAGGCCGTGCTCGGCGCGCGCGGGATCCCCGTCACGCGGAGCGTCACGATCCGCGAGGGCAATCCGCTCGACCACCCCTTCGAGTACCCCGTCTTCGTCAAGCCGGCGCGCCTGGGCTCGTCCGTCGGGGTCTCGAAGGTGAGCGCCGCGGAAGAGCTCGAGCCCGCGGTCGCGCTCGCGCGGCGCCACGACGACAAGGTCCTGATCGAGGAGCATGTCGACGGGGTCGAGGTCGAGTGCGGCGTGCTCGGCAACCGTAACCCCGTCGCGTCGCTGCCGGGTGAGATCGTCGCGCACGGGTTCGACGGCGCGGACTGGTACGACTTCTCCGCGAAGTACGACGAGGGCGGCATGGACCTGATCGTCCCGCCGCGCATCCCGTCCGACACCGTCGCGCGCGTGCAGGAGGTCTCGGTCGACGCGTTCGTCGCG
>Ga0214473_10004204_pt1 | contig 17344 bp, 15 predicted proteins | sample RVTome_7_FD_203509 | JGI IMG/M metagenome (GOLD analysis project Ga0214473, IMG submission 203509) | Soil microbial communities from uranium-contaminated site in the Upper Colorado River Basin, Wyoming, United States - RVT98D197 | ecosystem: Environmental > Terrestrial > Soil > Contaminated >... | reverse complement strand
CAGCGCGGCGATCTCCACGCCGCGCAGCTGCCTCCCGTAGTTGACCATGCCCTCCACCATGTGATCATCGCCGCCGTGCGCCCTCATCGATTCGCGCGACACGGTGAGGGTCGCCAACCTCCCGTCGAGCTCCGTCACCATGGTGTCGAGGACCTCCCGGAGCAGAGCGAATCGCGCCGGTGACCACCCCTCGAACAGGTTGTAGGCCACTTCCCACGGATCGACACCACGGTCGAGGAGTGCCGCGGCCACCCGGAGTGTGGTGGCTGTCGTGTTGGCATAGCGGAATCCACCGGTGTCGGCGACGATGGCTGCGTAGAGCGGCAGCGCCGCCCGAGCCGGCACCGGATCGACCCCCAGGTCCCTCGCCATCCGCAGCACGATCTCGCCCGTGGCGCAGGCGTCGGCTTCGCGGGCGACGACGTCACCGGCGTCGTCGTGAGCCACGTGGTGATCGATGACCACCACCGGACCGGACACCGCGCGGAGGGGAAAGGGCACCGGAAAGAGCTCACCGGCGGCGGCGTCCATCACGAACGTGGCGTCGAAACGATCGTTCGAGTCGATCCGATCGACGGTCGTCGCCGAAGCCACTAGAAAGCCCAGATTGGGGGGGATCTGGTCCGGGCAGTAGACCACGGCCGTCTTCGAACAGCTTTCGAGGATCGCCGCCATGCCGAGCGCCGAGCCGAGGGCGTCCGCATCTGGTCTCCGGTGGCAAGTGACCAGGAAACGCGAGCCCGCGCGCACGAGGTCCACGACCTGGGCCCTGCTCACGCCGCCCCTCCTTCACCCTCCGGGCCCGGGATCTTCTCGTCCGCGCGGATCTCCTCGAGGAGCTGCTCCACGCGCAGCACGCGGTCCACGCCCTCATCCCAGAAGAACACGAGGTCTGGGGTGTACTTGAGCTCCAGCCTCGCCCCGAGCTCTCGGCGCACGAATCCTTTCGCCGCGTTCATGGCCCGCACGAGCGCATCGCGGCGCCGCGGAGGAGCATTGCCGTCGAGGAGGCGCAGGTACACCCTCGTGTGCCGCAGGTCGTCGCTCATCTCGACGCGCGAGATCAGGGCCCCTTGCGCATGTCTGTCCCGGATCTCGCCCCGCAAGAGCATCTCCATGAGGACCTCGTGCACGCGGGCTGCGACGCGCACGGAACGCTTGGTCGGCCGCGTGGTCATCCGTGCCACTCCTCTCCGACGTGCACGAGCTCCACGTGCCGATCGACCAGCAACGCCTCCGTGGCTTGCTCGACGAAGGCAGTGATCTTGTCGACCATCGACTGCACATGACGGGCGTCATTGCTCACGACCGCGAACCCGAGCACCGCACGTCGGTGGATGTCGAGGGCATCGACCTCGGCGGCGGCCACGTTGAAGCGGCTCCTCGCCCGGTCGAGAATGCTCCGTACGACCGCTCGCTTGCCCTTGAGCGAGTCGTTCCCCGGTAAGGACAGGACGACGCGGCAAACACCGACGATCACGCGTCACCTCCAGGAGTCGACTGGACTTGGGCCCTGGGCGGCCGATGGCCGGGCGGGACCATGCGCCCTCAGCCCTCGAGCGAGGCCGCCACCTCCTCCACCTCGAAGCACTCGATCACGTCCTGTTCCTTCAGGTCGTTGTAGCCCTCGAGGGACATGCCACACTCGTATCCCGCAGCCACCTCGCGAACGTCGTCCTTGAACCGCTTGAGGGAAGCGAGCTTGCCGGTCCACACCTGGACCGAGTCGCGGACGAGCCGGACCTTTCCGCCACGCGCGATCTTGCCATTGGTGACGTAGCAGCCGGCGATGGTCCCGATCTTCGGGATGGTGAAGGTCTGGCGGATCTCCGCCTTCCCCATCTCCTTCTCGACAAGTGTCGGGGCGAGGAGGCCCTCCATGGCCTTCTTCACTTCGTCGACCGCTTCGTAGATCACCTTGTACATGCGGACGTCGACGCCCTCCTTCTTGGCCGTCGCCCCCGCCTGACCGGCTGGTCGCACGTTGAAGCCCACGATGATCGCGCTCGACGCGCTCGCGAGCATGACGTCGTTCTCGGTGATGCCGCCGACGCCGGTGTGGATCACGTTGACCTTCACCTTGTCGGTGGAGAGATCTCCGAACGCCTTCTCGATGGCTTCTAGTGATCCCTGCACGTCGGCCTTGAGGACGAGCTTGAGCTCGTGAACCTCGCCGCTCTGCATCATCTGGTAGATCTGGTCGAGACCGCGTGGGACCGCGGCCGTACGGACCGGGGCACCGGACAGGCGGTGAGCCTGCGCCACATCCTGGGCCTTCTTCGAGTCCACCACGACGTAGATGGGGTCGCCGGCGTTCGGCATCTCGGACAATCCCAACACCTCCACGGGCGTCGCGGGACCCGCGGCTCGCAGTTGTTTGCCCCGCTCATCCGTCAACGCGCGCACGCGACCCCAGGCCGATCCGGCGACGACGAAGTCGCCCGACTTGAGCGACCCGTTGCGCACGAGCACGTTGGCCACGGGACCACGCCCGCGGTCGAGATACGCCTCGAGGACGACGCCCTCGGCAGGGATCTTCGTGTTGCCCCGGAGCTCCAGCATCTCGGACTGAAGCAGGGCGCTCTGCAGAAGTCGATCGATCCCATCTCCCGTGACGGCGCTGCACTCGACGAAGATGGTCTCGCCACCCCAGTCCTCGGGCTGCAAGCCCTCGGTCGCCAACTGGTTGCGCACGACCTCCGGGCGGGCGTCCGGCTTGTCCATCTTGTTGATCGCCACGACGATGGGAACACCGGCGGCCCGGGAGTGGTTGATCGCCTCGCGGGTCTGGGGCATGACGCCGTCGTCAGCCGCCACCACGAGGATGACGATGTCCGTGGCCTGCGCGCCGCGGGCCCGCATCGCCGTGAAGGCCTCGTGGCCTGGCGTGTCGATGAAGACGAGCGTGCCGCGATCGGTGTCCACGCGATATGCACCGATGTGTTGGGTGATGCCGCCCGCTTCGCCGCCCACGACATCGGCCGAGCGGATCCTGTCCAGTAGAGACGTCTTGCCGTGATCGACGTGCCCCATGACCGTAACGATCGGCGGCCGGTTCTGTTGGTCGCGGTCCAGGTTCTCGAACTCGCCCCGCGCGTCTCCGATAATCTCGTCGGCACTCCGAGCCACGTTCTCGACCTCGTAGCCGAATTCGTTCGCCAGCACCTTCGCTGTCTCCGCGTCGAGCGTGCTGTTGATGTGCACCTGACCCATCCCGAGCTGCATGAGCTTCATCAGAACATCGGTAGCCTTGAGGCTCATGCGTTGGGCCAGGGTCTGGAGCTGGATCTGGTCTTCGATGCGGATCACGCGCTTCTGCGCGCTCGGCACCGTGATCTCGGTCTGCTTGCCCTTCTTGCCCGGCGCCATCTTGCGCCGCGTGGGCCTGCCCCCGGGCCTGCCGGGCTGCCTGCCGGTTGGACCGAGGGCGGCGCGCCCGAGCTCACGCCTGCGCGGCCGGTCGACTGGAGACCGCTGTGCGTGCTCGGCGACGATGCGAGCGCGTTGGGCGTCGGAGAGGGGCTCGGCACTCGGCGCTATGGAGTCCCCGCGTGCGATGACACCGGGAGGCAGCGCGGCGTGCGGTCGGCGCGGTCGAACGGGTAGCTCGGGCGCCGGAGGCTCGACGTCGGAAGTCGGCGCCTGCTCGGGCGCCTCGGCGGCGATTGCCGCCGGCGGCGCGGGGCGAGGCCTGCGCCCTGCGGTGGGCCGCGCCGGGGGCGGTGCCGGCGGTTGATCCGGTTGGGGAGCCACGGCGGCGGCGGCATCCGCTGGCGGCGCGAGCGGCTCGGTCGGAAGCTCCACAGGACGGGATGACTCCACGGCCGCCGGGGCCTCCACGAGTTGGCTGAGGGGTGCCGGTTGCACGGCCGCAACCTGCGGCTGGGCCACGGGCGCGGGCTTGCGCGTACGGCGACGCACCACGGTCGGGCGGATGTGCTCCTCGACGATGTTGTCCTGCTTGTCCTTCTCGATGGCGCGCTTGAGCCGCTCGATCTCCGCGGGATCGAGGGAGCTCATGTGGTTTCGCACCTGGATCCCCATCGCCGCGATGCGCTGAACCAGCTCGCGATTTGGGAGCCCGAGCTCTCGAGCCACTTCGTATACCCGGAGCTTGTTCATCGTTCCTCCGAAAGCTCGGCCACGCACCGCGCGGCGTGAGCCACTTCCCGTGCGATCTGCTCGTCCATGATCGCCACTACCGCCACCTCGTTCCGACCCAGCGCGCGCCCGAGCGTGGACTTTGTGCCGTACGTGATCGACGGCACGGAGTCCCGCTCCGACAGCGCGGCGAGCTCCTCTCGCCTGCCGGCGGCATCGCTTGCGAAGATCAGCAGCTTGGGGCGTCGTACGTTGCGGCCAGTGAACGCCCCGCGCGCGGCGTCGGCGCCCACCAGCGCCCGCCCTGCACGCAACGAGGAGACGAGCAACCCGGACAGCCTCCGCTCGAACTGTCCCACCGCGACGCGGGCGAGCCCATCGGTCGTCACATCGATGCGCCGCCGGAAAGCGCGATCGAACCCACCGCCGCGGACGGCCGCCTCGAGACAGGCCCAGCGCGGGTGCACGGACGCCCCGCGACCACCCAGCCTCCCCCGCAGATCGGGCGCCAGGGTCGGAGGCTCATCGCCGATCGCAAAACGAAGAAGCGCGCTCCGCTGGTCCGTCTCACGACAGCCCACGCAGGTCCTCGGTTGGCGCTTCACGCCGTGTCTTCCGCTCTCACCCATGTTCGCTCAGCCCTCCACCCCACGTGGCCCGGCGTCCACTTCGCCAGCATCGGTCGCGGCCGACGGTGACGGCTCGGCGGCCGTAGCCCCTTCAACGCTCGGAACCGACTCATCCACCGGTAGTGCAGCGTCGTCCTCGGCCGGAGGAGCCGCAGCGGCTGCTTCGGCGGCTGCTTCGGCGGTAGCTTCGGCGGTAGCTTCGGCGGCTGCCACGGCGGCTGCCACGGCGGCTGCCTCTGCGGCTGCCTCGGCGGCTGCCTCGGCCACCGCCGTGGCCTCCGCCTTGACCACTGCCCGCCGCTCCTCCACGGGTGGCCACTCCTCGCTCGAAAAGCGCTCCGCGGCCTGACGCAAGTTCCTCGCCCTCTGTGACCCGAGGCCGCTCTTGATCGCCAGGCGGTCGGCATCCTCTTCCCGCAGGATGTCCTCCACCGAGCGGTAGCCGCCGTGCTCGAGCATGTCCGCCACGCGTTCGGTGACCCCCTGTACGAACACGAGCTTGTTCCTGTCCGAGATCGGCTCGCCCGACAGCGCGGCCTGCTCGAGGCGTTCGCGGCGGAACCTCTCGAGGGCCTTGCTCGCCTTGGCCTTGATCGCTGCGGCGTTGTCGTGCCCGACGCCGGCCACCGATGCGAGCTCGTCCTCGGGCGCATCGGCCACCTCGTCGAGGCTCCGGAAACCCATCTTGTACATGGCCTTGGCCAGGTCCTCGTGATCCCCGTCGATGCGGGCGAGGGCGCTCATGGCCTCCTCCTCCATTTGCTTGAAGCGCGACTCGCTCACGATGTCGAGCTTCCAGCCCGTGAGCTGGGAGGCGAGCCGCACGTTTTGACCGCGCCGCCCGATGGCCAGCGAGAGCTTGGCGTCGGGGACGACGAGCTCCATCGTCGCGTTGGTCTCGTCTATGACGACCCGCACGACCTCGGCCGGGGCAATTGCGTTGCAGACGAATCGGGCGGGGTCGCGATCCCAGGGGACGATGTCGATCTTCTCACCCCGCAGCTCCTGCACGACCGCCTGGACGCGGGAGCCCTTCATGCCCACGCAGGCACCGACGGGATCCACGTCGGAGTCACGACTGCTCACTGCGATCTTGGAGCGGGCCCCCGGTTCGCGTGAGGCAGCGACGATCCGCACGATCCCTTCGTAGATCTCGGGAACCTCCATCTCGAACAGCTTCACCAGCAGACCCACGTCCGTTCGGGACAAGATGATCTGCGGTCCGCGCGCCTCACGATCGATTTCCTTGAGGAAGGCGACGATGCGATCACCGGGCCGATAGCTCTCGCGTGGGGTCTGCTCCTTGGGCGGCAGGACCGCTTCCACGCTGCGGCCGAGGTCGACGATGATGTTGTTGCCCCGCTCGAAGCGGCGAACCACACCCGTGATGATCTCGCCCTGTCGGTCCTTGAATTCGTTGAAGACGCGCTCGCGCTCCGCGTCGCGAACGCGCTGGATGATGACCTGCTTGGCGGTCTGGGCCGCCACCCGCCCAAACCCGCGGCGGTGCTGCTGCATGGCCAGCAGGTCTCCGAATTCCCGGTCCTGCTGCTTCGCCCTTTCGGCGTCCTCGGGCATGTAGAAGATCTGGAAGCCGAGCTCCTCGCCCGGCTCCGCGTCGAGGCCGTGGCGTTTGGCCACCTCCACGGTGATCTCGCGCTCAACGTCCGTGACCTCGTCCTCGACGACGGTCATGTACTGGAAGAGATCGACGGCACCCGTCTCCTCGTTGAATCGGGCCTCGAGCTCCCGAGCCATGCCGAAGGTGCGTTTGGCAGCGGTCAGGATGGCCTGCTCCATGGCTTCGACCAGGATCCTGGCCTCGATGCCCTTCTCCTGACTCACCTGCTCGATGACATTCAGTAGCGAAAGTCCACTCTGTTGCATCGCTGCACCTCTCGAACGCCGCTGGCGTCCACAATCTTCGTCCCCAACGGGAGCCCTAGAAGCGGTAGACCAGGTTTGCCCTGGTGATGAGCTCGTGGGGGATACTCAACACCGATCCGCCGTCCTCGATCCGCACCGCACCCTCCTCCACACCGAGAAGCGTGCCGTGGAACTGTCGCCGGTCCCCGATCCGCTCGCGTGTCCGCACGCGCGCTTCACGGCCGGCAAAACGTTCGAAGTCGGCCAGCGTCACCAACGGGCGTTCCAGCCCGGGTGAGGAGACCTCCAGCCTGTACCCCGCGGGCAACAAGTCCTCGTGGACGTCCAGGGCCGCGGACAGGTCACGACTGACCGCGGTGCAGTCGTCGAGGGACACGCCGCTTCCGTCCCATTCCTCAGCGGGGCCCCGATCGCGATCGATCAGCACGCGCAGAACCGCACCGCCCCGTTCGGGAACGAGGCGCGCATCCACTAGCGTGACGCCATGCGCTAGACACACGGGGACGACTATCTGTTCGAGTTTCGGGAGCTGGGCGGAGTGGCTCGGCATCGCTGCAGGGTTGGCGAATGCCCAAAAAAAAGGGCGGACCTGCAAGGCCCACCCAAGGACGACCTCAAGTGAGGTGCGCCTTGTACCACATCGAAATCCGACCGGCAAGCCGCCCCCTGGCCACGGTTCACTGGCCCGATCGCCGACGTTCTTGGGGGGCTCCCGAGGCGGAGGGCTCATCCCACCAGGGCCTGGAGCTCCGCAAGGTGCTGGTCGGCGTAGAAGGAAATCACGTCCAGGGCGTCCCGGAATTCGCTGCGGTCGAGGTGGGCGGTCGGGTACTCGGCCGAGAGGACCACGTCGAGATCGTCGTCGATGCAGAACTTCGCCATGAGGAGCCCGTGATTGAGCTGCATCAAGCGCTGGTAGAGCACCGCCGCAACACCCTGATCTTGAGGCGATTTCAGGAAAGGCACGATGGCGAAGGTCACATATCCGGCCGGATCGTGCCTGATGAGGACGGGGAACCGCCCCTTGCGGCCGCGGAAGTGGCTCCTCCACATGCCCTCGCCGAGGCGCTCGCAGGGCCACCCCTCCTCGCTGAAGAGGGCTCGGACGGCCTCATCAGAGAGGGTCAGCTTACCCATGGTCAGCAGCCTGGGCGGAGGCGGCCAGCCCGAGGGCCAGCGCTTCGAGCGGTGGGACGCCACGCGCCATGGCGGGACCATAGCATCGCGCCGGGCCCGGGCGCATCCCCGAGCCGGGCCGGGCGCAATCGCGATCGGTCGCGATGGGGGGGCACCCGGGCAGGCGACGATGAGCCGAGGGTCGAGGGTCGGACCCGGCGTGCGTTGACACTCGGGGAGAGGCTCTGCTATTCGGCCGGTGCCCACGGTGGTGCCTTGCGCGTGGGGGAGGTCAGCCATGTCCGTTCGAGTGACCCGCGTTTTCTCAATCGCCGTGATGGGTGCTCTCGCCGTGGGCTGTGGAGCCAGCAGGCAAGCCGTGTGGGACGACGACCCGGCGGAGGGCACGGGCGGCGCCCAGACACAGGAATCGCGCTCGCAGCGCCAGACCCTCATCGACGAGGGGGAGGCCGCCTGGCAGCAGCGGGGTGATGAGGCGCAGATCCGCGCGTGCATCGACAAGTGGCGCCGGGCCGCCGATGCGGATCCGTCGGACCACGCCCTGTGGGTCCGCCTCGCGAGGGCGTACTACTTCCTGGCGGATGGCCACCTGAGCTTCGACGAAGCGCGGGCCGAGGAGATGATCGAGACCTACGAGAGCGGCACCGAGGCCGCCGAGCGCGCCCTGGTGGCGCTCTCACCCGACTTCGCCCAGCGGATGCGGGCCGGAACTCGCATCGAGGAGGCTGTCGCGGTCCTCGACGCGCAGGCGGTGCCGGCCCTCTACTGGCGGTCCTCGAACATGGGCAAGTGGGGGATCGCGAAGGGCTTCGCCACCATCCTCGCCTACAAGGACGAAATCCGGGCGATCATGGCGCGCTGTCTGGAGCTCGACGCGAGCTACTTCTACGCCGGACCCCATCGCTACTTCGGCGTCTTCTACGCCAAGGTACCGGCCTTCGCGGGCGGCGACCTCGAGCGCAGCAACGAGCACTTCCAGCAGGCTATCGCGGCGGCCCCCACCTATCTGGCCACGAGGTCGCTCTATGCCGAGTACTTCGCCCAGAAGTCGCAGAACCGGGCGCTTTTCGAGGAGCAGCTCAACCTCGTGATCAACGCCGATGCGGACGCCGAGCCCGAGGTGGCACCCGAGAATCACATCGAGCAGCGCCGGGCGCGGGAGCTGATGGCGCGGGCCGACGATCTGTTCGAGTGACCCGTGAATAGGTGCAACGCGCGGCCGTCCGACCAGGTCCGGGCGGCCACGGCGCTGCGGAGGAGTGTACCCATGAAGAGGACCACGCGGATCACCCTGCTGCTAGCGGCCCTGTCGGCAGCGACTTGCCTCATCCTGATCGTGGGCGGTGAACAGTCGGCCGGCGCCCAGGAGACCATCACGATGAAGATCGCGACGGTGGCTCCCGAGGGCACCCCGTGGGAGAAGCAACTGCGCAGCTTCAAGCGACACGTCGAGGAAGGCAGCGGCGGCCGAATCCGCGTCAAGATGTTCATGGGTGGGTCCCTCGGGGGCGAGAAGACCCTGGTCCGCCGCACCGCCCAGGGGACGATCCAGTGCTTCGGCGGATCGACCGCAGCCCTCGGCTCCATCGTCGACGAGCTCAACGTCATCGAGGCCCCCTACCTGTTCTCGAGCGAGCAGGCGGCGGACCGGATCCTCGACGGCGCTGCGAAGGACATCGTGGCCCGGGCCGTGTCCGCTCGCGGGTTCCACTTCGGCTTCTGGGCTGAGAACGGGTTCCGCTCGTGGTTCACTCGGGAGCGCCCGATCCGGACGCCGCAGGACATGCGTGGCCTGCGCATGCGGTCGCAGGAGGCGCTGGTGCACCTCGAGACCTATCGCGCTGTGGGGGCGAGCCCCGTGGCCATCGACGTCACCAACGTGCTGACGAGCCTGCAAACCGGCGTGGTCGATGGGTTCGACAACACGCCGCTCTTCTCCTTCGCGACGTCTTGGTACCAGGCCGCTCATCACCTGAATCTGAGCCAGCACTCCTACCAGCCGGGCATCATCGTCTACTCCAAGACCTGGTACGACGCGCTTCCAGCGGACCTCCGTGCGGTTCTCGACAGCGTGCCGGCGGATCTCATCACCGATGGACGGCGAAGCGTCCGGCAGATGGAGCCGATCCTGCTCCGCAACCTGGAGCGACGACAGATCCAGGTGCACCGACCCTCGGCCGGGGAGCGCGCCGCCTTCGTCGCGGCCACGGCGGGCGTGGCCGACCGCGTAGCCCGCAAGACCGGGCCGAACGGGCGGAATCTGCTCCGCGTCCTGCGCGGACGATAGCTCTGCGGGCTCGATCTACTCGTCGTCGAGCGGGTCGGCGTCGACGATCATCGGAGCATTGCCGAAGCTCGGGCTCGCGCCGCGTTGGACGGTGAAGCGGTAGGTGCACAGGCGGGCCACTGCGTCGAACCTCACTTGCCGAGCGGTGGTGGGACCGTGCCGCCCTCGGCGAACGCCGGCTCCCACTGGGCTCTGGCTCGCTCGCTCGCGTACGGCAGCAGGCCTCGGGCGAGCGCACGCACGTTCGGAAATCGCTCGTCGGGCTCGTTCGCCATGCTGCGCAGCAGGACGGCCTCGAATCCGTCGGGGAGGTCGACGAGCTTCGAGGGTGGATCGAAACGGTTCTGGGCCACCTGCTGAATGAGCTCATAGCCAGCGCCGGAAAACGGCCGGCGGGCGGTGACACATTGATACAAGGTGCCCCCCAGCGTGTATTGATCGGCGCGCTCGTCGATGGACAGCCCGCGCGCTTGCTCCGGTGACCAGTACCCGGGGGTACCGACCAGCGAGGTCACGGCGGTGATCTCCGCGCTCGGATCCGACAGCAGCTTGGCCGTGCCGAAGTCGAGCACGGTCGGCCGGATCGAACCCTGCTCGCCGCGTGCGAGGAAGATGTTGGCAGGCTTGAGATCTCGATGGATGACTCCGCGCGCGTGTGCAGCCCATGTCGCGCTGAGCACAGGCAGGAGCAAGTCCACCGTCCGCAGCACATCGAGGGGTCCCTCACGCCGCGCCAGCGCCCGCAACGACTCCCCGTCGAGTAGCTCCATCACCGTGAACGGCACGCGCAGCGCGAGCTTGGTCTTGGACTCCTCGACGACCTCACGGGCCTCCGACGGTGCGGTCACCGTCGCCTCCAGATCATCGAGCGCAGCCTTCTCTAAGCGCCCGACTGTCTGCGCAGGGCTCACCTCCACCCAGCCGGAGTCGATCAGGCGCACGATGTTCGGGTGGTTGAGCTCCGCGATCACCCGCATCTCGCGGCGGAAACGCTCCAGCTCCTCGTTCGCCTGCCCGGGGGTCAGCGCTCTGCGCGCGCGCAGTATCTTGACCGCGACCGCCTGCCCCGTCGTCTTCTGCAGCGCACGGTAGACGACCGCAAAGCCACCGGCGCCCAGCTGGTCGCCTAGCGTGTAGCGTCCGTCGAGCACCGTTCCCGCGGGCAAGGTCCCGTCCGGCTCGAGCGTGGCGCGCACGCCCGGCGACCGCACCTCCTCCCGCGTGTGCAGCTGGCTCGCGATGCGGGCAAGCGCGATCGGCAAATCGATCGGCTTGGTGATGTAGTCGTTGGCTCCCAGATCGAGCGCACGAACCACATCAATGCTCTCGGCGCGGGCAGTCGTCATGAGCACCGGCAGGTCGAGCTTTGAGTACTCCTGACGGATACGCCGAAGCACCTCGAGGCCGTCGAGCCCCTCCATCATCACGTCGAGCAGCACTAGATCGAAGCGCTCTGTCTCCAGACACCGGAGCGCTTCCTCCCCGCTCTTGACGGCCGTCGCCTCGAAGCCCTTGAGCGCGAGATGCGCCGAGAGCGCAGAACGGATGGTCCGACTGTCGTCGACGATGAGGATCCGGCTCTTCGCGCGCGTCATCGGCCGTTGCGACAATACAGGCGAGGCGAAGCCATGAGAAGCCCGGACACGACGCGGACCTGCCCTTGTCCATTCCCGCGGGGGAATGGGACAGGGGCTCGGCCAGAGGCGCCCACCGAGCCGGGGCCTCAGGCGCCCATGGCGGTCCGGCGGGCTGCCGCAACGGCGGGTCGGAGCTCTTCGCCATGGAGACTGATGAGGCGCTCGGCCTCGGCGTGAGCCGCGGGCGTGTCGACGTCGATCCACACGGCATCCCCCACGTCCGCGGCGCGCATCCTGCCGCGGGCAGCCAGGGCAGTGACCCCCTGGGACAGGGAACAACCTTCAGGCCCTTGGAGCCGCTCGAGCTCTTCGATCAGGGCGGGCGTGATGCGGAAGACGCCCGTGTCCAGCGCATCGTAGGAGGCGAGCTGCTTGCCCACCTCCGAGATCCGATCGTTCACGAGCGCCACCTTCGTCGCGTCGTCCAGGTCGAAACAGCGGGCGATGGCGTAGTCCACGCCGAGCACGGCCTCGTCGTCCTCCGCGGGGTGCGCCCCCACGGCGGCGAGCAGATCCGGAGACCACAAGTGATCGCTCATGGTGAGGTAGGTCGGGCCGCGCACGAAGTCTCGGGCCTTCAGCAGCGAAGTCCCGTTCGGCTTGTCGTACTCGTCGTTGCGCACGAAGCGCACATCGAGCGCGAACCGATGCTTGCGCAGCCCGGCGATCAATACGTCGCCGAGGTAGCCGACGACGACGGCCACCTCTTCGATCCCGGCGCGCTCGAGGTTCCGCAGCACGCGAACGATCAGCGGGACGCCGCGCACGCGCTTGAGCGGCTTGGGAAAGCCGAAGCCATTGACCAGGCGCTCGCCCCGACCCGCCGCCAGGATGACGGCCCGCCGGGTAGGGAGGGGTCCGAAGTGTTGCAAGCTAGGCACGGTGTGAATTCCAGACACTGGTCACAGTTGCCACCTACCGCCGGATCACGCGGAAAAAATAGGTGCTTTAGAGGCTCGGGGGCAACTTTGCCGCCGCTTTCTGCAGGGACCGTGCCACTGGCGGCATCGGAGGCTGAAACCAGCGTCCGCGGGCCGTGGCGGATTCTGCGGCGCCCGCCGCGCGGAGCCGCCCATTTGTGAGATGTGCTCTAGCACGGTCTCTGCTAGAGGGGGCTCGGACGACGAGGAGCTTCGCATCATGAAGAGACCGACCCAGATCGCGCCGGCCGAGGGCAAGCTCGGTGTCCTGCTCCCTGGTATGGGCGCCGTGGGAACCACGTTCATCGCGGGGTGCCTCCTGGGGCGCCGCGGACTGGCCCTGCCCATCGGCTCCCTCACCCAGATGGGCACGATCCGTCTCGGCAAGCGCACCGACGGGCGCAGCCCTCTGATCAAGGATCTCGTGTCCCTGGCGGACATGTCGGACCTGGTCTTCGGCGGCTGGGATCTCTTCGCCGACGATGCACACGCGGCCGCTCGCGAAGCCGACGTCCTGTCGGGGGAGCACCTCAGCGCGGTGCAAGACGAGCTGTCCGCGATCCGGCCCATGAAGGCCGTCTTCTTCCCCGAGTTCGTCCGCAAGCTGCGCGGGGAGCACGTCAAGGACGCGACCGACAAGATGGAGCTGGCGGAGGCCGTGCGGGACGACATCCGCGGCTTCCGCAAAGCCCACGGTCTCAGCCGCTGCGTCGCCGTGTGGTGCGGTTCGACCGAGGTGCACAGGGAGCCGAGCGAGGTGCACCAGTCCGTCCGCGCGTTCGAGGATGGCCTCCGGCGCAGTGATCCCAACATCAGCCCATCGCAGGTCTATGCGTACGCGTGCCTGCGCGAAGGCGTGGGGTACGCCAACGGCGCGCCCCAGCTCACGGTGGACGCGCCTGCGTTCATGGAGCTGTCGCGCGAGTGCGGCCTGCCCATCGCGGGCAAGGACTTCAAGACGGGTCAGACCCTGATGAAGACGATCATCGCGCCGGGACTGCGCGCGCGCATGCTCGGGATCCGCGGTTGGTTCTCGACGAACATCCTAGGCAACCGGGACGGCGAAGTGCTCGACGACCCCGAGAGCTTCCGGTCCAAGGAAGTCTCGAAGCTCGGCGTGCTCGAGACCATCCTGCAGCCCGAGCTCCACCCGGAGCTGTATGGCGACATGTACCACAAGGTCCGCATCGAGTATTACCCGCCGCGCGGCGACCAGAAGGAGGGCTGGGACAACCTCGACATCTTCGGATGGCTCGGGTACCCGATGCAGATCAAGATCGACTTCCTCTGCCGCGACTCCATCCTCGCGGCTCCCATCGTCCTCGATCTCGCGCTCTTCATGGACTTGGCGCAGCGCGCGGGCATGAGCGGCATCCAGGAGTGGCTGTCGTTCTACTTCAAGAGCCCCATGGCCGCTCCAGGGCTCTATCCCGAAAACGACCTCTTCGTTCAGCTCGTCAAGCTCAAGAACATGCTGCGCTGGATGAAGGACGAGGCGCTGATCACGCATCTCGGGCACGAGTACTACGACTGAAGAGGTGTCGCCTCTCGCGATGCGGGCTCACCACGACCCAGAGCCCGCGCGCAGAGATCACCCTCGCGGCGTCTCGCCGCGGATGAAGACGCGCGTGCCGGGACGCTCCTCGGTCGGATACGCGCCGTGCCACCCCTCGGGAACCTGCGGGTCGGTCCACTGGAACAACCAGCGGGCGTCGAGCGGCGCCATGTTGACGCAGCCGTGACTCTTGGGCCTGCCGAAGCGATCGTGCCAGAACGCGGCGTGGAACGCATAGGCGAGCTCGAAGTACATGACCCACGGCACGTCCTGTATCGAGTAGGGCCCGTCTATCGCGTTGTCGCCGTCCATCGTGGCCGCCAGATGCTTGGAGGTGATGCGGAACTCGCCCGTCGGCGTGGGGTGGTTCCGCTCCGGAATGTCCGGGTTGCGCACGCGCCCGGTCGACACGAGCGTCGCGAAGACCGGCCGGTCACCTTCGTAGGCGATCAGCGTCTGCAGATCGAGATCCACGTCGATCCACTTCTCGTCCTCGCCCACGGCGTCGGGGCGCGGGCGCGAATCGAGGCGGGTCACGTCGCGCGCGCGGTAGAGCACACCGTCGACGTCCCGAAAATAGCGCTCGCCACGGATCTCCTCGTCGCCCACGATGAAGAAGTGGTTGTGATAGTCGGGCTGGCGACCTCCCCGAAGTCGGCCGTCCTCACGGCGCGTGAAGGCCTGGCCCTTGCGGGAGACGACCCAGCCGACAGGGAGGCGGTGCTCGGCGTCGAGCACGATGCCCTGGAAGTCGCTCCCGCGGACCATGCCGAGGCTCGCGTGCGGGACGTACTCGTTCTGCTGCGTCCGCCAGTAGCGGCGAGGCCCGACCCGGAACTCCCGATCCAGGCTCACGTAGAAGCCACGCATCATGCGCCGCATCAGGATCTCGTGATCGTCCTCGCCGGCCATGAGGGTGCCGAGGGTCGGCGGGCCAGCGTCCTCTGTCTCGGGCTGGCCCTCCCCAGCCTCCGCCGCTTCGGTGGGCGACGTCGGCACAGCGGCGGGCGGCGCCCCCGCGTCCGGTCGCGCGCCAGCAGCGGTGGGCGGGCGAGTGCCCGCGTCCGACGCGGCTCGAACCTCGCCGTGAGGAGCGGCCTGCTCCGCATCGGCGGACGCGTTCGCCGTCCCAGGGATGCGAAAGCCCTCGTACCGTGCGGCCTCCTCGTTCGAAGGAACGTTGCGATACACGGGTGTGTTGTCGCGGCGGCAGTACCCGTAGGCGTAGGGCAGGGGCGCCGAGACGTCCGGCTGGGCAGATTGAACTTCGGGGAGGCGGTTGCCGTCGAAGGCGATCACGTCCCGCCCACTGCAAGCGAAGCCCCCGGTCGTGAGCTCGTACCAGCCCCCGGGGCAGCCTTGATCGCCGACGGGCCCCGAAGTACGAGCCCGCAGGACGGCACCACCCCGCAGATAGCCCATGCGAAAGGCCTCCGCGTCCGCGGCCGTGCGCACGTTGACCACGAAGCGCTTGGCGAAGAGGCGCTTCGGTGGGCCCACGGGAGCCGGCGGCTCCACCGGTCGCGCGGCCGGGTCGTGCGCGGCCCGGGGCGGGCGCGTCGAGCCCGCGTCCCTGTGCGCCCGGGCGGACGACCCCCCGTCGCAGCCCGAGGCAGCGAGGAGAAAGAGGGCGGCGAAGGCGCACCCAGGTTTTTGCAGGGAAGACACGGTAGCCTGCCTGGCACCGGCCCGGCGCCACGACGCGGAGGTCCCATGTGGCGCACCGAGCCGAACCCGGCAATGGTAGGAACTGATTTCACGGGCCAAGCAGGCCGTCAACCCATCATGAACCCGCCGGTGCACACATGACCTCCCGCACCCGCCCGAGACTCGCTCGGGCGCCCAGGCCTGCACTCGGCATGGTGCTCGGGCTGTCGGGATCGCTCGCCTTCCACATCGGCGTCCTCGCGTGGATCGCGGCCGCCACGGACATGCCGGACCTCGGCCTGGACCTGCACCTACCGGACGAGGTCGAATTCGGGCTGACGGAGGACATGGCCGCGGCCGAGAGCGCGCAGGCCCCGTCCACCGCCGAGCCGCCCGGCCCGCCCGATATCGACACTGAGGGCGCAACCCCCGTGGATGCGGGCCGCCGGAGACGTGACGCCAGCGGCCCCGACGCGGGGGTGGCGGAGTCGGCAGACTCGGGCGTGGGTGACGGCGGCGACGGAGGCCCTGCCCTCATCGCCGGCGACGGGGAAGGGACATCGCGCTTGCCGCCGGGTGCCCAGATCGCGCTGCGCATGGACATGGCGCGGATCCGTCGATCGGCGCTGGCTCCGGACGTGCGCGCCCTGCTCGCGGCGATCCCGGATTGGCACGCCGTCCTGAACGGATCGGGGATCGAGCCGGTCGACGATCTCGATCGTGTGCTCATCGCCTCGCCCAATCTGCAGAGGTCGCGCATGGTCCTGGCAGGCCGCTTCGAGGGCGACGGGACGACCGTGCGCGCAGTGGTCCAACGGATGGCGCAGCAGAGGGGCGTGCCTGCCGTCTGGCAAACGGTCGACGGCGTGGACGTCGCTCCGTGGCCCAACGAAGACGAAACGGAGCGGGTCATCGCGCTCGTGGGACCGCAGCACTTCACGATCACGCGCCCGGATGACTTGGCGCGGGTCATGGCCGTCGCGCGCGCCAGGGCGGAGCGGGAGGCACAGCGGGACGCGGGCCCGGGAGCTCCTGCGCCACCCCCCGGCGCCGAGGCGCTGCTCTCGATGGAGGGCGAGGCCGCCCTGACGTTCGAGGTCGAGGGGGCGCGACGTTTCGCCCGCGGTGCCGAAGGTGTCCCGCAAAGGGCCAGAGCCGCGGTGACCCAGCGGGGAGACGGCCACGTTAGCATGCGGATCGAAGGGACCTTCGACTCCCACGATCAGGCCGTGGAGGCGCGCGACTTCTGGGACCGGGCACGACAGGCCTACGCCCGCAACTTCTTTGTCGCGGCGCTCGGGATGGGAAGTCCGTTGCGCGACCTGACCCTCACTGTGGAGGGCGACCGTTTGATCGCGGAAACGTCCATGACGATCGCGCAGGTGCGGCTCGTCCTGTCGTACCTACGCGACCTGCTCGTGCAACAAGCCCGTCCGCGCGCAGGAACTGCGCCCACACCTCCGACCGCTCCCGAGGGACGAGAGACGCCTCCGCAGGAAACCGAACCGCGCGAGTCTGCTCCCTGAGAGCCGATCCCAAAAGCT
>Ga0214473_10004203_pt1 | contig 17344 bp, 9 predicted proteins | sample RVTome_7_FD_203509 | JGI IMG/M metagenome (GOLD analysis project Ga0214473, IMG submission 203509) | Soil microbial communities from uranium-contaminated site in the Upper Colorado River Basin, Wyoming, United States - RVT98D197 | ecosystem: Environmental > Terrestrial > Soil > Contaminated >... | reverse complement strand
GAGCATGGCCCTGGTAACGCCGCCGTTGTCGCGAATCCATTCCAGGGACGGAAGTATTTCTTTTTTCATGCCCAGCGGCGAATGATCGACCAGGAGGATATGAGGCTCGAATTCCCTGACCGTCTGATAAAGGATATTGGTTCTGACAGCCAGAACCCGTTTAAAGGGTACGTTTAGATAGCGCGGCATATAACCATCATCTCCGACTTTGTGCACGGCGGGCAGTTTTACATAATCGACACCGTCGGGAAGTTTGAACCTCTGAACCTGGGGAGACCCGGTGGCAAGGAGGATCGAGATCTGCGGATATCTGTTCTTAAGAGCCGCGGCTATCTTGAGGTTGCGGTTCAAGTGGCCCAGCCCGAAGGTATCATGAGAATAAAGCATGATCCGAAAACCGGCTCCGTCGCCGGCGCGCGCCGACAGGACTCCACCGATATCGCTTTTATTTCGCGAGGATATGTATTTCATGAATCAGCCCCAATTATCACGCCTGTCCGATGCTCTGATAGTTGAATCCGTAACGACGCATCTGTTCGGGCGTCAGCAGGTTGCGTGCATCGACAATATTCTTATGTCTCATTATCTCGCCGGCCTTTTTCCAGTCGAGAAGCTGGAATTCGGACCATTCGGTCAGTATCAGGGCGCAATCGGTATTGCCGAGCGCGTCGTAAGAGGAATTAACAATATCAACGTCCTTCAATATCCTTTTGGCGTCCTCGGCGGCGGCGGGATCGAACGCCTTGACAACGAATCCCTCATTGACAAGTATCCGGGCGATAGCCACCGCCGGAGAATCCCGCAGATCGCTGGTTTCGGCTTTGAAGGACAATCCCAGAATCCCGATTCGTTTTTCGTCGATATTTTCCGTCAGGCTCTTGACTTTGGAGACAACAAATTCGTGCTGATTCTCGTTGGCCTGTCTGACCGCGTTCAGGATGACCAGAGGGATGCTCCGAGACTGACCCAGGCCGAGAAACTCCTGCAGATCTTTGGGCAAACATGACCCACCCCAGCCGGGACCGGGATTGAGAAACTCCGGACCGATCCTGGTATCGAGTCCCATGGCCCTGGCGACCTCCAGGACGTCGATTCCGACGCTGTCGCAAAGCATGGCAACCTCATTGATAAAACCGATTTTGGTGGCCAGAAACGCGTTGGAAGCGTATTTGATCATCTCGGCGGTCTCGTTGGTGGTAACTATTGTCGGCGCGGGTGTGACAGCCCCCATTCTGTAAATATGCCGCACGGTCTCGATAGCTTCGGCCGAATCGCCGCCGATGACGACCCTGTGGGGATGGAAAAAATCGTAAACTGCCGTTCCTTCACGAAGGAATTCCGGATTGCTGATAACTGCTATTTCGCCGTTTTCACGTCCGTTTTGCTTCAGGATATCTTTCAGTTTGCGGGCCGTGCCGATAGGAACGGTGCTCCTGATAACTATGACCTGCCCGGGCTCCAGCTCCCTGGCAAGCCGGGTCACAATCTCGTTGATGGCGCCAAGATCGGCCCTGCCGCTTTTGTCGGGCGGCGTGCCCACGGCGATAAAAACGGCTTTCTGGCCCTCGAGGGATTGGTCGAGATCGGAGGCAAAGGTCAAGCGCTCACTCTTGACATTGCTTCGTATAAGCTCTTCGAGATCACGTTCAAAAAAAGGAAGCCGACCCTTCCGTAACATGGCCAGTTTCTCCGGATCTTTTTCGACGCAGACTACCTCATGGCCGAATTTGGCGAAACCGGCGGCCGTTACACAGCCGACAAACCCGGCGCCTATGACACAAATTTTCACCCCTGACAACGGGCCCGAAAGAGGCGCGGCATCATCCGCCAGTTCCCGCGAACGAGCGTAAATAGAATCGCTTTTTGAATCTCCTGTCATATCGTCATACAACCTTTCTCATGGCGAGACGCCAGCCTGGGTTTCATATTAAACGGTCGTTGAAATCGGCGGACAGGCCCCATTCCTCCAAAATTCCGGCTAGATTTTCCTTTCATAAACAAATCAACAAATAATATTCAAATAGTGTGCCAATTAGATCGACAAAACTAAGTGGTTAATTATTAACAAATTAGACAAGAGGGAACATGATACTGTTGGGGCAAAACAGGAAGTATATGGTTTATTTCAACCAATTGGTCTATTTAACCGATTATCTTTGTCAATTGGGATATCGAGTGTTTTTTTATTCTATACCTTAGAGCCTCTCTTCCGATCCTCAATTTGCGGGCGGCTTCGCTGACATTGCCGCCCGAAGCGATAAGGGCCTGGAGAATGACTTCTTTTTCAATCGCTTCCAATTCGATGCCATCTTCGGGAAAATCGATTTTAAGCCGGCCTTCGCCGCTTAAGGAGACAGCCGATCTCCGAGGCTGGGGGATATTCAGGTCTCTGGCGTGAATGGTATTGCCGGTGGACAGGAAGGTCACGCGTTCGATCAACTGACGCAATTCCCTGACGTTTCCGGGCCATGAATATTCCTTCAAGGCCGCGCCGGCGTCTTCGCTAAAATGCTTGTCGACATTATATTTACGGCAAAATCGTCCCAGAAAATGATTGGCCAGTTCGACGATATCCTCGGTTCTTTCCCTCAACGGGGGAACCTCGATCTCGAAATGTTTCAGTCTCTGATAGAGATCCTCTCGAAAGGCGTTCCTATCGGTCAAATCGCGATTAGTGGCGGCGATAATCCGCACGTCCATAGATATATCTCTTAACCCTCCCAGGTGCCGTATGCTCTTATTTTCGATAGCCTGCAGCAGTTTGACCTGGGCCTCCGGATTGAGATCGCCGACCTCGTTTAAAAATATGGTTCCCTCTTCGGCAGTCTCGAATAACCCTCTTTTGGATCGATGAGCCCCCGTATAAGCCCCTTTTTCATAGCCGAAAAGCTCGGCCTCCTCCATACCTTTCGGCAGGCTCGAGCAATTGACCTCGACCAGCGGTTTTTCGGATAATCTTCCCCGGTAATGAATGACTCTGGCAATAAGATCTTTGCCGGTGCCGGTTTCCCCGAGGATTAGAACCGGCGGGTATTCGGAGGCGGAGGGGAGATTCATGTCCAGCAGCTTATCTATCATAAGCGATACATTTTTCATTTTGGGCGAGTTGGTAATAAGCCTGTCCTCGTCGGTTTTTTCGGCTTCGCGGTTGTGATAATAAGCAACCGCCTGCTTCAATCTGGCGTCGGTGAGGGCCCGTTCCACGGCCAGAGCCAGTTCTTCCGTATCGAGAGGTTTGCGCAGAAAATCGCTGGCCCCGGAGCGCATCGCCTCCACCGCCGAGGCCATGGTGCCGAATGCGGTAACCACGATGACTGCGGTCTCGGGGTCGCGTTGCCGTATCTTCTTCATGGCCTCGAACCCCGACATCCCGGGCAGCTGCAAATCGACAAGGACTATATCGGCCGGGAGCTGCTCGAGCATTTTCAAACCATCCTCGGCGGTCGCCGCGGTGACGCATTCGTGACCCCGTCCCATGAGCGACCGGGCCAATGATTTTGCCAGGAGGATTTCGTCTTCGATAATCAGTATCTGTGCCATGCCAGGGGTATCCTCAATCCTATCCCGGATCTTCTTGCCGGCGGTTTTTCAACGGTAAAGCTATCTCGACTTTCGTTCCTTTTCCGCGTTCGCTTTTCAGATCGATACGTCCGCCGTGAATATCGATAATTCTCTTGGCCTGCGCCAGCCCCAATCCGGTTCCTTTAACCTTGCTTGATGTAAAAATACGGAAAAGCCTGGGTTTGATATGATCGGGGATACCCACGCCGTTATCGGAGACGCGAATCATAAGCCAGCCGTCGCCCCCGTCGGCGATCGTATATTCGGTCTCAAAAGCGACCTGGCCGTCTGCGGAAACCGCCTGAAACGCGTTGGTGGCTATAGCGGCCAAAGCCTGTTCCAGCAGAATACCGTCCACCATGGCCGGTGGGATATTATCGGCCAGCCGCCAGTCGAGGCTTGTCGATGAATCAGCGAACGGCTTATAGGCGATAGAGACCGCCTCGGTGAACAGGCGGTTTATATCATGCTCGGCCGGTTCGAATCCCAGCGGCCGGGCGAATTCCAAAAGCCGCCGCAGCCAGCCGTCGAGCCTATCGACGGTATAGATGATCTCCTCCAGCGACTCTGATGCAGGCCCGGGAAGCGAGCCGGAAGTGTTGAGCATAACTTGCACCGCCGCCCGGATGCCGGCCAGGGGGTTGCGTATGTTATGAGCGGCATAGGCGGAGACCTCTCCCAGGGCAGCCAGGTGTTCCTGTTCGCTTAGTTTTTGCAAGGTAATTTTCAGCGAATAGGCCATATCATTGATGGCCGCGGCCAATTGCCCCCATTCGTCGTTCCCCTTAATCTTGATCTGATCGTCAAGGTTGCCGCCGCTGATCGATATGGTCGCCTTATTGACCGCCGCGATCGGTTTTACCAGCCATTTTTGCAGAAAGAATATCAGGATAATAAACATCGAAACCGCCGCTATCGAGGCCGCGAGAATGAATCCCATGGCCCGCCCGCCCGCGTCGGTCGCCGCCTTAAGCCGCATGCTCTCATGGGAATCGTAGTACTGGCTCAACGAGGCCACGTCGTCGGTGACCTCGTCGGCAATCTCCCGCAATCTCTCGCTGGCCTCGGGAAGACTCTGTGTGAAAGTTTGTTCCCGCCTGCTTTCGAAAAACCTGTTCACGATATAGGTAAGCTCGAACTGGGTTTCCTCGAAACCCTCGATGAAATACTTTTCCGGTTCGGCCAGAGAGTCGGCCTTCAGGCGCTCGATCAAGAGCAAAGTCTCCTGATAAGCGTCGTCAAACCTGCTTTTCGCGCCAGGGTCGCCGTAAAGATAATTCAGCGCGTAATTAACCTGCAGGAAAATGCTCGAGCGAAGCTTTTCCGTGAGGGCGCTTTTATTGTGAGTCTCGATCAACCTGGCCGCCGCGTTGCTCCATCCGGAAACCGCCGAGATCGATATGGCCGAGGCTGCCAGCAAGGCGGCTATAATAACGCCGTAATAATAGAGAAGCTTGGAGCGGATTTTCATGATTCCGCCGATTCGCTGCCAATCATCATGGCCGAATAATAGCTATTTCGAATAAGTCAGATCAAGCTAAAACACCCGGCGCCGCGTGTCGCCGATTTTGCGCAGAATCCCCGGATAGATCTCCCCGATCATATATGGAATTCAATGATGTCCTTATCGAAGAGGACGTAGCTGTTTTTGACTCTCTGTCCCTCGAATTTTCCATGACCCCAGATTTTCGCGAATTGAAGATTTTTCGCGAAATCCTTATGAAGAGTCCTGGCGGCGTCCTCCACCGTCCCCCCGATCGGCAGGATTATGGGATCGATAAAATCGGGTTCGTGCCCGACGCGCTTGGTGTAGATTCTCATAATGCCTAGCGAATCGAATATGACCTTTTTGAAATTCTCCATGGAATCGTCATCCAGTATCGACGTCGGCGCGATGGTGAAATCGGGGTAAAGCCGCCTGATCCGTGTCAGTTCGCTGTCGGCTCCCTCGTCGAGACACTTATGCGCGGCGATAAAAGCCTTCTTATACGCGAATCTCTGGTCCTCGATCTCTCCGGGGACGGCAGGCGTCAGAATTATCTTTTTGTCTTCGAGCCTGGCGAAAACCACTTTTAGCTTGGCTTCGAAATCCGATTCGCAAATATCGACAACCAGGCTAACCAAATCCGCCTGGCGGATGAGGTTGGGCAGATAAGATTCGAAATAATCTTCGGAAATGGGCGACGTATCGATAAGTTGAAAATGAACGGTGTCATAGACGGTCATTCCGGCCAGCGGCTCGCGGGTGGTATAGGGATAGTCGCCTATTAACGGCCTGGCGTGAGTAAGAGCGTCGACTATGCTCGATTTTCCGGAGTTCGGGGGGCCGATAAGGATTATCTGGGCCGCTCCTTCCTTTTCGATATGCGTATGATCGTCCACGTGGCGAACGCCGTGCTTCTTGCCGCCCCCCTGGATTTCTTTATTGAGGGTTGAGATTTTCGCCTTCATTTCGGCCTGGAGCTTATCGGTGCCCTTATGTTTGGGCATCATGGCCAGGAGCTCTTTGGCCAGGCGAAGCTTCTCATGGAGATCGGTTTCTTTTTTGAACTCCCGTTCGAGCTCGTAATATTGCGGGGGCAGGTTGGCTGGCATAGAAATACCTCTGAATAATTTAAGAAATCAACGGTTCATATTCAAGGAGAATCGGGGCTTACGGCGATGGGCGCAACTCAATAGCGTAAGTAATCGCAGGCCGGCCGCTTTCAGCTCCTGACTTACGGCTTCGGAAATGCTGAAAAAGCTTGACATATTTTCATCGGGGTATTAATTATTATCAGTAATACAGGCTGTTTGCCTGGCGGGAGAATTCGAGCATGGGGACATCGATGATATGACGGCGTAGTTGCGGCTGCAAACCATAACCGGGGAGGGTATCATGGTTGCCAGATTATTTTCAATTGTTATTCTTATAGTAATGCTTATCGGCATTACTGCAAACAAGGCCTTCTGCATCGGGCCCCAGGATACGTTAAGAACCGACACCGGCGAGATAATTCCAATTCCCGACCCCGGGATATGCGGTGTGGATTACGCCGACTCACAGTTCGTCGCCTCGTTAAAATCGGCTTATTTCAATCTGCCGCCCGGCCAGACGGAAGCCCCGCTTGATAGCTGCTCGGTAGAATCAGCCTTAAGGAGCCTTCTGCAAAGCCACTATGTTTATTATGTCGAGCAGGTCTTTACCGGCGCCCAACTCTATGATACTTTGAGGGTTGTAGGGGCCGATACGGTTATGGTGCCGGATCTTTCGCATATATTTCTCCTGCGCCAGCAGGCCTCCTGCGATGTATTGGCCGCGGTGGAAGATCTTTATTCTCATAGCGCCACTCGATTCGCCGAGCCGAATTGTCGCGGAAGCGTGGCATTAGTGCCGAATGATCCGTATTGGAAAAACCGGACGTTACCCCAATGGAACCTCCAGGATATCGGGTATGGCATCGGTTGTCCCATTGCATGGGATGAGACGCCTGGGAGCTCCGATGTAAGGCTCGGAATAATTGATACCGGCGTAAACTATAATCACCTGGATCTCGGAGGTTTTGGATATCCAAATGATAAGATAGTTGGCGGATATGACCTGGCAGATGGGGACGATTACCCTCTAGATTTTGACGGCCACGGAACCGCGGTTACCGGCATAGCGGGAGCACTGACAAATAATTCTAGGAGCATCGCGGGAATATCCGGAGGTTGGAACGCTGGAGATTGGGATACGGGGGCGGACATTTATGCTTTCAAGATTTATACGGACGGTGGTGTCTGGGCAGGAGCTGAAGTCGTGGCAAGGGCATATAAGCTGGCGGTAGACCCCAACGGCGATTATGCCTGCCATATTATTAACCATAGTGGCTTCGTGCCTGGAGCATATGCACAGGTAATTATGCCGAAAATATTGTTCGCTTATAAAGTTGCCGCTAATATCGTCGCGTGTAAAAAGAATCAGCCCAGTAATCAGATCTGGTATCCGGCTGAATGTCCCTATCGTAACTGGGTCATAGGCGTAGCGGGATATGGTCTGGATGGCAAATTCTGTGACGGAGATTTTTCCTGCGGCTATACGTCTGACGATAGTTTTGGGATAGATATAGTTGCTCCAGCCTGGCAGATCCCTTCGACAAATATCGATGGCGGCATTAGCGCTTTTGGGGGTAATTCAACAGCCGTTCCCCACGTCAGCGGCGCCGTAGCATTGTTAAGATCAATTAACAATGCTCTCAAGCCCGAGGACTACGAGGGAATCTTGAATTATTCAGCCGACGACCCTGTTGTTCCGGAGAGCGACGGAAGCGTATGGACATGGCATAAGCGATACGGTCACGGTCGTTTAAAGATTTCCACCGCCGTTACCAGATTAACCAGCCCGGCCTGGCAATTGGCGCAACACACCGCCACGGGAGGGTATGTTTTCGAGATTATAACGACTACTTACAGATTTATTCCGCCCACGGACGTGTGGCCGGGAAATTCGGAATATATCGACGGTTCCTATGCCGTGCATAGATATGAAGTTCGGGTAAACGTCAGCTATCCTCAGCCATATCTCGACGTCCCTTATGTGTGGGGCCTGGGGGAGGGGCCGGTGGGGGAAAGAACAATCGGCTGGTCTGCCGCGGACCCCAATTACCAGGTGGGCTGGTGCGATCTGGTTCCTAATACGCAGCGGATCAATGGATGCGTATTGCGTACCTACGTATACCTTCTGGCAGGTCCCGGGCGCGATATAACGTGGTATCCTTGCGCGCCCGAAGACGTTGAACTGCAATATAGATTATGGGGACAGCCTGGCCTGGCTCCCCCAAAGTTTTCAGGAGAAGAAATGCCTTTGGCAATCTCCTTTAACGGCAATTACCCGAACCCGTTCAACGTCTCTACCGTTTTGAGGTACGAGCTTTCGCAGTCGGCCCAGGTCGATATTTCCATATACAATATCATCGGCCAGAGGGTTGCCACTCTCTTCGACGGGTATCAATCGGCCGGCGAATATGATCTAACCTGGAATGCCGGCGACTTCCCGTCAGGTGTATATTTTGCCCAATTCAAAGCAAGGGATTTTGAGCAAAGCGTCAAACTGGTCTTATTGAAATAGGACATTTATGAAGGTAATAATTCTTACTCGAATTGACAAGCATGCTTTAGGAAGCGTAGATTGAACGGAAAGCGAGATGCGATTATGAAAGCGAATTTATCTCTTACAAATTTTCCGAAATTAGCACGGTTCAGGGCTGGCAATTATAAAATATTAGTTGTCGTCTCAATCATCTTTCTTTCAATCATTACCTCTATCGACGTCACGGCCGCCGTGATAAACGTCCCCGCGGACTACCCCACCATTCAGCAGGGTATAAACGCGTCCGCCGACGGCGACACGGTTCTGGTACAACCTGAAACCTATGTGGAAAACATAAATTTCAACGGACATAATATCGTGCTTGGGTCGCTGTTTTTTACGACGCAGGATACTTCCTATATCTCTTCGACCATTATAGACGGCAACCAGGCTGGAACTGTAGTGAAATTTAATGGCAATTTCGATAATACGACCATAATTGCCGGGTTTACTATTCAAAATGGGCGAGATCATAATTATTCCGCGGGAATCTTTTGCCCTGAAGGTGCTAATCCAAGCATCATAAATAACATCATCAGGGGAAATCGGCTGATTACAGAATTCCTCGCTGGCGCCGGTATTTCTTGCCAAAGATCCAGTCCGATGATAGCTAATAATTTGATTTCACAAAACATATCTCTTGGTTATCCACCTGGCATGGGAGGAGGCATCGGATGTTTTGATCACTCGAATCCCCTTATAAGGGGTAATGTTATAGTCAACAATAGCGCCGATTATGGATATGGTGGAGGGATTTTTTGCTATGATTCGAGCCCTATAATCAGCGGTAATATTATCGCCGGGAATATCTCTCATGACGGTTTAGGCGGGGGGATATCTTGTCTTTACTCTGATCCCATAATTATTAATAATACAATATGCTACAACACGAGCATGCTTGGGGGTGGGTTATATTCCGAAGAACCTGTCCCTATCGTTAGGAATACAATTATCAGGGATAATGTTGCCGAGGAAGATGTCAATTTCTACGTCACGCCGCCAATTATCACATACAGTGACATCGGAGGGGGTTGGGCGGGCGAAGGGAATATCGATTGCGACCCTTTGTTCTGCGATCCGCCGAGCGGGAATTATTATTTGTATGCAGGCTCCTGCTGTATAGGGGCAGGGCAGAATGGGGTCGACATCGGGGCGTTAGGCGTTGGCTGCTACGATATTTGCGGAAATTATGTAGTCGGCGATTTCAACGGTAGCGGGGCGTTCAATATCGCCGATATCGTCGAATCATTTTCGAATCTCAAGACCGGCCTGCCTGATCCGGCGCTTTTATGCGAATGCCCTCCTAACTCCGGCAACCAGTGGGCGGTGGCTATGGACGTCAACAACTCCTGCGGTTTCAACGTTGCCGACATAGTTTCGGGGTTTTCGTATCTGAAGACGGGTTCTCCGGAGCCGACCCCATGCGGTATCTGCCCGCCCGGGGAGCCGTAGGAGCGTCGGAGCAGGTGTCTCAACGCCTCTTACAATAGAAGCCTCCCGATAAATTTTATAAATGTCGATGGCTGTCGCTTAAGAATGCCGGTTTGAATTCTTTTTCAAGGCCGGGGGCATCGATAAATCGCTTGTATTCGCAGGCGATTACCTCTAATTTTGTCGTGAGTATGGGCTACTCGAAATTCAGAAAATCATTTTTGATAATAATTACGACTGTCATATCGCTATACGCGATTCTGCTTGTCCCCGACCCATCGGCGCCGGAGCCCGAAACTGGCGTAAAGGAACCGTTTCTCTGGAACCGGGACGATTATTTTTCGTTGCTCGAATCGCGATTTTTGGAAGCCCGCTCGATCGGCCCCGAAACGTTGACGATACGAATAGACCGCCGTTTCTCCGAAGTTGAAAATTCCATCAAAACGCTGTGGCGGCGATCTTTCGATCCGTCCGATGCGATATTCGACACCATAGAAACTCGACTATTCGAGATGGCCCCTTTGATAGCCGCCGACCACGCCAGGCTTCACGATTTTATCATGGTTTGCATGGCCGCGCGAACTGCCGTCAAAGAACAGTCGCGCCAATGGGACATGAATTCCAGAGAAGCCCGCCATCGGATATACCGTCTGCTATACGGAGGGCGAGCCGCCGTGGAGGAGGTCATGCTGCAATCTCCGTCCGAATCATATCCCTCTCTCATTCATTCGACCGAGGAGCCATCGGTTACGCCCGCCGCCGAGATTCTCGGGGTCGCCATCCATAGCGGGGATATTTTTGTCTCGAGGGGCGGCGCTCCGACGTCGGCCCTGATCGCCCGTGGCAACGATTATCCGGGAAATTTCTCCCATGTCGCTTTGGTGTATGTCGATGAGGATTCCGGGCGGCCGTATATAATTGAATCGCATATCGAAGTCGGCGTTACCGTATCGACCATCGAACGGTATTTGAACGATAAGAAGCTTCGAATAATGGTTCTGCGATTGCGCGCCGATCTGCCGTCGATAGCATCCGATCCCTTGCTTCCCCATGAAGCGGCGAGAACGTCCTACCGGAGAGCGAAATCCGAACATATACCTTACGATTTTGAGATGGACTACAACGATCCGGCAAAACTATTCTGCTCGGAGGTGGCCTCGGCCGCTTACAGGCAATTCGGTATCGACCTCTGGACCGGCCTCTCGAACATCTCGAGCGTCGGCGTGCGTTCCTGGCTGGCCGCCTTCGGGGTACGATATTTCCAGACCCAGGAACCGTCGGACCTGGAATACGATCCCCAGCTTGTCGTAGTGGCCGAATGGCGCGACCCGGAGACTCTATATAAAGATCACCTCGATAACGCCGTTATCGACGTCATGCTGGAGGGCGCCGAAACGGGTGAACGGTTGGAATACGACTGGTACAAGCTCCCCGTGGGCAGGATCTTGAAAGTATATAGCATGATATTGAACAAGTTCGGCGAAGCCGGGCCGATCCCCGAAGGGATGAGCCCGGAAGCGGCTCTGCGCAACGATCGTTTTTCGAAAAAGCACCTGTTAATTAAAGAGCATACCACATACCTGGCCGAACAATTCGCCAAAGAGAACGGATACAAACCGCCCTATTGGGAATTGGTGAAGCTGGCCAGAATGGCCTCCAAAGAAACTCAATAATCTTTTCGGGACAGCTCCGGGCTCAAAAATAAGAGGGGCGTATCTACGTGATACGTCCCTCCCGGATCGCCTATAGGTCGATCTTAGTTCGGAAATAACTGTCTCATATCCTCATCGGTCAAAAGCTCTTTCCCCGTATCGGCGATCTGAACGATTTGAGAACCGATATTGAATCGCACCTCGGCGCCCAGGGCCAGGTATCGTCCCAGCGACGGGTCTTTCTCCAGAAGCTGGAAGTACGCCTTCGAGAACGCTCTTATTTCCATATCGAACTTGTTCACTTTCAGATTCGATTGAATCCAGTTATCGCCCGACTGGAAGAACGCCTGGTTGCCGACCTGAGCGATATTTGTAAATCTTGTCTTCTCATCGCCGATCATTACCTCGCCCTTTTGAGGAACCTGGCTTCCCTGGTTCTGAACGCCGAGATTTTTCGATTGGAAGAAGGCCGAACGCCCCGTCTCCTGTTCACCCAGGCTATCCATGGATTGCTTCAGCCTTTTCGATACCTCGGGCGCCGACATATACCAATAATCATCGTGCCTTCTATGCTCGTCGCCGGTTACCAGGTACGACGTGTATTCCGTTATAATGCCGAACTTTTTGGACAGTTCCACGACCTCGTTTAACAACTCATCCGAGGTCCCATGCAGACGCATCTGCTGGAGCAGGTACCCTATGCGGCGATTGGCCCAGAGCATGGCGATATATTCGTTTCGCGAGGAATTATTGTCGAAACGCACCGGATACTCGTAAACAACTTCCCGCTTACCGATTTTTCCTTTGAGAATGGCGTTCGAGGCCCCCGAGCTTTCAAACCGTCCCAGCGCAATTATCTCCGTGCCGTAAAAAAGGTCCGGTAACGGCTGCGGATAAACATCGTAAACCTCTCTCGGATTGAAATTCAAGGTGAGATCCGTAAGAGCTGGATGACTTATTTTGCCCGCCAGCCTCGATACCTTAACCTCGATATCCTCGTTGGGTGAAACATATTCGGCAACCCCCTTGTTGTCCTCGGTCAGTCGATCCAATAAATGGGCGTTGACGTCGTAGCCGACTCCGAAAACGAACAGCCTGGCCCGGTCTTCGTTAAGCAGGGTTGTATTCTTTATGATTTGCTCTATGTCGGTATTGCCGACGGTCGGCAGGCCATCGGTTAAGAAAATGATATATGAGGGGTTATCGCTCGACGGTATCATCCGGCAAGCCGATCCCAGGGCGTCGAAAATGTTGGTTCCCCCGGAGGCCTCTATTCTTTCGGCGAATTCAACCGCCTGCTCGATATTCTCTCGGCTGGCGCTGATTATCCCGGATCGATACGGCTTAACGGTCTCGTCGTAATCGATAATGTTAAAATAGTCGCCCTGGTTTAAGCCCAGCAGGCAGAACCGCAGCGCCTCGATCGCCTGCTTGATCTTATCCCCCCTCATGCTGCCGGAGGAATCGAGCAGGAAGATTAGGTTCTTGTTGATTTCCTTAATATCAGTTCTTGCCGACGGGCAGATTAACCCCAAAAAATAACCGTCGTTTTCGCCAGGCTCTCTATATGCGAGCAAGTGAAAACCGAAATCGCCTTTCTGACGGGTGAAATGAAGGATGAAATCCTTGTCCGGCCTGAGATCCCTTTCGAGATAAGCGGCCTTCAGGGCTTTATCGTTGATGCGTTCGACGGTTACTTCGTGAGTCGGGCTATAGAGTGCGCCGATATTTTCAAAGGAATTGATACTGACGTTGATGGCGCATTCCTCGAGATTCGATCCTGAATGCTTCTCCGTATTAAGCGGATAAAGGTAAGCAACCATGCCGTTATCCGCTTGCAGGGTCTGCTGATATTCGATCTTTATGCGAACCTCGCCCCGGGCAGGAACGGGATACACTCTCAACCGATACATGCCCCGTCCCGCGTATTCGAGAAGGGCGGGGTCCTTGCGCCGCCGGACGATATCCTCGTATATTCTCGCGGCCTGGTCGGCGTCAAGAAGTTCCGCTTCCATTTTGCGGCCTCCCAGCCAGGCGGTGAATCTTCCGACCGAGGCGTTTTCCGGGATGGGAAATATATAGTCGGCTTCCAGTTCGCGATGATAAGGGTTGATAAAGACCTGATCGACTTTGGTGAGCGCCACGGGATCGTCAATTTCGACTTCCACGTGGTGATATTTGACATCCACCCTGGGCATGGGCGGCAGATCGGGGATGGGGCGGATAATCAGCATGCCGTCCGCTCGCACCGAGCCCGCCATCATGGCCGCCAACATAACGGCCAACCATAACCTGCGCATTCTTTCCTCCTTTTGAAGATCGGTTTCGATAACAGGCCCGCTGTCTCGCTCTGTTGTTTATACGCCCGACACGAAATAATATTCCGCATTTATATTAGCATAATTGTCAACTTCGGATTAAGGATAGCGCAGTTTGCAACATGAATAATAGATCGCCGTTTTTGCCCTTAATCAGGCCGGCCCCAAAGAATTATATCAGGCTTCGAGCCAAATACCGGCTGTTTCATAATGAAAATAAACGAAATATCCTCGGCTTTTTACTTGGACCGACATCAGGTATCAGGATGCGCTCCGATTAATCGTATAGCAAAATAGGTATCAATGCCTATTTAAAATAGAATTCAGAGGTAAGTTCATTCGGGGCTAAATCAGGCAAGTAAACGGCGGATCGGAGGGTGGAACCGATGAGAGAAAAAATAGGACGAAAAATCCCGGTTGTTTTATATGTCCTTTTACTTCTGTTGAGCGTTTCGACGACGGCCTTCGGACAGGGATTCCCGGCCCTGCTCGAAAAACTGGATAAGCTCGAAGCGCGCTTAGATCAACTGGAGACGCGTCAGCAAAAAGAGATTCAAAATGTGCAAAGCCGGCTGCAAAATATCCCGGAAGAAGACCAACTTGCCGACGTCGACAGTTCGCTGGCCGTTCTTCAAACGCAAGTCGATGATTTAAAAGAGGTTGCTCAAACCAACGACGAGCAACTGGAGCAGTATGACGAACTTACCGGCGATCTCCATTCTCTGGTCGGGACTCTACGGGAGACTATTCTCGAATCGACAAATCCTGAGGCCGGGCAAGCATTGGATCTGGGCCTCGAGGCCGGCGATTCCGGCCCGATTCCCCTTGAAATCAGCGGGTTCGGGGATATCTACGCTTCTTATGCCGACCGAGGGGAATCAAGCAGCGATTTCGCCATAGGTCAATTAGAGATAGACCTCGAGACTAATTTCGAAAAGAAGATCATTATAGGAGCCGCGGTGGCCTACGACGCCGAGGCGGAAGCGTTCGGTCTGGGAGCCTTCACCGTGGACATTCATCTTTTCGATACGGAAGGCGGACATTTTCGTCCCGTGGCCGGTATAGATCATTCCGGCATTCTGGTGGGACAGTTCGATATCCCATTCGGGATAGATTGGGAGGAATACGCCTCTATCGACCGCAGGCTGGTGTCGGCGCCCCTGGCGGTTGAATTGACACATCATGCCTGGAACGACTACGGAGTTCAGGGATACTTGGATAGCAAATGGTTCAACGCGGCGGTGTTCGGCGTCAATGGCTTCGGCTATCAGGCAGGCTACCATACCAATGGCCAATTCCTGGGCTATGAGGGGTTTGGCTATGACATCTGGGGCGACAGCGTTGAAGTCCGTGATTTCAACGTCAAATCGTCGGGCGGCGGCCGCTTTGGCTTAAAGCCGTTCCCTCAGCTTGAAATAGGAAGCTCCTGGGCCGGCTTTATAAATGATCAGAACAAAAACGATATGAGTCTCTGGGGGACTGACCTGCGATTCAGCTTCCGAAATTTCTCTCTGAGAGCCGAATATATCGTCCATCAACTCGGGCAGGCCGGAGATAACCCGGCGACCAACAGCGGCTATTATGGGACCGGGGGGTATGATTTCGGCCGCTTTTACCTGGCGGCGCGCTATAGCGGCTTTGAGTCAGATATCCCCGGAATAGACAACCGCCGGCAAATCAGTTCCGGCGGCGGCTGGGTCGTGCGGCAGGGCTGCGAGTTACGGGTCGAATATCAGGCCAACTCGGAGGATGGCAAGAATGCCGGCGATATCTCGTTCCTCCAGTTGGTGGTAGGATTTTGAAAATGAAAGGATCGATTCGAAAAATGAATTAGAGGTATATCAAACGATTTAAAATTACGAGGGGGGTTAAGATGCTGAAAAACATTAAACTGGCGCCGAAGATGATCGCTTCCTTTATAATGGTCGCGCTCATTATCGCGGTCGTCGGTTTTGTCGGACTAAACAGCGTCGAGAATATCGGGCGAGTAGCGGACTCAATTCTTGACGAAGAGGTGCCGGTAGCCGACGCTACGATGGAGATGTCCATCGAATTGATTTCCGGCCGCGATCTCATGGGGGAATATCTTCTGGCCACCGATTTATCCGAACTCGATCCCATCGAAGCGGAATTCATGAAGACCGAGGAGCAATTTGACGGGTGGGCCAATGGAATATTAAACGGGGTTGAGAACGATGAAATGAAGATAATCGCCACCGACAATAAGGAATTAGTCAAGGCCGTGGAAGAAGCCCAGAAATTGCATGAGCAGTTTTCGGAAGCGTCAAAACAGATGATGAAATTCCATAAGCAGGCTTTGCAGGAGGAGAAAAGGGAGTTATCCAATGCTGACGCCATGGCCTATGATTTCATGGATCAGATCGATGAAATTTCCCAAAAGGTCGAAGAATTGGCCAGTAAAGCCGAAGGACTTGCGGGTCAGGAGATGGCGGCGGCGATGGAGCGCGCCGACGAGGCTCAGGCCGCAGGCAGAACTATGATGATTACCTTTTCAATTGTCGGTTTTGTGCTGGCCGTTGTTTTTGGTTTCTTCCTTTCCAGGATCATTTCCAAGCCGATTCAAACCATAACCAACATCTCACAGGAAATCGCCAAGGGAGATCTGGATCAGGAAGTTCTGATCAAGCAGAAGGATGAAATAGGAGTGCTGGCGGACGCTTTCAGGGAGATGCTCGGGGGATTAAAAGAAAAAGCAAACGCGGCCACCGAAATAGCCCGGGGTAATGTTGACGTCGAGATAAACATCGCCTCCGAAAAGGACGCTTTGGGCAAAGCCATGGTCAATATGAAAAAGGCGATTGAGGAATTGATCGCCGAGGGAGTTGCTCTGGCCAAGGCCGCCGAAGAAGGCCGTCTGGAGGTTCGCGGCGATATTCAGAAATTCCAGGGCGGCTTCCGCGACGTTTTGCAGGGTATGAACAATATCATCGAAAATATTCTTAAACCCGTAAACGAGGCGGTCGGCTGCCTTGCAGAAATGGCCAAAGGAGATCTAACAGTTTCCGTAACCGGTAATTACAAAGGGGATCACGCCGCCATGAAAGAAGCCTTGAACGGCACTCTTGCAGGGCTTAACGACATCCTTTCACAGGTAGCCGTGGCGGCCGAGCAGATCGCCAGCGGCTCCCAGCAGGTCTCCGATTCCAGCCAGTCCCTCTCCCAGGGAGCCACCGAGCAGGCCAGCTCGCTGGAAGAGACAACCTCATCCATGACCGAGATGGGTTCCCAGACCAAGCAGAATGCCGACAACG
>Ga0214473_10004202_pt1 | contig 17345 bp, 14 predicted proteins | sample RVTome_7_FD_203509 | JGI IMG/M metagenome (GOLD analysis project Ga0214473, IMG submission 203509) | Soil microbial communities from uranium-contaminated site in the Upper Colorado River Basin, Wyoming, United States - RVT98D197 | ecosystem: Environmental > Terrestrial > Soil > Contaminated >... | reverse complement strand
TAGATCGGATACCGACTGCTCAAGCGCGCAATCTTGCGGGCAGGCCTCTGGGTCAATAAGTTGGAGGCAGCGCTGATCCGGCAACCCATCGCCATTTGTATCAATACAAAAAGAGCTTGCCCCGGCAAAAGATAGAGACCAGAACACCCTAACGCCGTTCAAAGGCTCCCCATCTTCATTCTCAACAATTGCCTCAACTTCTATTATTTCAAATGCGTTGGCACGAATCGTTATATCTCCTGGCGGGTTGAGCATGGTTACTGTCGAGCCCGCAGGGGCAAAAGGCGGGTTAGATCCACAGCCAACGTTTGACATTACAAACATGACTAAAATCGCAACAGGTAACCGAAGCAAAATAGATTTCATGTGGTTAATATCCATTCATCTCTCTCCTTTTTATCGAACTATTCTAGGCGTTATGAATACCATCAGCTCCCTTCTTTGATCTAATGTTGTTTCCCTTCTAAAAAGCCACCCAAAGAGAGGAACCCTTGAGAACCATGGGACACCGGCGATCCTTTCCGATACATCTCTTTTAAGAATCCCCCCTATTACAATTGTCTCACCATCGGAAGCAAGGGCTTGCGTCTCTGCCTCATTCCTTCTTATACTCGGCTGTCCGTTAGCACCAGTTATAGTAGGATCAGGAGCATTATCTGTGACGCGAATGTTCATCAGTACCCTGTTGTCATTTGTAACCTGCGGAGTGACCTCGAGTCTTAGCGTTGCATCGACAAATTGAGTCTGTGTACCTGCCGCAGAGACACTCAGAAACGGTATTGAAACCCCCTGCTCAATCCTTGCAGGCTGATTATCAAGCGTCAATACCTTAGGTGATGATAAAATCCTTCCATCACCCCTATTCTCCAATGCGGACAACCTGATATCAAGATCATAAGCACCCGTTAGGCTACCAAGCAATAAACCTATCGCACCCCCCCCTCCCGTACCTACAGCAGCTGGAAGATCAATTATAAAATTATCGGCCGCTGTTCCAAAGGGAGCACCAACATTTACTCCACCGACATCAGCACTCGATGGGAATGTCGCCCCAGTCGGATTTCCCGTTGCGGCAGATGCACGGTAATTTAGACCCCATTGGACTCCGAGCTCCCTAATGAAATCCAGTGTTGCTTGAACAATACGAGATTCAATCAACACCTGTGGTGTCCTGGTGTCTAAACTATTTATAAGCTCTTCTACATATCCAATCGTGGATTGAATATCCGTTAGCAATAGGCTATTAGTGCGAGTATCTACTCTAATAATACCTCTCGTCGATAGAAGTGGACTAACAAGTGGTACTAGCTCCTCAGCCCTTGCATAGTTTACGAATACCTGTCTCGTATCAAGCGGTTCAAGCTGTTCTTTTGATCTAGCAGCAGCCAGGATGTCAGATTGCCTTTTCTGCAAGGTTGCAAGCGGAGCAATCTTCATCACATTTCCCTCAACAATTGCTCCCAACCCGGCATCTTCAAGAACTACGTCTAATGCTTGGTCCCACGGGACATCCGAGAGTTTTAGGGTTACAGTTCCTGTAACATTATTCGCGATTATAATATTAAATCCGCTTATGTCTGCAAGAATCCTGAATACGTCTCTGATATCCGCATCCTTGAAATCAAAAGAGACACGCTCTCCGCGAAACTCTTTTTGGGCACCCGGCGTAGCCGCAACACGATAATCAAATGCCCAAGGTATTATTTCCTCTTTAGCTGCTTCCGCTTCCAATTCTGATGGTTTCTGAAATCTCAGGGTCAACAAATTGTTACTCTGATCAGTAAACATAGGAACATCTTCTTTAAGCTCTAACACAATTATAGTGTTATTTTCTGAAACGGGGTCTCTAAATGAGGAAACAAAATTTAAGGGGCTGTCGAATTCACTTACGTCGCGTGAAACCTGCAGATTCGCGGGAAGAACGACATTTAGCAGTTTTACCCTAGATGTATTCCCTTCCCTCGGAAGTTCTTCATATGAAGCCTTATTAGAGGTTGTTATAGTTACAATTCCGACGCCATTCTCGACGTTAAAATTAATGCTTTCGACGGAATTTATGGCATCCTTTTGGCCAGGTGCCGGAGGTTCAACCACCATGCCTGAACCCTGATTCTGAGCAACAGCTAACGCCGAGTGATGTTTGCCTGTATTTCCAAACGTACTCCTGCTAGAACTGTCCCCGGAGTACTCTTTATTGTTACCGTGATCCTCGGACGCTGTTAAGTCAAAACCCGAAACAAATACGGAATAGATTAAGAAAAAAATTATGTATGTGAGAGACTTTCGATCAACATTCACCAATCCATCCTCCTATTAAGATGTAGTAAATGTGTTAACATCTATAATTATAGACTATTCTTGGAAGCTAAGAACAACTTTTCTTATCTCCACCTTATCTTCACCAAATAAATCTTCGTAATGCCTAGTTTCCTTTACCAGAATGCCGCTGTTTCTGATCTCCAAAATAACTCCTCCCTTGTTTCCAATTTCATCTCCGACCGCGAGATAATACGTATTCTTCTCAGGATCTACGATCATTGTCCTTGGCTCACCTTCGATCCACAAGATCCCAGCTATTCTAAACTCTTGAAGCTCATATCTTTTAATAGGTGGTACCAATGAACCATCCCCGGTCTCTTCTTCGTTTACGAGTTTTATAAAGGGCCTAAATGGATCACGCTTGCTTTCAGGGTTACTAACTTCAGCTTTAGACTGCGGATTATTTTGGTCATCTAATTTCTCGAGAGATAGATTGGTATCCATATTTTCCTCGGAGGTGGATTCCTCAGGTCTAGCAACTAAAGAACAAACGCTAGTCAACATAAAAAGCAAAATAATAATTTCAATATAAATCGATCCTCTTGTAACTCCAGAAATCATTTCTGCCGATTCCTTATTCCTTTCTGCTTTCCAGTATTCGTCGTCTCTCCTAAATCTTCTGGAACTGGAAGCACTCGAAATGTAACAGTAGTAAAATCAGCACTCAGAACAATATCATTCTCTTTACTCGTCTTATCGTCACGCTTTAGGTTTAGATCCCTTACATTCACTATCCGCGGCAAGTTGGAGACCCTTTCGAAGAAATTAGCTAACTGCGCATATGATCCCGCGACTTTCATCTGTATAGGAATTTCGGAATATATATCCTTTTTCACCTCTTTTTTTGGAACAAAATTGATAGGCTCCAATCCTGAAGCAGATACTTGAGAATAAACACCATCAATCAGAGTGGGTATCTCCTTCTCTTTTGGTAGTTTAAGAGAGGCAATTTCAAATTCTCCATTCAACCTCTTGAACTCTAACTCAAACTTTGGAAGTTCCTTTGCAATTAATTCATATTCCTCTAATTTCGTCTGAAGTCCTTGTAGCTTACCCCTTGAAGTCTTAAGCTCCTCTGCGTTAGGTGACCACAAAAAATACCAATAGATTCCAGAAATCACTGCTATAATTGCCACTAATATAGCAATCTTAATACGAACCGGTTTTTCTTGAATTGACTCAACAAAGTCAGCTAAGTTTGCCATTTTATTCAAAGATTCGCCTTGTTTTTTCCCTTTTCTGTTTTTTCCGTATCCTCACTACCTTCCTCGACCTTACCAGAATAGCTAAGATTTGATTCGATCACAAAACTCCTTAATGGTAAATTCTGCATCTCCTTTTTCTGAATCGAGACAAGTTCTACATCGTTAAAATAATTCGAAGACTTAAGGCTTTTCATGAAATCTGAAACGGTGAACTCATTCCAAGCTATCCCTTCCACTTTCGCTTTGTCCCCTGTTTCGGTGAATTTATCAATCCAAGCTCTTTGAGGAATAGCCTCTGCCAAAGATTCCATGACATTTAACTGAGCCGCACGATTTTGTTCCAATAACTGAATTAATTTGATCCTGCGCTCAAGCTCCGCATTCTTTGCCTTAAAAGCCTCAACCTTTTCCTTAACATCCTCTAACTCTTTAATCCTCTTCTCAACCCTTAGAGTCTCTTTATTCACATCTCTCAATGCCTTTGCCTGGTATAAGTGTAGGGCCAAAATCGAAACTATCACGGCAAATATTACGAGGCCACCTACAATAAGGTCACCAAGTGCTCTGGCCTCTTTTTTCTGTTCCGAGGGTAAAAGATTTATCCTAATCAAAACTTATCTCCTATTTTTCTTAAGGCAAGTCCAACAGCAACACCCATTTTGGGAGCTATATCTTTAATATATTCTGGGTCAAAATCACTTACACTATACATAATGTTTCTAAATGGATTGACTGGTTCAACTTTACAACGTGTAATATTTTCGAGCTCCGTCCCCAAGTTTGGAACCTTTGAAGACCCTCCGCCAAGCATTATCTTGTCTACCTTCGGTTTTGAAAATGTCGAGGAGAAAAAATCTAAAGTTCTTTTAATTTCCCCACAAATAGACTCTCTAAAATCGTTAGCAATCCTATTTAATTCTGCAGTGACTTCTTTAGTTCCTAGGGATAATTTCAGCACTTCTGACTCATCGAACCCAATCCCCAACTCCTTCTGAGCCCATTCATTGAACTGATTCCCCCCCATGGCCAAGTCCCTGGCAAAGATCGAAATCCCATTCTCTAAAATATTTATGTTCGTAATCGCAGCACCTATATTAACTAAAGCCAAAATCCCATTTGTTTCCGAGTAATTAGCTTCATACATGTTTTCAAGGGCAAATAAATCAATATCCACTACGACAGGATTTAAACCAACCTCGTTTACAATCTGAATGTAACCATTTGTCAAATCTTTCTTAGCAGCGGCTATAAGGACCTCCATCGTTCCTTCTGAATCCTCACCCGGCAGAACCTGAAAATCATAATTTATATCCTCTATATTCTGCGGTATGAACTGTTTAAGTTCCCACGGGATAGCTTCGCGCAACTCATCGTCATTCATAACAGGAAGACTTACCTTCTTTATGATTACAGAGTTTCCAGAAATCGAAATAACCACGTTTCTTGTCTTAAACCTGAGGTTATCGATCAGCAAAGACAAAGCATCTATTACTGCATCTTGATCCCTGATAACCTTATCGACGATGGCATCGGGTTGAAGCAATGATTCTCCAACATTCTTCAGTTGATATCCTTGCCTTGTTTCCCTTATCTCGACAAGTTTTATTGCGCTTGAACCTATATCGAGTCCTGCGATTTCTCTTTTTCCAAAAAACAATTCATTCTCCTTTATTAGAGTTATGATTTAAACATATTCATTAAGTATTTGCAACTACTAATTTATAATATTAATAAAATGTTTAAACTCTACTTAAAAGCAATGAAAACCAGAGAAATTATACAGCATAATCAATATGTAAAGCTATCACAAAATTAAAATATACTTTTTCACAGGATTCAATAGATATTTCACTTCTAAGAAGTAATGCATATTTTAGGTAACCCGATCTCTCACCATTGATTAAATAACTTAAGATTCCGCATTCTATAATATTATTATACTCCATACTATGAATTCTATGAAAACCTGCAGTCAGACAGATAAATCAAAAGGAATTACAACGGTTTAAAATTTCCTTGTATCATATTTCTCTCAGTATATAAATGTGATATCATCAGACGGTTTTCTCCAATAATTACCCTGACCGTATTTTATTTTCAACCTACTCAAGATATTTGCAACCGACTCGGTTTCGACTCCCTCTGCAATGACTTCTTTTCCCATTAAACGGGATACCGTTATTATTGCCTTCACTATAGCACTACTTGTCTGATCTGTATCTATGCTTTGTATAAAAGAACTTTCAATTTTTACAAAATCTACCGGCAGCTTAAGTAAATGAGCAAATGAAAAGTAACCCATTCCAAAGTCATCAAGAGCAAACTGACAACCGGTTTCTCTAAGATCAATCATCCATTGATTCAATCGATCCATATTAGTGATGTTCGTAAACTCGGTTATTTCAAAACCGATATGACTTGAAATTCTGCGATTCCCCTTGACGGCATTCTCTATAAACTCAAGAAGTGATTCATCCCTTAGACTCGAACCAGATAGATTGACAAAAGTCCTAACTCCATTGTCTTTATCTACAGAATTAATTACCTTCTCCACTACCCACTTATCAATTTTCGACATAAGACCAAAACGCTCGGCGGCAGGAATAAACGCTTTAGGCATGACTGTCTTATTACCCGCATCCCTCATACGCACCAAGGCCTCCATGTATAGAGCCTCACGATTATCGAGTCTTATGACAGGCTGAAACTGAAGTATTAACCGATTCTCGCGTACTGCATCATTAATTCTTATGCACCATTGACTAGCCTGGTTAAGCTCTACCCTGTTGTATTCTTCGGAATGATATATAATGACCCTGTTCTTCCCTTCATACTTTGCTGCAGCTAGTGCGGAATAGGCAATAGCCATAATCATTTGAGGATCTGTCTTACCATCAAATAGGTTAATACCAATGCTTATGCCGATTTGGAAGCTATATCCTTTGAGATAAGAACTGTACCTATTTATAGCACTGTAAAATCTTTCCGCTATTGTTTTGGCTTCATCACGGGATACATTTTGAATAACCATGGCAAACTCATCACCACCGACACGGGCTAACAGATCCTCCGGTCTCATGGTCTTTCTCATTATCTTGGCTAGATCAACAAGTACCTGGTCAGCCTGTAGGTGACCAAGGGTATCGTTTATGAGTTTAAAATTATCAAGGTCCATAACTACAAAAGCGTGTGTTTTTCTACGGTCCGAATTACTTATTATATATTCGAGCTTCTCTTGTAACGCCCGGCGGTTTGGCAGATCTGTCAACGAATCGTGCATGGCCATATGATGTATCTGTGCTTCTTGACGCTTTCTCTCAGTTATATCGATATCCATGCATATGAACTCATATTTGCCACTAGAGGATGGTATGGGAAATATTGTTGAATACACGGTTCCTTCCCTACCCTCACAATTTATGAACTTCCATTCTGATGGGCCGTATGGTTTATTCGTTTCAGTTATTTTCTTTAGAATCGAATGAAATTCATGTGTTGTCTCTTCATCCAGTATTAGTTTGTCCAGTGTCTTCCCTATGGCCTCATCTTTACTCCAACCGAATATTTTTTCAGCAGCCTTGTTCCAGTACATTACTCTCCCGTCGATATCGTATCCCTGAATAGCCACGTTTGGCGTATTATCAAATATGTAGTTCAATCTTTCCTCACTTCTTCTTAGAGCCTCTTCGATCTTTTTGCGTTCCGTTACGTCACGCGAGATGCCCAAAAGGCCAACAACCTTCCCATTCTTGATCTGGGGGGTTACAATGGATTCAACAGTTAAATATCCTCCTGAATTGCTCCGAACATGCATCTCGAAGATGGGTGGCATCTCACCTTTCATCACACACCCAAATATTTGCATTGCCCTGCGTATGTCATCGGGATGTATAATCTGTGCGAAGTGCCTACCAATCCATTCATCTCGTGACCAACCCGTAATCGTTTCAGTAACAGGATTCAATGAAGTAAATGTGCCAGCAGGTGAGAGCGTAAAGATCATATCCCTCGCTGTCTCTACGAAATTTCTATAACGCTGTTCCGATTCTCTGAGGGCTTCGGCATGCTGCGCATTGTTTATGGCTAACTCTATTTGCTGAGCCACAATTCCCAATAACTTCAACTCCTCATCATCGAAGGCATCTAACTTAAATGAATTTATATTGATGGACCCAATCGTCTCACCTTCAAAATGAATGGGCATGGCAGCGTAACTTCTAGTCCCCACCTTCAAACCTGCAGGACCGATCACCTTATCATTCTCGGTATTCGAGACATATCTTGGTTTACCATCTATGATCGTCTTCCATGTAAAACCTTTGGGATAGGGGATCCTCCCTATCTGATCCATAAACCACTTTGGATATCCTCTATAAGCCTTCGCAACTGCTTCCTTCCCTTCTACCATGTATATACTCACATTATCAACGCCTTCTATGTTATTGCTCATTGATTCAACGGCATTCTCCAAAACATCCTGCAAATCGATGGATTGATGGACACTCCTTGTCACGGTCGCTATTATCGTCTGATATCGATTCTTTCTGGTTAGTTCTCTGTATAGATTCGCTCTTGCTACCGCAATTGCAATTTGATCTCCAATCGAGACGAGTAATTCCACCTCAGGTTTTGTAAAAACACGCTCCGTGTAGCTTAACAGCCAGATAACACCTATAGTTTTGCTCTCAAGGTTTATAGGAATTCCCAACATACTACGAAATCCTAAGTCCCGCCCCGCTGGCCCCACATCAGCATCCTCACTTGCATTCCTAACGTTTAAAATTTCACCTGAATTTATAACCTTCCACGTAACCCCCTTGGGTTTGGGAATCCTCGAGGCTCTCTGCAGGAAATCATCAGGAAAGCCCCTATGATCCTGTAGGACAGCTTCATTTTTCGCATAATCGAGTAGATAAATACACGCAATGTCCACATAACCTTGTTCTACAACCTTATCTAATGCAATCCTAAAAACATCGTCCAGATCGATGGACTGGTTCATCGCTTGAGTTATGCTATTTATAATTTTAAGCTCTGTTTCCTTCCTCTCGCGTTCTCTGATTTCAGCCTGTAATGATTCATTCGCTCTTACCAAATCTGAAGTCTTTTCGCGAACTCTTGTTTCTAACTCGTCATATGCCTTTTTGATAGATTCCTGCACCCGCTTGTTTTCCGTGACATCCTCGCAAACTATCATTATTAATACCTTTTCTTCATCTCCGTTGAAGACACGAGCAGACTCTCGAACCCATATTACAGTGTTATCCTTACGGATCTTCCTTAAATCCCACTGATGTAATTTTTCAGGACCCCGCAAACATTCCCTTAATTGCTCAGTCACAGTTTGATGGTCGTCAGGATGAAAGACCATTTGAACAGATTTCCCTATTAATTCTCCTACCGAATAACCAAGTTGTTTTGCACCACAAGAATTAACGGACATAATCGTACCCATGGCATCGACAGTGAAATACATGCTGGGATTCTCTTCATATAACTTACGATACCTTTCCTCGCTCTTAAGAAGCCTTTCTTTTAACCGCTCGTTCTCCAATCTCAGTTTTTCAAAATCATAGGTAATTTGATTCACCCTGTTACCCCTATCCTTTTATTTTTTGGTAGTGCATTTACCGCCTTCCCCCTTACGACTCCCATCATTAAAAGACTTAACCAAGATACGCGGAGTATAAAAGCGTATAAAATTGCTCCTAGGGTTTAAGACTGCACAAAGGTGGAGGATCTTAATTCGATAATTGACAAGACACCTTTCATCGCCAGTTATATGCGAATTAATCATGATTCAGTATGGTAACTATTATAAAATAAAGACAGATTAAATTAAAGTTCAATAAATTTATCTAAGATATTGCCTGGAATGTAGTAGGAAAAACCTTGAATTTAAGTGATTAGCTGGAGGTTATTAGATCAGGTTAAGAATCCTCTACCGGATCAAAAAATATTTCCACATTTTTTGTGGCCACTTCGGAAGGATCAGAGGTCAGTGTAACAGAGAAAAACTTTCTCTCACCTGGAAATAAAACGTCATCTTGCTCTACATCACCAACCTGCACGGAATTCGCACCGACAACATTTCCTCTATCGTCCGTTAAAGTAATCAGCACAAAAACTGAATGCACTGGACTGTCACCGTTGTTTACAACGGAACCGTTAAATTGTAGATTGCCATCCTGATTAATGCTCTCAAGAATAGGTCCGTCCAATGTAACAACTCCATCTTCATTGGAGGCTGCACATCCCCAAATTATTATCATCAGAAGAGGGGTTAAAATTAGCAGAGATATAGATTTTTTCATTTATTTCTCTTATCAGCAATGTCAGTAATTGAAATTACATTCTTGCTGGTTTCCTGCTTACTTGGCTGTCCTTCCCCTTCAGTCATATGATCCTCTATCATGTCTCCCAGAATCTTATGCATGAGCCTCAGTGAACCCAATGAATGCTCTTTGATATATCCCTTTTCAAAAACTACCTCCTTCTTTTTTCTCAAAAGGAAATAAACGATGAAAGCCTGGTTATTAAGAACAACGAGCATCGCAGCATACAATAGGAAGTTATCCGCTAATACCTTCTTTAGTATAGCCTTAGTATCCGAATCTATTTTAACGATACCAAATGGTTCGCTATCTTCTTCAATAGTAAAAGGTACCGACACAGAAATTACGCCATTTTTCTTTTTTACCGAATAACCTCGCTCGGGATAAAAATCCTCCATAAAATAACCCGAAGACATACCGGTCTCCACATCTTTTTTCACAACAACACTGAAAAATTTGGGAGCAATTTCAAAGGTGTTAAAGAGCTTTTTCCTGCCAAGCCTATCATCAAGAAAAAGGTAGAACTCATCACTAGTCGCTTTGTTACCAACATGGGTAAAGAAACTGCTTGCCTGCTCGCCAATGGTTTCAGCAATCGCCTTGGTCTTGTTCACAAGCTCGTTCTTTGCCCTATCAAATTGAAAAAGAAATACAAGACCAACAAGAGCAAATATACAAAGCTCTATCCCAATAGCTTGTGCAATTGTCATTAATTTATTCGTTATGCGCATTTCATAAACTCTTCAAGAATCTCCTGAACATTGTCGTTTTCAGAACGCCTGAGAAGCATGTAAATCATCCCAGTAAAATCGCGTCTCATTTCGGAGTCAAGGGTTCTATACAGCCTCACAAGCATTTTTTCGCTTTCAGTAAGGACTTGTACGGCGTCCTGAAAAATTCCTTCCCTTTCCATAAATTTATTTAACCTTTCATTCTTAGCCACATTCCAGAGCTCTTCGAATTTCAATCCAAGGATATCTGCCATTTGCTGACATCTTTCAAGCGAAGGTGCGTCAACTTTTCCAGTTTCAAGTTGATGAACAAAAACACTGGAAACGTTCAGTGCACGAGCTAAATCCTCCTGAGTAATGCTTTTCTGCTTTCTTCTATTCTTCAAATATATCCCGAATTTCATTTATTAGACCTCCGACAAAACAGTTATTTAATGAAAAGAAAACCAAATCCTAATCAATTTTACACTAAAAAGCAATGGGATAGCAAGCATTTTTTTATCTAACAAATTTAATTATATACCCCCAGGAAAATAGTGGTAATCTTATTATTACTACCCCGAATTAAGGAGACAAGGTTTTACCCATGTTAAATTGAAAATACTCCATAATATCAAAGGGTTCTAACGCAGGCGGGGGTTGGGGGTTTTAGTAAAGTAATGCGGCTTCCAACGTAGCACTTCCGCGAAATGCATCATGAGTCACCGCAGGTCATTAATCTGAATTTTCCCCAACTCTGTCGGTCAATCAAATAAATATGTTACGGACCTTCTGTTGCCAGAGATCTCTTTAAAATCTATTTTTTTTCCACTCCTTCAATAATTTATGCGCTTAACAAAATACTACGAAAAGAGGTGCTTATTATATAATCCATTTATGCTTTTGTAGAAATCGAATCACTTCAACGTTAAAAATATTATGTTAGTGGACTCGTACTAAAACCATATTTGAGTTATTATGGATTAAGTCATTCTATGAGATTACTAATTATAGAAGATGATAAGAAAATCGCTTCATTTATTGGTAAGGGGTTTAAGCAGGCAGGCTTCGCCGTGGATAATGCAAAAGATGGGCTAGTTGGACTCGAGCTAATGCTGACCCAGCCCTACGATGCGGCCGTCATAGATGTAATGCTTCCTAAATTAGATGGCTTAACCTTATTGGAGAATGCCAGAAAGCAAAACATAAATACTCCAGTGATCATACTGAGTGCCAAGCGTACAGTGGATGATCGAATTGTTGGACTTCAGAAAGGAGGTGACGACTACCTGGTTAAACCATATGCTTTTTCGGAACTCCTGGCGCGTGTTCAGGCACTTATCCGTAGAGCCAGCAATACTCCGGAGTCTACCCGCTTAGCAGTTGGAGAAATGTCTATTGATCTCCTTACGCGTGAGGTTACCAGGGCGGATAGAAAGATTTACCTGCAACCCCGTGAATTTGCCTTGCTCGAATACATCATGCGTAATCCAGGAAGGATCGTTTCCAAAACCATGATTATGGACCATGTCTATGATTACAACTTTGACCCGCAGACGAATGTAGTGGACGTGTTAATTTGCAGGTTGCGGGATAAAGTCGACAGAGACTTTGAGAAAAAGATGATTCACACTATACGAGGAGTCGGTTATGTTCTTAAAGAATCCTAAACTCTTACTGAAATCAAGCAGCTTCAGACTCATAACTTGGTACACCATTTTCTTCATCGTTAGCTCGCTTGCAATAAATGTTTACGCATATACCGTCATCTCTTCTTTTATCTACGGACAAAGCAGAAAGGAAATCGAAGAGGACATCAATGATCTTTCAGAGATCTATGAGGGAGATGGATTGGAAGCTTTACGACAGGATGTATTTGAAGACGAGGAAGAATCCTTTCTAATTCGCCTAATTGGAAACAATTATATTCCAATTATTTCTAGAATTCCGAATGATTGGTCAGCCTTAAGCATTCAGCAACTTGAAAAAAGTGGCTATCCCAAAGACAAAGAGTGGAAAGTTCTAAAGGGCGGCGATGGCGAGGATGAATTTGAAATGACTTCTCTACGCATGTCCGACGGTACGACTTTGCAACTTGGTCAAAAGACAGTAGAGCGGGAGGATCTTTTAAGGAAGATTCGCAAAGTATACCTAATCGCAATTATCCCTATAATTCTGTTTGCTTATTTAGGCGGAGTATTTATTGCCGACCGCGCGCTTAATCCGATTCGACAAATTATAAATACTCTTAATTCAATCGTCGCAAGCGGCAAGATAGATGTGAGAGTTCCAGTGAATCAAACTGATAAATTGCACGAAGAATTGATCACACTTTTTAATTCGATGTTGGAAAAAATCGATGCCCTTATGAAAGGAATGCGAAACGTTTTGGATAATGTCGCACATGACTTGCGAACTCCTATGACGAGATTGAGAGGCACTGCTGAAATGGCATTACAGTCCGAGCAGAAAGCAGACGTTCTCCGGGAGGCTTTGAGCGATTGCATAGAGGAGTCCGAACGGATCCTCATAATGTTAAATACACTTATGGATATATCGGAAGCAGAGACCGGAGCGATGAAACTGGATCCAGAAGAGATTAATGTCGCGCCTCTGATAGATGATATCGTCGAGCTCTACGGTTATACCGCTGAGGAAAAGGGCGTTTCAGTATATACTGGTTTTCCTAAGGAGCTTTACTTAACCGCCGACCGCAACTGGGTACGGCAGGTCCTGGCAAATCTACTTGATAACGCGATCAAGTACACCCCGACCGGCGGAAGAATAGATATTGAAGCCTGTCGTAGAGAACAAGAGGTCATTATAACCGTAAAAGATACCGGAGTCGGAATTTCCCAAGAGGAGCTTGATAAAATATGGGAACGTCTGTACAGGGGCGATAAGAGCCGGTCCCAAAGAGGTCTTGGGCTGGGCTTAAGCCTTGTCAATGCCATCGTCGGGGCGCATAGAGGATACGTTCAGGTCTCAAGCGAGCCGGGAGCGGGCTCTGTCTTCACAGTTTCCCTTCCCGTTTAAATTTATGGTTAAATGCATAGCCTTTCATAATTTAATGTACCGATGAAACACCTATATCCGTTCGTCCTGAGCCTGTCGAAGGACGACTTTTTCAGCCAAGACAAAGCCGCGCATCCTTCGACTCTCAGGATGAACGGGATGGCTTGACCATACCTTATGGAAAGTTATGCACGATGCTATAGCTTCTGACTCATCCCCTCTTCGAATTTTATAAACCTTTTTATGCAGGGGCGAACCTGTGTGTTCGTCCCAAGTTAGGGCAGACACACAGGTCATAGACTACATCTGGTTCTTATTCCGAACTCACATTAAACCTTTCCAAAATGTAATGTTCATGAAAGGTTCCCGTAATTGTCTCCTGGTACTTTGTATATAGGGCCAAGCCGGGATTCGTAGAGTTTACGATCCAAACACATGGGAGGATTTGGGAAATAAACTCTATTAGAGAAATAATCAAACTCCTTGAACCGGATGCAAAGGAATTAAAATACTACGCTCCCGGTATTGGGTTGCTTAAAGATGGTGTGCTAGAATTATATGCTGTAATTTCTCCATGAAAATATAAATTTATAGGAGGTGCAGATATGCGTAAAAGGTACAAGAAGCTTTTGCTTATTTTAATTGCGGGCACGTTACCCACACTTGTTGTTGGCGGGTGCGATGACGAAAATGGTGGCGGCGGGGGCGGAGCGTGCCCAGATACCAACGTAGGTATTGAGATTTGCGACCCGGACGCCGGCCCTTTCTCGCTGGTCATTGACAACGGGTTCTTCCCGGTGGTTGTGGGGAGTGAGAACGTGCTTGAGGACGAGGAAGGCGTGCTCCGATTGGAGATCACTGTTTTGGATGAGATCGAAATGGTAGCGGGCGTGAACACACGCGTTCTTGTGGAAATGGAATCCGAGGACGGTTTACTCATTGAGGTCTCTCGCAATTTCTTCGCCCAAGCGCCTGACGGCACCGTCTGCTATTTCGGCGAGGATGTGGATATCTGCCCTACTGGACTTCAACCAGATGGGGATGACGGGTTTCTTTGTGACGGTGAAGAGCCCGACCACTCTGGTGAATGGCGCGCCGGAGAGAACGGTGCTATTCCGGGGATCTTTATGCTAGCTGGCCCAGAAGAGGGTGACGTATACAATGAAGAAATCGCTCCTGATGTAGCGGAAGACATTGCTGAAGTGACTGCGTTGGGAGACCCTATAGAAGTTCTTGATGAAATCTTCGAAGATACTCTAACAACGCTGGACTGCAATCCACTCGATCCGGGCCCAAGGGACACCAAGGTTTATATCCGGGACATGGGGATTGCGAGAGATGGGGATTTGTTTTTGGTCGAGTTTAATCCGTAAAAACCAAAACTAACAAGGGGACGTGCGTCCCCTTTTCTACAATATTTCCAGTTTCTTGCCTTTTGTCTCCGGGAATGTCCAGATCCATGCTCCCGTGAGCAGAGCAAAGAGAGCAGCGAGGGATATACCGCCTCCAAGTCCATATTTCTCGGCAATCACAGCTATAATAACAGGAGTGAAAAACTGTACCCCTCGGGCCAAATTGAAGGCTGATCCCATGGCTGTATTCCTGATTGCCGTCGGGAATAGTTCAGAGAAGAGAGGACCATAGCCCCCAAACATCCCTGTCCCGAATCCAACGAGGAACATAAATGCCAAGATAATAGGTGGGTAGAGTGCGATCACATTCCACAACAAAGTAATCATTATAAGCCCCAGGGCCATAATACACGAGTAAACCGTATAGGCAGGTCTCCTGCCAAACATGTCCGCAACGAAGCCAAATGTGAAGTAGCCAAGAAAACCACCCAGTTGAGTTACGAGCATCCAAACCGCCGATTTGGCCATAGAAAATTGTCTCTGCTGATGGAGGTAGCCAGGGAGCCACGAGTAGGTAAACCAATATGCCGACATATCAAATATTGCCAGGACAAGGGATAGAATAAACATCTTTCTGTGCGCTTTCGAGAATAGAACGGAAAACTTACCACGCTCCTCCCTCGAAACCGAAGCCTTTGGTAGGACTCCCTCGTCAATCAATCTCTTCCTCGTCAACCAGATGTCGGATTCAGGCAATCTTTTTCTGACAATGATTACAAGTAAAGCGGGTAACACAGAAATAAAAAAGCACGTTCTCCAACCGATAACGGGCTCAACAAACCCACCTACAATTGATGCCAGGGCGATGCCAATGGGAGCGCCCGTTTGCATAAACGCCCCGTATCTGCCCCGCACCTTTGGAGGGAAGGTTTCTCCGACATAGGTCTGCCCCGTGGCCCACTCACCTCCGACACCCAATCCGGTAATGATTCGAAATACCATCAGGAGCTCAATGTTCGAAGCAAATCCGCTCAAGAAAGTGCCGATACTGTATGTTAAAATCGTCCATTGAAGCACACTCTTGCGACCATAACGATCCGATAGAAATCCAAAGACAACACCCCCAACCGCGGTTGCCGCCAACGATGCGCCTAGAACATACGAAAGGGTCACATTGGAGAAATGCAGCTCCCTGCCTATGGGAATCAAAAGAAAGGTAAAAAGGATCAGATCATAGAAATCAAAAATCCATCCCGCCCAACTCAGTAGAAGGATCGAATAGTGCTGACGTGTGGGCTTCTCATATTCGTTAAGTAATAGCTCTTCCATTTCGTAACAGTACACCCTAAATCATCTGATAAATAGATCGGTAGATATTCTGCCAATTAACGATTACAATCTCAATGATGTATTGCATCTCTTTGTGGGGCAGCACGGTATGTAAAGCCAATTGAGCTATATGAATGGATTAAAAATAATAAAAGGACTAAAAGGGGCAAATCTTTTGTTGTTCGAAGTATCCACTGATAGATGTTTTAAAAAAGGGATTTATTTTCTTGATATTGCATTTAAATTAGACATTTCCTATGAACTTCTCGATCAAATACACTTGAAATCCCTCAAGTCATTTAATACCTATTTTCTGATTAAGAAAGATTATTCTTATTTATTAAGATTGGTCAACAAGGGATTGACCCCTTATTCCTATGGTTTCAGAGTCAACACCGCACAGGGAGATTCTTGAATTACCTTTTCTGTTACACTTCCCAGAATAAACCTCTTAACCCCCTTCCTTCCATGAGTGTTGATTACTATTAAGTCAATGTTTTTACTAGATGCATAGTCAGCTATCGCAACTGACGGATTAAGTCTCTGGGTCATCTCTGTGCTGATTTCTAATTTGTTGACCTTTTTTTTCTGAATCCCGCGCCTGAGCTTTATCTCCTCAATCCTCTTTTCAAGTTCATTAGAAGAATCCTTCATTAACACTTCCATCACGCTGGAATGAATTCCATAGTCAGAATAGTCATAGATGCTTAACTTAAAAACATACATAGCCGAAATATTGGCGTTTATCCTCTCCGCCAGGTCTATCGCGTAGTTAATCGCAGAGTCTACTTTTTCATCTATATTTAATGGAACAAGTATATTGCGTATATTCACTGCACTTTTTTCATCCCTCTTCTTAACTGCAAGTACAGGTATACGGGATTCTCTTAAGACTCTAAGCGTGGTGCTTCCAATGAGCATCCGGTCTATAAGCCCGAGTCCTCGTTTCCCCAAAACTATGAGGCTGGCTTTCTCATTACTGGCAAATCTAACAATCTCCTTATATGGTGCTCCTTTTAAAATTTCTCCTCGAAAATTAAGCCCCTGACCAGTCAGATAATCGGCAATTGCGGCTAATTT
>Ga0214473_10004201_pt1 | contig 17346 bp, 16 predicted proteins | sample RVTome_7_FD_203509 | JGI IMG/M metagenome (GOLD analysis project Ga0214473, IMG submission 203509) | Soil microbial communities from uranium-contaminated site in the Upper Colorado River Basin, Wyoming, United States - RVT98D197 | ecosystem: Environmental > Terrestrial > Soil > Contaminated >... | reverse complement strand
TGATCTCCGCTGGAAACATCGTTCCCCTCTCTATCACCATGAGAGAAGAGATCGGGAGGATGGAACGCTGGGCTTATAACCGGGCCATCCCTGCCTCAAAATAGTGGAACGAATGCCCCGTGTCCGGAGGGCAGTCTCGAAACATGAAGATGGAACGAAGATGAGAAGTTGAGAGGCTTTGTGAAATCACGAAGATGTGAAGTTACGAAGTTTTGAAGTTGAGAATCATTTTCTTATCTTCTCATCTTCTTATCTTCGTTACCCTCGCAACTTCTTAGGTTCCAATCTTCGTAACTTCGTTCTCTAATAATCGTCCTTGTCTTCGTCGTAATCTTCGTCAAATTCCTCTTCTTCCTCTTCTTCTTCTTCTTCTTCTTCCTCCTCCTCTTCCTCCTCGATGGGCTCCTTCTTTTTTCTTTTCTTCTTCAGATCGATCTTTTCCAGGCTTTCGTCTCCCAGATCGTCAATGACCTCGTTGAAAAATAAGGCCAAGGCAATGAGATACTCCTCAGGCAACGCTCCCAGCCATTCCATGACCTTTTCAGCAGTCTCTATTTTTTCACTGCCCGAGAACTCTTCCAAGAGATCAATCGCCTTACGATAATGTTTATTAAATGCCCTGATCATATAATTTCCTTAACCTCCTATCTGCATAAAGTCTTAGTCTGAATTGCTCAGCCAAAAAAGATTATACTCAGGTTCTTCGACGAGAACAACAGAAAAATGATTGCCGTTTTCAAAATATTCATAGCGAGGGACAATTTATGGGCAAAAAAGTGGAGAGGCAGGAAACAGCCTCTCGAAATTGACTGAGATAATAGCCAATTTCAGAATGGTGAAATTTGGCATCCAATTTGCTTAAAGAAGAAGATAGACCGGTATCCCTCGGAAGGGCGGAGATGAACCTTGATCAAGAGGGCGCAATGGAGCAATCGAAGGGACACAAAGAGAGGCGAAAATTCCCGAGGTCGTTCATGGATCTGCCGATTGAATATCGGGTGAGGGATGTGCCTCATCCGCACGGAGGGGTTGTCATTAATGGAAGTGAGACGGGACTTCTGATCCATTCGGTCAAGGACATGCCGGTCGGGACAAAACTGAATATCGGAGTGCTGTTCCCGGCAGGGTTCGAGCTGACAAATTTTGAGGTTTTTGCCGAGATCGTGAGAAAAGAGGTCTGCTGGGAAGAAAACTGGCAGGGGTTCGAATACGGACTGACGTTCATCCGGATCGAAGAGGAAGATTCCCAAAAACTGGCGCAGTTGCTGAAGAAGCGATTCCGGTCGAAGTAAATCCTAATCCGGCACAGCCGGAACCAAACAGGTATTGAAATTCCAATATCCAAATCCCAAATTCCAAATAATTTCCAATCACCAAATGACCAGGTTCCGAAACAAACCCGTTTGGGTTATTCGAAATTGGAATTTGGATATTGTTTGGGAGTTGACGCTTGGAGATTGGTACTTCTGAAGGGTAGCCAATAATTCGTTGCCATTCTGCGCGCAATTAAAGGGACAAAATGAGAAAGGCAAGGTCTCTCGGCCCTGCCTTTTTATGTCTCCGACTTCACTTTTTCTCTTAAAGGTTGATCGGTTCGTAGTAAATCACTTTTCTTCGCTCGATCGGGAATCTTAATGTAATCAATGTTCTCGATTTCTTTTCATCAATGTCGAACTTCATCATCCCATGATTCTTCTGAAGGATCTCCTTCACCAATTGCAAGATGAGATTCACGGTATCTTCTTTCTGAACAGCCGGATGACCTCCTGGATGGTCTTCCGGCCTGGTCGGACTCCCATCCCCCATGAATCCGACCACGACTTCAACGTATCCGTTCTTCTCCAGGGGGCTTTTCTTTTCTGAAATTCCGTTTTGAACATCGAAAGATTTGATCAGGAAACCGATGCTTCCGGCGGAGGGTGTTGAGAGCACGGCATACTGGAGAATGGAATTCAAGATAAATTTCACCTGCTCATCATGAATGAAAGTTTCAGGGAGCACCTTGTCACATTTTTTGTAGATCTTGATCTTCTTGTCCTGAAGCTGTTTTTCATTGGCTTCCAGGACTTCTTCAAGAAGAAGATTCAGGGTGTTGGTTTTAATAATAGGGGTATTGATGTTGATGTAATTCAAAAGGCTGTTCAATACCGAATCGATTTTTCTGATGTCGTCCGAAATGCTCCGTTGAGAGAATTTTCGAAATTCGACATCGTCAAATTTGTCCGTTGAAAGAACGGTGAAGTTCTTGATGGAGGCGAGCGTATTCTTGATATTGTGGATCAGTTCAACCAGAAAAGTGGACAGAAACGGCGTGTCCTCATCATTCTGAGGAGGCGCTTCTTTCGTTTCGCCCTGCTTCATCTCGGATTTGCTCATAAAAGAGGCAAAAGCGTTATGTTCATCTCCTGTTTCAAAGAAATCATTCTCCATTTTGCTGAGGGTTTCGATCAAGTCTTCAGTTTCCATAGGGAGTGGCAATGCATTTTTGGTACCAATTCCGATTTAAGTGTAAGTATCTATTAATATAGGGGTTTGGAAAACTCGGCTTTCAGGGTGAGACCCGAAGTGGCTAATTTTTGTCAATGAACCTTCACAATCTTCCCAGTTCGGATGTGGTCTCTACGTCGGGACCGGTCATTGAGAGGACAGGCGTGTCTGTCTCTGATGGTCCTTCTTCTGCGTACAGATTCGTTGTACTGAACAAGACTCGAATTATGGAAAAAGGCAGGATACGCCACGATCTGTTTACCCAAGTCCCTCTGCCAGGAGTATTTAAACGGTTGGGTGGGTCAGATTTTTGTGCAGTCCCTTCTTAAGAGAGAGGGGGCCCCACCTTGCTTTCTCTCTGTAAATCCCTCGCAACACCGTTTCCTGCTGTTCCGAGAGTACCCTCCACTGGTTGAAGTGTTCTCCGGTAAGGCTGATGAATCGCTTTTCTATTTCTGTTAATTCATAGCGTTTCAACTCCGATGTCAAAAGCTTGAACTCTTTTCCATTCATGGCCATCCCCCTATCCCTTTTCTGAAATGAGCAATTAGCATTCCAAATAAATGAGATTGCTGTAACTGCCCGTTATTACGCAGGAAGTATTAGTTTTGTGGTTTCGGATGAAGGAAAAGAACGGAAAAACTTTTCCAAATAGTTCTAGAATTACGGGATGGCAGATATGTAAAACTTTTCCACAGTCCAGGGACCGCAGCACCGTTCTTCGAGAAAACAAGAAAGGGTCTCCGCCAGATGGCGGAAACCCTTTCTGTTGGAACCGAAAATATCAACAGTTTACTTCTTGGCCGGCGCCGCTGGGGCGGGTTTGGCCGGAGGAGCAGCCATCTCTTTCAGGGTATTCTCCCACTTCTCGACCATTCCTTTTAATTCATCCAGTTTGGCTTTGGCTCCTCCTGGATCGCCTGCAAGCATCTCCTTCGCCTTTGCCAGGCCCTCGGTGATGGCTTTCGCATCGGATGCCCAGGCGTCCTTTTTGTCTTTCATCTTCTTTTCTACTTTCTTGGCCGCTGCTTCCAGGTTTTTCCATGCCTCCTCAACGGCTGTTGCGGCGGCGACGGCTTGATCGGCAAGGGCTTTCTTCCCTGCTTCCACAGATTTTGCAGCCTTTTCAAAGGCGGCCTTGGCATCGATATAGCTCTGTTTGGCTTCCTTGTATTTCTTGTCCTTCACCTGGGATTCCCCAGTCTCCCAAATCTTCTTGGCCGATTCCAGATCGGAAGCCGCATACTTGTCCGCGCCCCCGGAGACGGCTGCATCCATGGCGGCCTTGGCCGCCTGTTTCTCTGCCTCGGGGGGCTTTGCACAACCCACAAACACCAGCGCCAACGTGACTACCAGTAACAACGAGACCGACAACTTTACGTGCTTCATAAACTCATTCCCTCCCTTTTTTAGTTCCTCTTTTATCATAGAACGTTCAAAAAAACAAGAGGTTGAGGGAAAAGGAGCCCTAAGAACGACCCACGCCTGGGAAGGCGCGAAAAAATCGTCCCCACGTACGGAGGGCGGGCAGGGATATCGAAGACGTTTTACACCTGCCTGCGCGTGGCCTGCTTGCGCTAAAGCTTCAGCGAAGGCAGGGCGGTTACCTCATATCTCAGAGGGCAGAAAGCAGACCGCAGAAAGCAGTAAAACTCACATCTTTGTTTTTTTCTGCCCACAGTCTTCTGCCTTCTGTTATTTAAGTGGTCGCAATTGTGAGACTTTCGAGATATCCCTGACCGATTCCCCCCATTTTTCCACAGCTCTTGAGTGCCAGCGATGAAACCGAGCACAGAATCTTTCCCTTGACACCACGATCAAAACAAATTAAGAATTTTTTTTGATAGGAAGCATATCGAAGATTAATCACCTGGGTGGCTATCTCGGGTCCTAACTCGTAATGATGGGCCGGGGGAGGAGGACAACTTGTGAAAAGGGTCAAGAACTACATCAACGGGGAGTGGACGGATTCTGAAACGAAAGAGTTCGGAGAGGTCTGGTGCCCTGCCACCGGAGACAAGATCGGAGAAGTCCCCTTTTCTACGGCGGCCGATGTGGACAGGGCTGTTCAAGCGGCAAAGGAGGCTTACTGGGATTGGAGGTGCACGCCTCCGCTGACCCGTGCCAGGTATTTCTTTAAGTTGAAAGACCTGTTTGAGAACGCTTTTGAAGATATCTCGAGGACCCTGGTCACCGAAGAAGGGAAAACGCTGGATGAAGCAAGGGGTGAAGTGAGGCGGATGATCGAGAATGTGGAGCACGCGACCGGCGTCACCACCCTGATGACGGGATATAATCTGGAAGACATTGCCCACGGAATTGATTGCACGGCAGAGCGGCAGCCCATCGGGGTCTTCGGGGCCATTGCCCCTTTCAATTTTCCGGCCATGGTTCCCTGGTGGTTTCTTCCCTATGCCGTGGTTAGCGGGAATACCTACATCGTTAAACCTTCGGAGCAAGTCCCTATGACTCAGACCCGGATCTTCGAAGCCCTTGACGAATGTGGTTTCCCTGAAGGAGTGATTAACATGGTCCACGGATCCCGGGATGCTGTGAACGGCTTGCTTTATCATCCGGATATCAAGGGGATCTCCTTTGTCGGGCAGAGTTCCACAGCCCGTTATGTCTACAAAGCCTGCGGCGAAACCGGCAAGCGGGTTCAGTCCTTAGGAGGGGCTAAGAATTTTGTTCTGGTGATGCCCGATGCGGAACTGGACAGGAATATCCCTTCTCTCATCACGTCTTTTTACGGGTGCGCCGGAGAACGATGCCTCTCCGGTTCTGTTTTGGTGGCGGTTGGCGACGTGTATCAGGAACTCAAGGAGAAGTTTGTGGCGGCGGCCAGGGCTTTGAAGGTTGGAAATGGGCTTCAAGAAGGAATCCAGATGGGGCCTGTCGTGTCGCGGAAGCATAAAGAGAAGGTGCTTGGTTATATCGAGAAAGGGATCCGGGAGGGGGGGAAGTTGGTTCTGGACGGGCGGAAGATCCAGGTCGAGGGACACCCGAACGGGTTTTATATTGGTCCAACCATCTTCGATGAGGTTCATCCCGATATGGCCATTGCCAAGGAGGAGATCTTTGGACCGGTTGTCTCCATCCTCCGGGTGAAAAACCTGGATGAGGGTTTGAAACTGATCGAGAAAAGCGAATACGGTAATGCGGCCTGCCTGTACACCACGAACGGAAAAACGGCCCGGGAATTCAAGTACCGGGCAGTGGCAAGCATGATGGGGATCAACCTGGGCATTGCCGCCCCCATGTCTTTCTTCCCGTTTGGCGGCGCCAAGGGCTCCTTCTTCGGAGATGTGAAGGGGCATGGACGGGAGGTTTTTCAATTCTTCACGGATACAAAGGTTGTTATACAACGCTGGACGTAATGAACAAAGCGCAAAACGTATAAGGCAAAAACAAAGGGGAAGATAGTTTCTAAACAAAGGTAATTTTCCAAAAAGGACCCAAAGGAAAACGGACAATGAGTCTTACAACGTTTGGTGCAATCATGGGGTTTGCTGTGGAAATAATTGGCCAGACCATAGCAGCCTGCGAGGCATTGATCGAACGGACTAATCACCCGGCCCTGAAAGAGATGCTGCAAGGGTTAGCCGGAGAGGAGGAGAAGAACCGTTCCCTGATGGAGAAGGCACGGCGGGAACATGTGACCGAAATGATCCTTGAACCCATCACCGGACTTCATGAGGGAGAGTATGAAATCGGCCTGAAGGACTTGGGGCAGAAGCACGACGCTGACCTGATGAGGGTCGCCTTGATGCTTCTGGAGAGAGAAAAGAAGTTCTTCCAGGATGCTTCCATCAAGATTCCGCTGCCCGAGGTAGCAAGGATTTTTAAAAAAATCAGCCAAAAGAAAGAGGAAACCCTCGAAAAACTTCGGGCCCTCGGATTGAATCTGATCTGAATGATGACAGATACGCTCATCAACGGCCGACCTCATTGAAGCAAGAAGACCCCGTGAGTTCCACTCGCCTCCATTCATCTTTGATCAAGTCATCTTTTCTTCCCTTGACTCATTCGACAGATTAAAATTCCCAGATTTTTTCCAGGAATCCTATACCCAACAACAGAATTCTCTTCAAGTAATGCCTCCGTTACGCCCGGGAGAAATCCATGGTTTGATGTTTTTCCCTGGTCCGTCAATGGGGCGGTCGCGTAGGGACGGTCCCGCGTTTCGCGGGATTAAACCCGCCCATCTGATGCCTACGGGAGGGCATAAAGCCCTCCCCTACACCTCCACCTTATTGACCGAACTCCGACCAAGCAAGATGAAATCCATGATTTTGGTCCCACGAAATTGAGGGGTTACCTCTTCAATAATTTTTCCCTTGACAAAAAAAAACGGTTATGCAAAAGTGCTTCGCGTATATTGAAAATAGAATTCGTATATTAAGAAAACCTCTTGAAGACAAACCTGTTGAAAGGAGGGGAAAATGAAGCCGTTTGAATACCTTGAGCCGAGTACCGTTAAAGAGGCAACCCAGCTTCTGTCCGATTATGGCGAAAAGGCGCAGGTCCTTGCCGGGGGCGTTCACCTGGTTCCCAAGATGCGGAAAGGTGAGATCGAAATGGAATACCTGGTCAATATTCAGAGAATCCCCGGTCTGGACTATGTCGAGCCTGAGGGGAAACAGGGCTTGAAATTCGGAGCAATGTGTAAGCTCCGTTCCATGGAGATTTCAAGAACAATTCAAAACGACTACCCTGTTCTGTATGAGGCGATTCATCAGATTACCTCCGTTCAGGCAAAATACATGGGGACTGCCGTCGGAAACCTCTGTGTGGCGACACCGGCTTCTGATGTGGCAACCGCCTTGTTTGCCCTCGGGGCCGAGCTGAACATAGCCGGAGCTCATGGGGAAAGGGTGGAACCGGTTGAGAAATTCTACCTGGGTTATCATCGTACTTCATTAAAGCGAGGCGAGATCGTCCTCGGCGTATTTCTGCCCAAGCTTCCGCAGGGGACGGGAACTTCGTTCTTGAATCTCGTCAGGACCCATTCCGATATCGCAAAGATCAGCGTGGCCGTTGCCGTCACCCTCAAGGATGGAATTTGCCGGGAAGCCAGGATCGCGATCGGAGCGGCAGCGCCGACCGTATTCAGAGCAGCCAAAGCGGAACTGGAACTCAAAGACCAAAAGCTCACCCCCCAGCTGATCAATCAGGCTGCCGGGACTGCCGCCGGGGAGACCCGACCGATCAGCGACCTTCGTTCGTCGGCAGAGTATCGCAAGAAGACGGCCAAAGTACTGGTCAGACGAGGACTGGAAAAAGCCCTGGAAAGGGCAAGGGCTCAGGCTTAGGAGGGACGTGCAGTGAAAAGAGAGATCGCGACCTTTAAAATCAACGGGTGGTCTTACGAAGTCATTATCACTCCCAACATGACCCTCTCGGAGCTCCTGAGGGGGCCGCTGGACATGACGGGGACGAAGCACGCTTGCGAGGTCGGGCAATGCGGTTCTTGCACCGTCCTCGTCGATGGCAAGCCAATGCTCTCCTGTTCCACCTTGGCCATTGCGGTGCGGGACAAGGAGATCCTTACCATCGAAGGATTGTCTCAAGGCGCTCCATTACATCCTCTGCAGCAGGCATTCCTTGATACCGGGGCCATCCAATGCGGATTCTGCACACCGGGCATGATCATGATGGCGAAAGCCTTCCTGGATGAGAATCCGAACCCCACCCGGCAAGAGGTGAAAGAAGGTCTGGGAGGCAACCTCTGCCGGTGCACGGGGTATGTCAAGATCGTTGATGCGGTGATGGCGGCGGCAGAGACGATGAGGAAAGGAGGCAAATAAATGAGCGATGAGCTGTCAGTGGTTGGCAAGCGACTTCCCCGGTGGGGAGCATCTGAGAAGGCCACGGGAGCAGCCAGATTTCTGGCGGATATCAAGCTTCCGGGAATGCTCGTGGGAAAGATCCTGTTCAGCCCCCATGCCCATGCCAGGATCCTGAAGATCGATACATCCAAAGCGGAAAAACTCCCCGGGGTTGAGGCCGTAGTGACCTGGCAGGACGTGCCCAAAAACCTCTACAACCCGAACAAACTGGATTTGATCCTTGTCCATCCCGAATTGGAATTCAAGGACATGTATGTCCTGAGTGAGAAAGCGCGTTTCGTCGGGGACAGGATCGCCGCAGTTGCGGCGGTTGACGCCTCTGTCGCTCAAAGGGCTTTGGAACTTATCGAGGTGAACTACGAAGCGCTGCCGGCGGTTTTTGATCCCGTGGAAGCCATGAAGCCTGGAGCGGCCAGAATTCATGACTATGCCGAAAACAATGTCTCCGTGCGCTTTGGCTTTCCGGTGGCATGGGGAGACGTTGAAAAGGGATTCCAGGAGGCGGACGTCGTGGTCGAAGAGACGTTCCGGACCGCCGGCAACCATATCTGCCAAATGGAACCCTGCACCTGCATTGCCAGCTTCGCTGCTGACGGAAGGTTGACGATCTGGTCGCCGAGTCAGCATCCATTCCTCCATCGAAGGAAGCTCGCTGAAATTTTCGGAATGCCGGAGGGCAGGATCAAGTGGATCACACCCCATGTGGGAGGCGCCTTCGGAAAATACGGGAGCCTCAGCCTTGAGCCCGTGTGCGCGGCGCTGGCGAAGAAGGCCGGCCGGCCGGTAAAACTGGAGTTCTCCAGAGAGGAAGATTTGTTCGGCACGGAGCCCCGGCAGAGGTATATCTCCAGCGGAAAGATAGGCGTGAAAAAAGATGGCAGCATCATCGCCCTGCAGGAGAAGATGATCGTCGATGGAGGGGCCTATTACACCCACAACTTCTCAACAACGGCGGTGAACATGGGCGGCTTTACCGGGCTCTACCGTTGTCCCAACGTGGCTGCGGAGGCGACCTGCGTTTACAGCAATGTTCCTCCGACAGGCGGCGTGAGAGGCTATGGGAACCATGAGGGAACCTGCGTGCTGGAGCAGCTCGTCGATGCGGCGGCGCGAAAAATAGGGATGGACCCTCTGGAGATGCGGCTGAAAAACGCAAAGAAGGCCGGCGACCCTTCTTCTACAGGCATTCCCATGGAGACCTGCACCTTTGAGGAAATGATCAAGCTTGGCGCGGAAAAGATCGGTTGGAAAGAGAAAAGGCTGCGGAAGAAAGAAACCGGACCGAAGCGCTATGGCATTGGAATGGGGATCGCGATGGATGTCAGCGGCGCTCAGCCCTTCAACATCCAGCACAGAAATGCTTTCATAAAGTTTAACGAAGACGGGTCGGCCAATTTATTAGTGAACGCTGCTGACCTTGGACAGAATATTATCGGAGCATTGATGCAGATTGCAGCGGAAACACTCGGATTGAAGTACGGGGACATCCATGTTGTGGCAGGAGACACGGACAGCACGCTTTATGATATCGGACAGCACGCCAGCGGCGGTACCTATCAAATAGGCCATGCGGTGATCAACGCCGCCGAAGAAGCCAAAAAAGATCTTTTTGCACGGGCCGCTGGAAGGCTTGGAGTGCCGGCAGATGACCTGGAGGTCAAGGCAGGACGCATTTCAGCCAAATCAGACCCCACGAAAGAGGTTTCGGTTGGGGAGGTCGTCAAAGAGGCCATGTATAATTTCAAGGGGGAGCATTTGAATATCTCCGGGAAAGGATCTTTTAGCCCAACGCTGAATCCTCCGCCCTTCTCGGTCGTTTTCACCGAAGTGGAAGTGGACACCGAGACCGGAGAGGTGAAGGTGCTGAAAATTCTGTATCTGGCGGATCCGGGCAAGGCCATCAACCCGGCCACCGTCGAAGGCCAACTGGAGGGCGCCATCGCACAGAGCCTTGGCTATGTCTTATCCGAAGACTATGCAATCAATAAGAAGACCGGGGTTCTCGAGAGCGACAACTTCAACACCTACAAATTGGTTTCGGCTCTGGATATGCCGGAGACGGAAGTCATCCTTTACGAGAAGCCCGTTCCCTCGGGCCCCTTTGGCGCCAAGGGTGTCGCGCAGGGCGCTATGATTGCAGTGACGCCGTCCATTGCGAATGCAATTTATGATGCGGTTGGGGTATTCATCACCGACATGCCGGCAACCCCCGAGAAGATTCTTGCAGCTCTGAATAGACGATAGATTGAGGTTGAGAGACCGATCCCGTATCCGCCGGGTCTTGAGTAAACCGAAGGAGTCTTATCTCAATCAATGGCGAATAAGCCGGTAACGGAAGGAGGTGGTTGTCAGAGGAGAATGGGCCATTAAAGAAAAATATGGGTGAGGGTCGAGAAGTCGTTTTTCCATATCAGCTTAGGAAGGGGGAGAGGATAATGGGACTCAAGGTAAAAGTACTTCATGTCGGCGACATCCTGATGGATTGGAGTTTTCTTCTTTTCGCGTACAACCCCGGAAGAAAAACGTGTATTCCGATTAATGCCTATTTGATTCTTGGCATGGAGACGCCCATCCTTGTTGACACCGGTGTTCGCGACGTGACGATGTTTCCACCGATTATGAAAGGATGGTCGACACCGGAGCAGGATCTGATAAAACTTCTGCGGGAAGAGGGGATCGAGCCGGGTGATATCAGATACATTATCGAGACCCACCTCGATATCGACCACACGGGGAAAGCGCCCTTGTTCCCGAATGCCAAATTCTTCATCCAGAGGAAAGAGATGGCGTTCCAGGCTTCCTACTGGAGCAAGCTTGGCCATTCCCCCGATCTTACTTGGTTCGTGAGCAATCTGGACCGCGTCGAATTCATCGATGGGGATATGGAGCTCTTCCCAGGAATAAAATGCGTTCTTGCGAGCGCCCATACGGACGGGCACCAACATGTGGAGATTCAAACCGATGCAGGCAAGGCGATCCTCGTGGGCGACACCGTCTACGACATTCCATTGCAGCTTGAAGAGAAGGCGGGCCCGGGGGTGATCATACCGGGAGGGAATTGTTTCAACCGCGCCCGTCTGCTGGATGAACTCTTCAAGTTGAAATGGGAGCTGCAAAAGGGCAGCATGATTCTACCGACGCACACGTACGAGCCGTTCGACCGGTATAAGCTGGGGAAGAAACTGAGCGATAAGAGGACGAGTTATGAGGGCTTCCCGTCCTTGGACTGGCCGCCCAAGTGAGTGGTTCTGAGGTGATTCCGATTCCGTCAGAATCGGAATCGCGTGGACTAAAAACACCCAAAACGAGGAGGAGGGAGAAAATGAGACGGTTGATGACATGTTTCGTGACTTTGTTAATCGGTTTAGCCTTCGTTCTGTCAATCTCGGGCCTCAGTGCGGCGCAGCAGGCAGAGCCGATCAAAATCGGCGGCCTTTTTGAGCTGACGGGATTCCTTGCCCCCATCGGGAAGGAGGCCCAACAAGGCGCCATGATCGCACTGGAGCAGGCAGGCGGCAAAATCATGGGGAGACCTGTCGAATTCATCGTCGAAGATTCGGCAACAGATGTGAATACGTCGATGGATAAAATGAGGAAGCTCGTGGAGGTGGATAAAGTAAGAATCATTGTGGGCCCCATTTTCGGGGCCTCTCAAGACGCCATGGGGGGATATGCGGATCGGGTCCGCGTCCCCGTCATTACCCTCCCGTCAGGTCAGAATACCCTTGTGCTTAAGAACCAGTGGACTTTCCTGGTGGCGGGAACGGATGAATCGAATGGTTACCCCATGGGTATCTATGCGGCTGAAAAATTGGGTTACAAAACAGCGACAACGATTGGCAGTGACTTTTCTGCCGGCCACGAATTCGTCGGAGGTTTTGTCCAGGGATTTGCGGCAAGAGGGGGCAAAACGATTCAGCAACAGTGGTATCCCCCCGGGACCACCAACATGGTTCCATTTCTTGTTGCAGCCAAGAAGGCGGATTGCCTGGTGACCTGGTGGCCTGGCGCAGACACCTTTGCAGGGTTCAAACAGTACAAGGAACTGAACATCAAAATGCCCATCGTTCAGCCGGAAGATGGAGGAGTCACATGCAACCCGGCGGCGAGCAAGCACCTGGGAGATGCCATCGTTGGCGTCCATGCCTCGGTCCTGTACAGTTATCTGGCGAACACACCCGGAAATAAAGAATTTGTAGAAGCCTATTCGAAAAAATATGGCGTTCCTCCCGGTCCTCTCGCCGGATGTGGTTATTGCAGTATGCAAATAGCCTTGGAAGGTCTTAAGAAGGCAGGGAAGGACAGCAAGCCGGAAACCTTAAAAAAGGAACTTCTCGCGCTCAAACTGGACACCATTCACGGGCCGCTCTATTTTAACAAGTGGCGAATTGCAACCTATACATCTCCAGTCGTTAAGATCGACAAGGATCTGGTTCCGCAGATCGTTGCGGAATACCGTGTCAAGTCGGAAGTCGTCAAGGGCAAATTAGTATACAGTCTTGAAAAATAGTCCACCTTAGATTTGCCCATTCAGACCCATCCCAATGGCCCGTATACAAACGCCCCTGCCTGCCGCAGACAGGGGCGTTTTGTACTGCCCCGTGAGAGATTGGAGACTTGCTTCATGGACGTAGTCATTGTTTCTATCCTGGCGGGTATTTCCCACGGGGTTGTTCTGTTTCTCGTAGCCGCCGGACTTTCTTTCGTCCTGGGGCTGATGGGGATCGTGAACATCGCCCACGGGGCGCTGGTGATGACAGGAGCGTACGCGGGTTTGGCCGTGGCAAAGGCCACAGGGAATCTGGCTATAGGAGGGCTTGCCGGGGCCCTCCTCTCCGGCCTTGTGGGCTTATTGATCGAGCGCGGTTTTCTAAGAAATCTTTACAGGCTGCAGCTTGAGCAGATACTCGTCACGTTCGGTTTTGTCTATATGATCGCCAACGTTCATCTCTGGATCTATGGCGCCTGGCCGCAGGCTGCATTTGTGCCTGCAAGCTTGAGCGGCTCAGTGACCATAGGTCAGTTTTCATTTCCAGTCTTTCGCATCGCGATCATCATCCTGGGGCTATTCCTCTGCCCCATTCTATGGTGGGTACAGGATCGCACAAAAATAGGAGCGATCATCCGGGCGGGAATGGACGACCCGGACATGGTGTCCGTCATGGGAATCAATCTGCGGCCCATTAACATTGCCGTATTCTTTCTGGCAGCGTGTCTTGCCGGGTTTGCCGGAGTGGTGGGGGCCTCCCCCTTAGGAGGAGTCAATCTGGGATTAGGTCAGGATATGATCTTCTTAGCCATAGCGGTGGTCGTTGTCGGAGGGGCAGGCTCGATACAGGGGGCCTTAGCCGGTTCTCTACTGATCGGTACCTTTTCAGCTTTGGCAGGGACCTATCTGCAGGTTATGGCCATATTCGTTCCTTATATTCTGATGCTCCTTATTCTCATTTTCCGACCCCAGGGCTTGCTGGGCAGGAAGTCAAGTTGAGAGTTTAATGAAATTATCTAATGGGCGATTGCTCTATTTCACACCCACAATCGCAGTGGTCCTGTTCCTGATCACAGCGCCTGCCTGGATGGACGTCAGTCTCATCAGCCTGATGACCAAGATCCTCATTTTTGGTTTGCTTGGAATGAGCCTGGATATCGTGTTTGGGTATGTTGGCCTCTGGTCATTTTGCCACGCCGCTCTCTTTGGGGTAGCAGCTTACACCCATGGCATGCTCATTCAACATTTTGACTTAACCCCCTTCTGGCTTGCGGCGCCGCTCAGCATTCTTGCGGCAGCCGGAGTCTCCGCCTTATTTGCATGGATCGGGCTGCGGATGTCAGGCATCTATTTTCTTCTCGTGACGCTTGCTCTGGGCCAGTTGATTTTCAGCGTTGCTTTTGTGTGGAAAGGGATGACGGGCGGCTCCCAGGGACTGATTAATATCCCTTACCCGGATATTGGGATCGATTTTTCTCCTACCCGCTACTATTATTTTACGTTGGTCATCATTCTTCTCTGTGCTTTTGTTTTATATCATTTATTGAAATCGCCGTTCGGGTTTAGTCTGCAGGGAATTCGCGAAAACGAAACACGCATGATTACCCTCGGTTTTAATACGTGGAGGCACAAATTCCTGGCATTCGTGATCAGTGGGGCATTTGCCGGCATCGCCGGAATATTATACGTCCATTACAATGGAATTATTATCCCTACGGCCGTGGATATGGCGTCCTCGGGTCTGATTGCCGTGATGGTCATTATAGGAGGGAGCGGTACCCTCTGGGGTGCGATGATAGGCAGCGCTGTTGTCTACATTCTTAGCTATTTCGTTAGCTTATTCACCCCTGAGCGGTGGCCGTTGATCCTTGGCGCATGTTTTGTGACAACGGTCATGTTTGCTCGCGGGGGCCTTTTCCCTCAGGTGTGTAAGTTATGGAACAAGGTGATTGCTCCAGGAAGCAAGGGGTCCGGATCCGGAAGCAAGTGGGTGAATGATGGAAGTGATGAGGGTTAAGAACGTCGCGAAGAGCTTTGGCGGCCTCAAGGTATTGCAGGATGTGTCTTTCAGCCTTAGGGCAGGAGAAAGAGTGGCGCTGATCGGGCCGAATGGCGCCGGAAAAACCACTTTGGTGAACGTTCTGAGCGGATTGCTGAATCCTACTTCCGGCAGCATCTCCCTCCTTGGACATGACGTGACGAAGCTGCCTCCCTATGAACGCGTCGCATTGGGTCTTGCTCGTTCTTTTCAGATCAGCAGTCTATTCCCGGCACTTAGCCTCTTCTCAAATGTGTTAATGGCGCTCTATGGGGTTCAAAATAGTCGATACCACATGTTCCATTCCTTTGCGGGCTCCCGGGAGAATAACCGGAGAGCTCAGGCCCTCTTACAGAGCATCGACTTGTGGGGCAAGAAGGACCTGCTTGTACGTGACCTATCGCACGGTGAGAAACGCCGGCTTGAAATCGTTCTTTCTATTACCTGTCAGCCCAGGGTTCTTTTGCTCGATGAACCCAACGCGGGTTTGAGCAGTGCTGAAACGTCAAGTTTGATCCGGATGGTTGAGAATTTTGCGGCAGGGACGACCACCTTGGTTGTCGCGCATGATCTCGATTTCATCTATCGGCTTTGTGACCGCGTGATGGTGCTTTACTACGGTGAAATTATAGCCGATGGGTCCTGCGAAGAGATACAGACCAACCCAAAGGTCTGCAGCATCTATCTCGGCACAGAGGTCAAAGATGCTCGAGTTGGTTGATGTGCACAGCTCCTATGGCGACAGCCACATACTACACGGGGTTTCGCTAAAGGTAGACACGGGGGCGGTCGTCGCCCTGCTGGGCCGTAACGGCATGGGTAAAACGACGTGTGTCCATACCATCGTGGGACTCATCGCAGCACGAAGCGGAAGAGTCACCTTTGACGGAAAAGAGATCACCGGTCTCGCCCCGTATAAGATTTCTCCGCTGGGTCTGTCTTTAGTGCCCCAGGGGCGGCGTATTTTCCCGTCGCTTACCGTGAAGGAGAATTTGATCCTTGGGATGCGCGGCAAGGGTTACACCTTAGATTCGATGTACTCCCTGTTCCCGGTACTGAAGGAACGAACGAATCATATGGGCAATCAGCTCAGCGGCGGAGAACAGCAGATGCTGGCCATCGCAAGGGCACTCCTGGCCAATCCGAGCATGCTTTTAATGGACGAACCTTCCGAGGGACTTGCGCCTCTGATTATTACGAGGATTGGCGATATCCTGCTAAAACTGAGGGAAGACGGTCTCGCTCTCTTGCTGGTTGAACAGAATGTGCCTCTGGCTTTAAGGGTAAGCGATTATGTTTATGTCTTAAACAAAGGGAGAATTGTGCACCAATGCACTAAAGATGAGCTCGTTGCAAACGAGAGGATACAAGCAGAGCATATTGGTGTATCAAAATATGGCAGCGGTTGAGTCTAAGACTAATTCGCTCTTAGGGTAGACCCCCGGCTTTGCCGGGGGTCTACCAAAAGTTTGACATTTTCGGGAATATAGCTTTTTCCAGGGGAAGAGAAAACACTGATTCAAAGTGGCGATTCATAGTCGGTATTGTCCAGAAAGAGAAGATTGTCATCCCGGACTTGATCCGGGACCTCACCCAATTGGACCATGAGGTGAGATGCTGAAACAAGTTCAGCATGACAGTGTTTTTGATTTCCAGCCCCCTTGAGGGGCCCCAGATTTTATCAAGCCCCCGGCTCTGCCGGGGGAAAAGTGACTCAGCAGATTCTTTATTGACAAGCTGAAAAAAGTGTGATATTTGATCACTCGTATATTGAAACTGAGATTCATATATTAAAAATGCTGCACCGTACCCCCAAATTAAGCTCCATCGAAAAAGCCCTGGCGATTCTGATGGCATTCAACGACCACCACAACCACGAGATGGGAACCGTGGAGTTGAGCGAAAAAGTGAAGTTCCATCCTGCAACGGTCAGCCGCATTCTTCAAATCCTCAGCCGAAAAGGTTTTCTGCAGCTCAATCCAAAGACCCGAAAATTTACGCTTGGACCTTCAACCTTTGAGTTGGGAAGGACCCTCTTTCGTTCCTTCAACGGCGATTTATTGAACATCGCCATCCCTTATCTTGTGGACCTCCGCGAAGAGGTCGGAGAAACGGTCGTGTTTGAAATGATGTCCGGCAATCATCCGGTCGTGACCTACATTGCCCAAGGAAGGCATTCGTTGAGCGTAAAACCGAATATCGGGGACAGGGTGCCATTTCACGTGTCAGCGGGGGCAAAGGCAATTATGGCCTTTTCCGAGCCGGAGATGATCGATAATCTCTTGGAGAGAGAGATGGAGGCTTTGACTCCGCACACCATCACCGATAAGAGGACGCTGAGAAAACAATTGAGCCAGATCAGAAAGCATGGGGTCGCCTTTGACCGGGAGGAGATGATCATAGGCGCCAATGCAGCGGGAGCTCCTATCTTTGACTATGAAAGCAAACCGATTGCAGCCGTTGTGATTGTGGGTCTTGCTTCG
>Ga0214473_10004200_pt1 | contig 17348 bp, 12 predicted proteins | sample RVTome_7_FD_203509 | JGI IMG/M metagenome (GOLD analysis project Ga0214473, IMG submission 203509) | Soil microbial communities from uranium-contaminated site in the Upper Colorado River Basin, Wyoming, United States - RVT98D197 | ecosystem: Environmental > Terrestrial > Soil > Contaminated >... | reverse complement strand
GTCGTAGGCGTCGAGGAAGCCGCGGATGCCGGCCTCGCCGCCGCTGATCCCGACGATCACCTTGCCGTCGAGCGCGAGCGGCGCCAGCGTGATGCTGTGGCCCGAGCGGTTGTCGGCAACCTCGACGTCCCAGCGCACGGCGCCCGAGCGCGCGTCGAGCGCCAGCAGACGCGCATCGAGCGTGCCCACGAAGAGCGTTTCGTCGAGGATCGCTGCCCCGCGGTTGACGCGGCCGAAGCCGAGGTTCCGGACTTCCTTGCTCAGCGGCCGCTCGAAGCGCCACAGCACTCGGCCCGTGCGGCCGTCCAGAGCCTTCACGCGCACCGCGCCGTCGGAGGGCTCGCTGATGTAGAGAACTCCATCGACGACCAGCGGCGAGGTCTCGAACTCGTCCGCGCCCTCGGTCTGGAAGATCCAGATCGGCTTCAGGCGCGCCACGTTGTCACGCGTGATCTGCTCGAGCGCGGAGTAGCGGTGGGCGTCGTAGCTGCCCGAGTAGGTCAGCCAGTTCTGCGGCTCGCCCTTCGCAGCCACGATCCGCTCGTAGGGCACCTGGCCGGGGGCCTGGGACGCGGCGCCGACCACCATGGCCGCCGCGCAGAGCCGCGGGGCGAGGCCTCGCCAGCCGAGCGCAGATAGCGCCGGGCGTCTCACGGCTGCCCCCGCAGCGCCGCCATGTAGGCGACGAGGTCGTCAAGCTCGGCCGGCGTGAGCACGCCGGTGTATGCGGGCATCGGCGAGACGTCGCGCTGCTTCTCGAGCTCAGCCAGCTCGGCCTTGCGGAAAGAGTGGAAGCGGCCTTCGAGGTCCCGGAGCTGGATCGTGAACGTGTCCTCGTTGAGCCGCGTCCCGACGACCTCCGACCCGTCCCGCGCACGGACGCGCACGATCAGGAAGCCATCGGGCCGTGCGGCCGCCGGGTGCTCCAGGGCTTCTCTCAGGTGGGTTGGTCCGCGGCGCAGGCCGATGTCGCTCAGCTCCGGGCCGCTGGCTTCGCCCTTCCCCGCAACCACGTGGCAGGCCGGACAACCCCCCTTGCCCTCATAGAGCGCACGGCCCCTCTCGGCGTCCCCCTTGGGCGGCGGCGAGGGACTTCGCGCGAGCGAACGCACGTAGCCGACGATGCGCCAGGTCTCCGCGTCCGAGAGCGCCCACACGCTCGGCATCTCCGTGCCGGGGATCCCGTTGCGGATGGCATCGAACAGCGAGGCGTCGTCGCCGACGCGCCGGAGCTTCAGCTGCGCCAGGCTCGAGCCCCGGCCGCCCGTGCCGTCGTAGCCGTGACAGAGCGCGCAGCGCGCGCGAAACAACTGCTGGCCGTCGGCCAGATCCTCTGCTGTCAGGCGCGCGACCGGGCTCTCGCTGCCCGCTGCCGGCGGCCCGGCAGGGGCCTGTGCGAGCAGCGCGACGTATACGAGCAGTGCGCCCATTCCGCCCTCCAGGCCCTGCGCCGCCGTCCGATTCGCGTCGAGGTCGACGGAGGCTAATGGCCCGCGTTCGCTGGTGTCAAGACGTCACGGCTCCGGAAGCGCGGGCGGAGCCGCGATCTTCCAAGCGGCGTCCTCGAACACGACGGGAACCTCGAGCATGTCCGGGGAGCCGGGAACCGCAGCACGCGAGAGGTTGCGCGTGGGGTAGGCCACGTGGAGCACGCCGCGCTCCTTCGTTCCTAGAAAGGATACGTGCAGGGCGCTGGGGCCGGAGCCACCCAGTGCTTCCGACCAGAGCTGCCTCAAGCGCGGAACAACCTGCTCCCAGCCACGCTGCGCCAGCGCTTCGGCCGCGGTGCGCGCGAAGACCGCGGGGAGCTGTGTCGCATCGCCGCGCTGGACGGTCTCGATTCCGGCGACGAGCGGCGCCGCTTCGGGCAACTGCTCGAGGTTCCAGCGCAGAAGCTCCGCGTTCTGCGGCGAGAGCTCCGCGTTGCCGCTTCCCGCTGCGAAGACCTGTTGCAGGCGGCCGGCCAGCTCGTCGGCCGAGGTCAACAGCAGCAGGGATGCCGCGAAGGCCGCCTTCTCCTCTTCGTTCATGCTGGGTAGCCGGTCGAAGGCCTGCCGCAGGCGCTGGCGCTGCTCTTCGGGGATCGCCGGCATGGCGTCGATCTTGGCGAAGAGCCGCAGGATGTCGGCACTCGTCAGCGACGCGTTCGGGGCGACGCTCGGCTCCGCCTCCGCTGGCTTCGAGGCCGCGGGCGCGTCGGTCTCCGATTCCCACAGGAGGATGCGCCCGTCCTCGCCGCAGGAGACCAAACGTCGGCCGTCGGGAGCGAACGCGATCTCGCGCACGTTCTTGCTGTGGCCGCGCAGGATGGCGCGAGGCTTGGCCGTCTCCGGGTCCCAGAGGCGGATCGTTCCGTCCTGCTCGGCCGTCGCCAGAACGTCGCCGGCCGGGCTGAACGCGACCTTCCAGGTGGAGGACTGGGCCACGAAGAAGTTCTGGCGCTCGCGGCGGTTCGCGACGTCCCAGATCGTGATGCTGCTGTCCATGTGGCCCGTAGCCAGCAGGCGCTCGTCCGGGCTGAAGGCGACACTGCTGACGTCCGAGCGCGCGTCGACCCTCGGCACGACCTGCAGCCACGCCTCCCCGGTCGTGAGGTCCCAGACCGTGAACGTGTTCGCCGTGCTCCCCGCGGCCAGCAGCCGGCCCGTCGCCGAGAAGGTCGGGCGCCGCAAGGCCTCTCGGATCTTCACCTGTCGCAGCATCGAGAGGTCGGCCGAGCGCAGCAGGACCAGATCCGACGCCGCCGCGTCCGGGGCGTAGGAGCCTACGATCGATGTCGCCAAGAGCCGGCCGTCGGGGCTGATCGCCAGTTCGTTGCCCATACGGCCTTCGAGCGCGGCCAAGCGCGACCATCCCAACTGCGCGGTCGTGTGAACCGGGTAGCTGCGCAAGAACCCGTACACGTCTGCGACCAGAACGCTGCCGTCGACGGGCTGAACCAGGACCGCTGACGGCCGCCGGTGGGTCCGCAACCCCTGCACCTCGGCGCCCGTTTCCAGGTCCCAGAGCCGGACCGAGAAGTCTCCGTAACCGGCCGTCACCAGGCGCCGCCCGTCCCGGGTGAACGCGAGGTCCTCGACGACGTCCAGCCCGTTCGCGATCTCGCGATGAACCGGCGGCCGGGCCGGGTCCGCCAGGAAAGCTGGCGGCCTCGGTACAGCCCCGGCGGCCTCGGCCGGTAGCACGTACTCGGCCAGCGGTTCCATCCGGCGATCACTGGCCGCGAATCGCGACGCGATCCGCGATTGGAGCGCCACGCGCGCGTCCGGGACCGCCCAGAACGTGACCGCCACCGCTGCGACGCCTAGCAGCAGCAGCGCCGCGACCCTCAGCTTCGGCGTGGCGCGCGAGCGTCTCTTGGGTGGCATGTGTGGTCTAGCACGGCCATTGTAACGTCAGCCGGCACGCGGGGCGGCACCCAGGTTTCTACTCGGCCTCGATCCGCTCCCACAAGCGCCGACACCCGTCGGGCAGGACTGCGAGGCCCGCCTCGATCTCGAGGGCCAAGGAGGCTCACTTCGAGAGAGCGCGCAGGCACGGCGAGAGCCGCCGCCCGGCTTGCCGCTGGCGCTCGGCAAGAAGACGGGCCTCTCGGGGAGCAAGACCGCGAGCCGCCGGAAGGCCTCGAGGCCAGCGTCGCACAGCTCGAGGGCCAGGCGAACCCGCTCCACAACGCTCGAGTGGGATGTAGCGCTGTGGAGCTGCACCCGCCGGTCGGCAACCCGCAGCCTTTCCCGCTCGCCAGCAAAAAGGCCGCTGAACAAGCGGATGGAGCTTACGAAGCCCGCGCTGGCAAAGCAGACCGCGGGCTTCGCAGCTCGTCCGCAGTGTTCGGCTGACACCGAGTGTGCGAGCGCACGGCGGAGGTCCCCGATTGCAGACGCACTAGAATGCGCACGTGGGGAGATGGCGGGTCGACGATGATGAGTAGAATCCTGTGGGTACTGCTGGCCGCATGCTCATGGAGCTGCGGGAGGGATCGAACGCCCGTCGCATGCCCTGCCTACGCCGCGGCAGGGCTTAGCGTCGACGTTACGAACGCCGCGACCGCTCAGCCGATCTGCGATGCGACGGTGACCGTCACCGAGGGCGGGTATTCCGAGCGGCTGTTTGAGACCTCCTGCAGGTTCGTGGGTGCGTACGAGAGGCCCGGCACCTACGTGGTCCGCGCGGCGAGACCTGGCTTCATCCCTAACAAAGTCGGCTCGGTCCGTGTTGTGATGGGCGGCGGGCAGTGCCCTCATGTCCAAGAGGTCCGAGTGGCGATTCCGCTTACTCCGGAAGGGTAGGCGCTGGCACAGCGGTACGATGCGCCGCGCGCCCAACAAGGAGCTGACGAGGCCTGTCCAGATCGCAGCCTCGCAGCCTAGCGCGTGTTGTCCGGACATGAACTGAGACCCGAGATCCATGACTGAGGTGACCCACATTGTGCGGGTGCTCGCGGTCACGTGGGCAGCGCTGGCGCCACTGTGGTTACTCACCCTTGCAGCTCTGTTGTGGGGACGCACCGTGTTGGCCAAGAATGAGGTTCTGAAGGGCCTAGTCTGGACGCTTGGTGCCAGCGTGCTCACTTTCCCCGTCATATGGACCATGCTGAGCTACTGCGGGGGATTCAATCCGCAGCCGAAGTCGTCCGCGATGGCTGTTGGAGGCCTCTTTGCGGGTATGCTCTTTCCGATCTACTCAGCCCTGCTCGCTTGCGTCGCCTTTGAGTTCCGCATACAGGCCGCTCGAAGGCGCGGGGCTCCGGCGCGCGCCCTGGTCGTCCGCGTGCTCGCAGGGCTGTTCCTCGTGCTAGTGATCATCGTGGGCCTTGGCGTTCTCGGCGTCAGCTGTTTCTTCGCGGCCGGTCCGCGGGCACTTGGGTAGGCGTGCAGGACGTAGCCAGCGATGAGCAAGACAGGATGCCGGACAACAACGCATTGGAGGAAGCGACCTGGCAAATGTCGGCATGACAAGCGGGGGAAGATCCCGCCGGGGTAGCGGCCAGCCACCGGCCCCGTATCGAGTCTTGCAGCCCGGACGGTAACGGACGGGTAGATGCGTAGGCACGAAAGCGAGTGAGGACCAATGGACCTGGGCGGCCCCCAGGCCGTGAAGGTATCGAGCCCCGAAATCTTTCCTGAGGGATTGCGCCGAGGTGCTCTCCATCACCGAAGGCACACCCTGCACCGCACGAATGGCGCGTACTACTACGTGAGCGACAACTGGGGGCTGGTGCGCGAGTTTGGCCTCCGGACGCTCAAGGCCCTGTGGTGGGCCTGAATCGATTGAGCCAGCGCCGCGACTTCACGTGGCAGAAGGTCCTGGCGTACGTCGACCGTTACCCACTGGCGCCGCCGCGCCGAGTGGTAAACCTAAACCCGGTAGCGACGGCATGAAGATGTAGTTCGACGGCGGTGGGTCCAAGTCATCTCAGAGGCTTGCGGAAGGAGACAGATCGAATCGTGAGGGCGCGGCTGTTGAAGGCCTGCGGCCTGGTCGCCGTCGTCGGCGTTGCAGCGCTGCTGGGTCTGCTCAGGCTGGAGCACGGCACCGAGATCGCGTTGCCGGCGCCGACGGGTCCGTTCCCCGTAGGCCGCGCGAGCTACGTCTGGATGAACGACGAGCAGCCCGGCGATCCTGGGCCCGCTCACGAGATCCGCAACGAGCGGGTCGTCTGGATCTGGTATCCGGCGGCCCCGGCGCCGGGATCCACGCCGTCCGAGTACCTGCCCGCACCTTGGCGGGCGGCCCTCAGGCAGTACGAGGGTCCGCTGATCGGCGGCCTGCTCACGCGCGATCCTTCGCGCGTCCGGGTCCACAGCGCTCGAGATCCCGTTGTTGCGCCGCGAGAAGCCGCGTACCCGGTCGTGATCATGAGGGCTGGCCTCGGAGCGTTGACCACGGACTTCACGACGCTGGCCGAGGACCTGGCGAGTCATGGATACGTCGTCGTGGGCTTCGACGCGCCGTACAGGACGATCGTCGTCGTCCTGCCGGATGGACGCGTCGCGACACGAAGACCCGAGGACGATCCCGAGACCCTGCCCCCCGCCGAGCGGGATCGTCTGGTCGAGAAACTGCTGGCGCTGTGGTGCGCGGACGTGAAGTTCGTCCTCGACCAGTTGCAGGAGCTGAACCGCCTCGATCCGTCCGGCAGATTCGAGGGCCGCCTCGATCTCGAGCGGGTTGGAGTCTTCGGACACTCTCTTGGCGGCGCAGTCGCCGCGCAGTTCTGCCATGACGACTCCCGGTGCAAGGCGGGGATCGACATCGATGGCGCGCTGCAGGGCAGCGTCGTTCACGAAGGCCTCGATCGGCCATTCATGTTCATCCTGAGCGACCACGCCGATGCGTCCGATCCGGTCAGCCGGCGGATCGCGGGCGACATCCAATCAGTCTATGAACGGCTTCCGCTGAACGCGCGCGCGCGGATCACCCTCCGCGACGCGAACCACTTCAGCTTCAGCGATCAGGCGCTCTTGAAGAGCCAGCACGTCCTGAAGCTGCTCGGCAGTCTTGACGCGCGTCGCGGACTCGCCATAACGGCCGACTACGTGCACCGGTTTTTCGACACGCATCTGAAGGCGAGCGCGAACTCGTTGCCCTTGGGCCCGGCGCCGCTCTATCTGGAGGTCGAGGTCGAGCCACGCTAGAGTGGCATATCTCCGAACACCCACAGGCGACGGTGGCAAGGTGAGATGGCCGTTCCACCCGACGCAGGTCAGGCAATCGGCCGCGTTAGGAGCAAGGAGTAGGTACCTGGACACGAGTAGCTGATGCCGAACCAGCCTCCGGTCATCCTGGTCCACGCGATCAACGGCTCGGTGCTGCGCGACGAGTACCCGCTGCCGCCGGGGCCGGTGTGGGACCCGGGGTACTTCGCCGTGGAGGCCTTCGAGCGCATCGCGGTCCACCCGGAGAGCCCGGCGCCCTCGCCCGAAACGGCGCTGTTCGAGGCGCACGGTCCTTCGCGCGTCGCCGGGTCGCACGCGGTCCGCCTCATCTACGGCGAGCTGCTGGACCTGCTGCGAAAGGACCTGCCCGAGAAGAACGAGCCGCCCGTTCCCGCTTTCGTGTTCTCTTACGACTGGAGACAGGACAACCGCGTGAGTGCATCGCGCCTGGGCGAATTCATCGCGGAGGTGATCGAGCGTACCAACCTGCTGCGTCACTACGCGGGTCGCTGCGACTCGGTCGACCTCGTGGGTCACTCCATGGGCGGCTTCGTGATCGCGGCCTGCCTCTGCGCCGGCAAGCACCGCAGCTCGAATGGGCGGCCACGCGTGCGCCGGGTCGTCACCCTGGGAACGCCGTTTCTCGGCGCAGTGGACGCCCTCGCCAAGCTGGCCACCGGAGAGAGCGAGATCGTGGGCCAGCGCCGCCACACCGAGCGCGAGATCGCCCGCCTCACGCCCTCGCTGTACCAGCTGCTGCCGGTCTACGACCGCGCCTTCTTCGACACGCCGACCCGGAAGCCGCTGAGCCTGCTCGACCCTGCGAACTGGCAGGAGAGCGTCCTCGATTCGATCGCGGAGTCGATCCGCCAGCACACGACGGACAGAAGCCTCGCCCAGCAGGGGCCAGCGGCCGACTCACAGCGGCAGGCTGCGGCGCGGAAGCTGCTCGAGCGGCGGCTCGAGGCATGGCGCGACCTCCACAAGCTGATCGACGACCTCGACCCCGACGATCTGCTGCTCGAGCGGAACGGCTGGCTGCCTATCGTCGGGATCGACGAGAAGACGCGCTTCGCCGCCGGGCTCTCGCTGCGCACCGACCCTGGGAGTGGCCGCTCGCGCAAGGAGTGGGACTTCCTGATCGCCGAGGCCGACTACGACGGCAGCACGAATCCGGCCGCTGCACGGGAGCACCGGCTGCGTCTGGGAGACGGCGTCGTTCCGCTCCGCGCATCGGTGCCCACGTGGATCGACCGCAAGCGCGTGGTGTGCGTCGCCGAGCGGGACTTCGGCGGGTTGTTCCACCTGGAGGACGCGCTCGTCAGGAAGTTCACGACCCTGCACGTCATCCTGCCGCTCATGAACCTGGTGCAACGCTGGGTGCTGAGCTTCCTGAAGGGCAGACGTTGGGGCGAGGTCTGGGGCCGTCCGTTGCCGGACGTGCGTAGCGCCGACTGGCTCCCGCCGATCCCCGGCGTGGGCGTCAAAGCGGACTGACCACTCCCGGGAGCCTCGGGGGAGGAGGAGCTGCGATGCAGTACCTGGGTCTGGGTAAGGCCGAGCGAGCGGCGCTGCTGGCGAAGCTCGAAGCGATGCCCGCGTTCTTGGAAGCGGCGCTGGGCGAGCTTTCGGTCGAGGAGGCCATGGCGTCGGCACCGGACGGCGCCTTCTCGCCAGTCGAGCACTGCTGGCATTTGGCCGACCTCGAGCGCGAGGGCTACGGCGCCCGGATCTCTCGGCTGCTGAACGAAGAGAACCCGTTCCTGCCCGACTTCGACGGCGATCGGGTCGCGATGCAGCGGCAATACAAATCGCTGTCGCTCGCCCGCGGCCTCCGCGCGTTCCGCGAAGCGCGCACCGCCACGCTCTCGCTGCTCCGGTCGATCGCGGCGGACGCCTGGGAACGACCCGTGCCGGTGGGCCTGACCTGCCGGCTGTGCGAGCACATGGACTGCGAGCAACGCGCCTTCCCGGCCGTGCAGCACCGGCTGCAGGTGGACGAGAACCTGCGCGGCGTGTCCTTCTACGCCCCGGTGGAACGATAGGGGGCGGCCGTCCGCAGCGGAGCCAGGCGCGTCTGCTCGAGGTCGTCCCGGTAGAACAGGTTGTAGGTGTCGAACGGGATGAGCCGCCCGTCGGGGTGAACGATGTGGACGCAGCTCTTCTTCACCGAGCGTACGTCGAAGGCGTGAGCGTCGATGAACTGCATGATCAGCACGCGGAAGACGTTGCGGTAGCTGATCCCCTCGGGCACCGCCACGCGCGGCAGGCAGCAGAGCAGGTCGCGCAGCGTGCGCGCGGACGAGTCCGGCGAGTGGTTCGTGGCGAAGAGACGGAAGATCCCGTCGCGAATGCCGCGGTCCTGCTCGTAGACGATGGTGTTGCGCCCGCCCTCGATCAGGATTCTCGGATCGACGAGACCGGTCAGCGGGACGACCTTGCCGTCGATCTTGAGCGCGTAGGCCATGGCGAGGGCGTCGGGGTGACAGGGAACGGGGATCACGTCCTCGGGCCGGAAGACGTGGGTCTGCTGCAGGATGCGCCGGCGCACCTCGGTGAGCGTGAGGCGATCCCGAGTCGGGTCGAAGCCGTCGAGACGGCCTGCCGCCTGGATCGGCTGGAACGTCACGCCGCGGACACAGGGCTGCGTGACGGCGAAGTCGACGATGCGGCCGATCTCGCCGTCGTTGAGGCCTTTCTTCAACGTGACCACCAGCGTCGTCGAGATGTCGAGGGCGTTCAGCCGCTCGAGGGACTGTTCACGCACGCGCCGCAGGTCCGCACCGCGCAGGTCGAGGAGCGCCTCGCGCTCGAAGGAGTCGAACTGCAGATACACCTCGAAGCCCTTCCGGTATTCGCCCAGGCGCTCGGCGAAAGCCGCGTCCTGGGCGATGCGGATGCCGTTGGTGTTGACCATCAGGTGGCGGATGGGCCGGGCGCGCGCGGCATCCAGGATGGCGAAGAAGTCAGGATGGATCGTGGGCTCGCCTCCCGAGAGCTGGACGACGTCGGGCTCGCGCTCGTTGCGGACGACGGCATCGAGCATCGCCTCGATCGCGGCGAGGCTGCGATAGCCCGGGCGGTCGGGGCCGCTGCCCGCGTAGCAGATCGGGCATTTCAGGTTGCAGTGATCCGTCACCTCCACGAGCGAGAGGCAGGAGTGCTGCTCGTGGTCGGGGCAGAGGCCACAGTCGTAGGGGCAGCCCCAGCGGATGGCTGTGTTGAAGTGGTTCGGCATCTCGGGCGGCTTCAGGAACAGCTCGCGACAGCGCCGGTAGTAGTCGACGTCGTCTGCCACCAGGACCTTCTCGAACCCGTGCTCCGGACAGCGCTTGGTCAGGAAGACCCTGTCGTCCTCGAAGAGGATCTTCCCTTCGACCTTGCGGTAGCAGGTGGAGCAGATCGAGACGGCGACGTCGTAGTAGAGGTACGGACGGACCTCGTCGGCCATCCCTCACTCCCTCCTGCGCGTCATCGCGGTCCTGCGGCCTGGGGGTCCCGCGCTTGCGCCGGGCAGCCGCGTGCTCGCAGCGCGGCGAGCGGCGCGTCGAGTCCCTCGGCGAGGACGCTCCCCGCCGGCTCGCGGCAGAACGGACAGGGAAGCAGCGCGCCGTCGGTATCGACGTAGAGGTAGCGTTCGCCTGCCCCGTGGCAGCCCGTTCGGCGCCGGGAGAAGCCCGCGTAGGCGACCGCCGGCAGCTCGCGGCGGGCCGGGTCGAAGTTGAGCCGTATGCAGAACTCTTCTAGCAGCCGGCGCTGGGCGGCGCTGAGCGCCACGTCCTGCCCCGCGTAGTGCCCCACGGCCTGGGGCTCCAGGATCTGAACGAAAGCGGCGCCGAGCTGCCGAGCGACGCGGGCGTAGGCCGCGAGGTTCTCCTCGGAAACGAAGGCCCGCGTCGGGCAGAGCGACAACGCGACGAGGAGCCCCGCTCCACGCGCCGACGCGGCAGCGCGCTCGACGCCCGCGAACGCGCCGGGAAAGCGCCGAAAGCGATCGTGGCTCTCGGGGTCGTGGTGGTCGAGGCTGAGAGCAATGCCCGTGAGGCCGGCGCTGCGGAGCTGCGCGGCGCGCTCAGCCGTCAGCCCGTGCCCGGAGGAGAGGAGCCAGAAGTCGGTCTCGCCCGCGGCCGCCGCCACGATGGCCACGACGTCGTCGAAGCGCTGGAGCGGCTCGCCGCCGCTCAACAGGATCTGGGCGACGCCGCGCTCGGCGAGCTGCGCGACGATCTGCAGCAGGTCCTCACGCGAGAGGGTCTCCTGCTGGTTGAGCGCCTGCCACTCGCAGCAGTGCTCGCAGCGCAGCGGACAGCGCTTGGTCACGGCCACGATCGCCGTCTGCAGCCCGTGCGGTGCGCCGTGCTGCGGTAGCAGGCGATCGAGCTCGCGTTCGACGAAGCGGTCGAAAGCCGGCGAAGGCCAACCGGGCGAGTAGAAGTCCCAGAAGTAGCGGCCCCCGGCGCGGGCGTACTTGAGGGTCACGCCCAGCCGATGGCGCGCGCGCTCGGCGAGAAGGGCTTGCAAGGCTTGCGCCGCACGCCGCGGGCTTCTGTGGCAGCGTAGCGCCAGCCAGACGACGCGACTCCACAAGAGCGCCTTGACGATCGCCTTGCGAGGCCCCGCGACCATCGGCGAAGGGGGCGTCGTGCTCATCGAGCGGTGCCCCCGGTCGCCGTCGCTGGCGGGGCCGGCGCCGCGCGGCGAGCGATCCGCAGGTACTCGCGGGCCAGGTCGCGGGACAGACGCGACAGGCCATCGGGCTCGCTCCGGATCGCCCTCAGGGTCCCGGGCGACCACTGCCCCTGGATCGGCGTGTGGACGTTGTAGTAGCCGGTCGTCAGGAGGAAGGCGCTGCGGGTCCGGCCCTCTGCCAGCGGGGGTAGCTCGAAGTCGAGGTCGATCGCTTCGTCCATGACCTCCAGGGCGTTGTACGTCCCGTCCACCGTCGCCACGGCCGCACGCTCATCGCCGCCGTTCCTGCCGCGCGCGGCGACCGGCGTCAGCTCTTCGACCGCGAAGCCGCCGTCGCGCTCTATCGAAAGGGTGAGCTGGTCGATCCGCCAGAAGCCGAGGCCGCCGCGGAGTCGAACGGTCGTCTCCACGCCGGCTCCCGCCTCTCCCCCGCGGGGCAGCGGCACGGCCACGTGACGCTGGGCGGCCGGGCCCACCGTCGGCAGCGTCGCGACCTTCCGCCAGGCGCCCTGCTCCAGGACCTCGACCGTGAGGTCGACGCCCTGGCGCGCGCGCCAGCTGCGGATCCGGTCGCCGGCGCTCGAATCGTTGCCCGACGCGATGTATTTCGGCAGCCGGTCGCCCATGGCCGCGAAGAAGCGCCCGAAGACCAGGTCGAGCCAGGGTGTGTTGCCGCCCACGAGCTCGAGGATGGGCGCCCCGCGGTCCGGCAACGGGAAGCTGGCCTCGAGTCCCTCAGCGAGCGGAGCACGGGGATCCGCGACGACCGCGGCGAGATCGGTTTGCCAGAGTCGCTCGTCGCGGGTCGCCAGGAGGTCGGCGGCCGGGCGGCCTGCGAGGTCCCGGGCGCTGGCCGCAGCGATCGGCGCGCCTACGAGGACGAGCCGACCGTCGAAGGTCGACAGCACCCGCGTGCCTGAGTCGTGATCCGCCAGGATCAGCGCTGCGCGGTCGGTGTACTGTGTTTCCCGCGCCTCGTTCCGCAGGCGGATGCGGGCCCTCCCCCCGGCGAGGGTCGGCAGCGGCAGCAGGTCGTCCCGCTGGATCGAGCGGAACGCAGCGCCGGCATAGGCCTCCCCTACCAGCTCCCAGCCCTGCCCGCGGTCGACGTAAACGAACGGACACGACTCCTTGGTGAGCGCGACGATGATCAGGAGTGCAGCCAGCACGCCGCCGATCGCGCCGATCGTGACCAGCGCGGTTTTCCCGCCGTCGACTTCGTGAATCTCCATACGCTGCGCGGTCCGTAGATCGAGCTGGACCTCGCCGCCGGTCACCTCGCGGGGCCGGCCGCGCACGATCGGGTACGCCACGCGGTCCACGGCCAGCATGATCTGCCCACTGCCAGTCTCGAACCGGACGAGGCGACCGTCGAGGCTCCCACCGCGCACGGCCTCCTCGGCCAGGGAGGTCACAGTGGAGCGAATCTCCTTCCCGCTGCTCGGAGCGAGCTCGACGATCGCGGCCTGCCGCACCCGCAGGAGGTCGACGCTGACCCGACCCTCCCCCGCTTTCGGGACGCCGTGGACCCAAGGGAACTCGATGCGGCGCACGTCGAGGGTCACCACGCCGTCGTCGGTCGTGAAGCGAACGGTGCGCGACTCGATCTTCTCCTTCGCGAGGGACACGTCGGTGAGAGGAACGGCGCGCCAACGATACTTCGCACAGCCGGTGGCGCCGAAAGCGAAGGCGATCGCGGTAACCACGGCGATCGCACGGCGGGCGAAGGTCATGACGCCTCCTCGCTGGCCATGGACGCAGGCACCCCATGGAACGAGGGTGGCCTCACCATCCCGGCCGTCGCCTTTTTCTTGTGAAGCTGCCTGAGAGTGTAACACCGGCCACCTAGCACCGGGGCGGCACGGTGATTCCCGATGGATCCTTGAAACCGCGCGCAGGGAGGGCGTACGATGCGCCGGACGCGGCACTCGTGGCGGACTCTCTCACCCGCCGAGTACTGCGGGTCAGCCTCCGGGGGTTTCCATCATGACGAAGAATGCCCTCTCGCTGCTGTTCGCGGCCTCCGCCGCGAGTGGTCTGATCCCGAGGGCCGCGCCCGCGGCGCCGCCGGCGAAGGCGACCCTCGTCCTCACTGGCGGCCAGGTGTGGACCGGCGACCCGTCGCGCCCCTGGGCCCGCGCGATCGCCGCGTCGCCTGAGGGAATCCTGGCGGTCGGGGAAGACGACGCGGTCGCCCGCCTTGCCGCCCCCGGGGCCCGGCACATCGCGCTCGACGGGCGCTTCGCGATGCCAGGCATCAACGACGCGCACGTGCACTTCCTCAAGGGCGCGGTGCGCCTCACGCAGCTCGACCTCAACGGCGCCCGCTCCCTGGAGGAGATCCAGCAGCGTCTCGCGCGCTACGCAAAGGACCACCCAGCCACGGCAGACAACCCCTGGATCCAGGGCTACGGCTGGCAGTACACCGTGATGCCGGGAGGGCGCTTGCCGACGCGGCAGGACCTCGATGGGATCGTGGCCGACCGCCCGGTATTCCTGGCTGCCTACGATGGGCACACCGGCTGGGTCAACGGCCGCGCCCTGGCGCTCGCCGGCGTGGATGCGAAGACGGCCTACGCCGGCTGGGGCGAGATCGTCCGCGACCAGCGCGGCGAGCCGACGGGCGTACTCAAGGAACAGGCACAGAGCCTCGTGAGCGCCGCCATCCCTGCGCTCTCCCACGACGAGCAGCGCGCCGCGCTGCGGCGCGGCCTCGCGCGCGCGGCCGCGCTTGGAATCACGAGCATACAGAACGCGCACGGAACGCCCGAGGAGGTCGATCTCTTCCTCGAAGCAGCGGCCGCGGGCGAGCTCAGCCTGCGCGTGGGCGTCGCGCAGACACTGAGGCCACCGATCCCGCCCGAGCGCATCGAGGCGATCCGGGCGCTCGCGGCGCGCACCGCCAGCGGGCTGGTACACGTCAAGGCGGTGAAGATCGTGGTCGACGGCGTGATCGAGGCACACACCGCCGCGATGCTGGCGGCCTACTCGGACGAGCCGTCGACGCGGGGGCTGCCCGGATGGACGCAGCAACACCTCGACGAAACGGTCGCGCGGGCCGACCGCGCGGGGCTGCAGGTCTACATCCACGCGATCGGCGACGCAGGAGTCCGCATGGCGCTCGACGCGTACCAGAAGGCGCAGCGTGCGAATGCCCGGCCGGACCCGCGCTTCCGCGTCGAGCACCTCGAGACCATCGACCCTGCCGACGTGCCGCGCTTCAGGGCGCAGGGCGTCCTGGCCTCGATGATGCCGATCCACGCCGATCCGGACAGCATCGAGGCCTGGACGCGGGCGATCGGCCCCGAGCGCTCGAGCCGCGCCTTCGCCTGGCGCATGATGGAGCGCGCGGGGGCGCGCATCGTCTTCAGCAGCGATTGGCCCTCGGCGCTGACACTCGACCCTTGGCGCGGGCTGCACTGCGCCGTCAACCGCACCACGCACGACGGCCGGCCGCCGGGAGGCTGGCTGCCCGAGCACCGGCTCTCGCTCGAAAGCGCGCTCAGCGCCTATACGAGCGGCGGAGCTTACGCCGAGTTCGAGGAGACCACGAAAGGCACGCTCGCTCCGGGCAAGGTCGCCGATCTCGTGGTGTTGAACGTCGACCCCTTCCGCGTCGAGCCGGCGCACCTGCATGCCTTGCGGCCCGTGCTCACGGTGTTCGACGGGCGGGTCGTGTTCGAGGCGCCGGCCAGCTTCCCGCAGTGATCTGGTCCACGACGCTGGTCCGCGGCGAAGGCGATATAGAATCTCGCCGCATGAAACGACACGCACCGACCTTGACGCTGGTGACTGCGCTTCTCGCGGCCCCGACGCTCGACGCCCGGGACGCCGCTGTTTCCCCCGTGCGACAGCTCGCGCGGGACATCTACAAAGAGCTGATCGAGATCAACACCACGGACTCCGTCGGGGACAACACCGCCGCCGCCGAAGCGATGGCAGCGCGGCTGACGAGCGCGGGGCTCCCCGCCGCCGACGTGCAGGTGCTGGCGCCGCACGCGGGGAAGGGCAACCTGGTGGCGCGCATGCGCGGGACGGGTCAGCGCCGGCCTCTTCTGTTGCTGGCCCATCTCGACGTGGTGGAGGCGCGGCGCGACGACTGGTCGTTCGACCCTTTCGTGTTCCGCGAGCAGGACGGCTACTTCTACGGCCGCGGCAGCAGCGACGACAAGGCGATGGCGGCGATCTTCGTGGCCAACCTGATCCGCTGCCTGCAGGAAGGCTTCCGATCGGATCGCGACATCATCCTGGCCCTGACCGCCGACGAGGAGGGCGGCGAATGGAACGGCGTCTCCTTCCTGCTCGAGGAGCACCGGCCGCTGATCGACGCGGAGCTCGCCCTCAACGAGGGTGGCGGCGGCCATATCAAGGACGGGCGTCGCGTGGTGAACACGGTACAGGCCAGCGAGAAGGTGTTCCAGAGTTTCCGCCTGGAGGTCAAGAACCCTGGCGGCCACAGCTCGTTGCCCGTGCCTGACAACGCAATCTATCGCCTGGCCGCGGGCCTGGGCCGCCTCGCGGCATTCCGCTTCCCGGTGCGTCTCAACGAGGTGACGCGCGCCTTCTTCACGCGGAGCGCCGCCGCTTCGAACGGCGCGGATACGGCGGACATGAAGGCGATCCTCTCCCAGCCGGCCGACGCGGCCGCCGCCCTGCGGCTGTCGCAGCGTGCCTACTACAACGCGCTGCTGCGCACGACGTGTGTCGCCACACGGCTCGACGCCGGTCACGCCGAAAACGCCCTGCCCCAGACCGCGCGCGCCGTGGTGAACTGCCGCATGCTGCCCGACGAGTCGCCCGAGGCGGTACGGACGACCCTCACGAGCGTGCTGGCCGACGAGAAGATCACGGTCACGCCGCTCGCTCCCGCCAAACCGAGCCCGCCCTCGCCGCTGACGCCCGCCGTGCTTGGCCCCATCGAGCGGCTGACACAGGCGCTGTGGCCGGGCGTGCCCGTCGTGCCCGTCATGAGCACGGGCGCCACCGACTCGCTGTACCTGCGTGGCGCCGGCATTCCCGTCTACGGGGTCGACGGGCTCTTCGAGAACATCGACGACGTGCGGGCGCACGGAAGAGACGAGCGTCTGTCGGTCGCGTCCTTCTACGAGGGCCAGGAGTTCCTGCATCGCCTGGTGAAAGCGCTGTCGTCTGGGGTGGAAGCGCCATGACCGCTTCCGCGCTTGGCAACGCGGCTCGGCCCCCCAGCGCGGCTACCTGCGCAGCCCCTCCAGCACCAGCTTCACGATGCCGTCCATCGCGCGGCCGTCGATCCAGCGCACGACGATCACGAGGTCGTTCTCGGGGTCGCAGTAGATGAGGTTGGACCCCGCGCCCAGGTGCTGGAAGGCCGAGGCGGGCGCGCTCGGCAACAGCTTCTTGTCCGTGTTCAGGAAGAAGTTCATGAAGCCGTAGGTTGGCTCCGGCGGGGTCGGCGCGGTGGCGAGCGCGATCCAGTTCTCGGAGAGTAGCTGCCTGTCCTTCCAGCGCCCGCGGCGCAGCGTCAATAGGCCGAAGCGCGCCTGGTCACGCGCGCTGATCTGCATCCCGCCACCCCAGTGCCCGCCGCCCGAGACCGACTGCACGCTCACGCCGTCGAGGGTCACCCAGGAGTTGTCGTAGCCGTACCAGCGCCAGGTGTTGGAGGCGCCGATCGGGTCCATCACCAGCTCGCGCAGCACCTGCGGCAGCGGCCGCCGCCACACCTGCAGCGCCGCCAGCGCCAGCAGGTTCACGCGCACGTCGTTGTACTTGTAGACCGTGCCCGGCTCGTTGCGCTCGCGGGCGATCCACGTCTGCGGCTCGCCTTCCGGGCGGTCGGCCCAGTCGGGCTTGCCCCATAGCGTCCCCTGCCAGTCGCTGGTCTGCCGCAGCAGGTGCTCCCAGCTGATCTTGGCGTTGTGCTCCGAGGCGAACAGCTCGCCCGGCACGTAGTCCTTCACGCGGTCTTTCAGGTCGCGGATCAGCCCGCGATCGTAGGCGAGGCCCACCACCGTGCTCAGG
>Ga0214473_10004199_pt1 | contig 17349 bp, 11 predicted proteins | sample RVTome_7_FD_203509 | JGI IMG/M metagenome (GOLD analysis project Ga0214473, IMG submission 203509) | Soil microbial communities from uranium-contaminated site in the Upper Colorado River Basin, Wyoming, United States - RVT98D197 | ecosystem: Environmental > Terrestrial > Soil > Contaminated >... | reverse complement strand
GCCGTAATGCGTTATGAAGACTTCCCGATCCTGCTCGAGGCATGGCGGACTTGCATTCAGGATGAGTTCGATATGGAAAGACTGAAACAGGTTTTGAAGGAATTGGAAGGAGGTTCCATCACGTGGACTGAAGTGCATACCCAGGCCCCAAGCCCGTTTGCTCAGAATGACTGGTGGCGTCAGGTGAGCCAGTACATGTACATGGACGACAGCCTGAAGGCGGATAAGAGATCGAGACTGAGGGAGAGCCTCCTCCGGGAGGTGGCCTTTGCGCCAGGGCTTCGTCCGACTGTGTCCCGTAAAGGGGTTGAACAGTTCGAGAAGAAACGGCAGCGGCTGAGCCCGGGTTATTCACCCCAGACAGCCCGGGAGCTTCTTGATTGGCTGGGGGAGCGGGTTGTCATCCCCAAGAAAGAGTGGGAGGACCTGCTCAAGGCGATTCAAAGAGACCACGGGATTGAACCGGAAACAATTTTAGATCCGATCCAGGAGCGATTTTTTTGGCTCCAGCCTCAAGAGGCGGTTGCTCCATTGGTCGCAGCCCGTGAGATGTTTGCACAGGTCTCAGTCATGTACGCTCCTGGGAAATTGGTCCGTATCGAACCGTTAACGATGGTTTCACTTCCGGCAAGGGGAGAGGGAACCGGAAATGATTTAGAAGACCCGGAGGCATTGGCAGCATTGCTGGGCCAGTGGCTTCAATTTTATGGGCCTGTGACCATAGAGTTTGTTCAAAAAACACTTGGAATAGAAGAAGAGCCCCTTCATTTGGCTGTAGGAGATTTGGTTGATTCCCGGAAGGCCGTCCGGGGACAGCTTGTAACGGATGGGGAGCCGGACGAGATCTGTGATAGTGAAAATTTCGAAATCCTGCTTAGGGTTGCCAGGATCGAGGCGATTCCGTCATTCGAGCCATTGGAGATTGAATGGCTCCCTCTTTTTCTGGCCGATTACCAGGAAATCACAAATCCCCGGGAAGGAATAGAAGCGCTTCACCGCTTCCTGGAGCAACTCATTTGTTACCCCGCAGAAGCGGAGCTTTGGGAATCAGAGATTCTTCCCGCACGGCTTTACCCTTACGATCCCGCATGGCTCGACAGTCTCATGCAAGAAGGAAATCTACTCTGGTTGGGGAGCGAAGGCCATCGCGTCACATTTTGCTCCGAAACGGATATCGACCTCCTGCAGGAAGACCGAAGTGAGAAGACGGAATCATATTCGAGTGAAAGGAATCATTCCGGTATCGAGAATTCAGCCCGGGGAGTTGACTTTTTGAATAGCCTATTCGTGGACCCGGAGGCCCGATACGATTTCTCCACATTACTCCGGGTATCACAAAAGAGCGAATCAGAGCTTGCCAGGCGACTCTGGGAGGAGGTGTGGAAGAGCCGAGTAACCAACGACACTCTTATTACGCTCCGGCGGACTATCATGAATGGGTTTGATGTGGACCGTATGATTGCAGAACATGCAAAGAGAGCGGGGAATCGATTCATCCGGCGTCGCCGCCTCAGTCTGGTGGGAGAAAAAGAGACACATGTGATCGTGGGAAACTGGCGCTTGACTCCGCAGCCCTCGCTTCCGGATGATCTGCTCGAAATTGAGGAACGAAGAAAGGACAGGGTGCGCCTTTTATTAGATAGGTATGGGATCCTGTTTCGAGAGCTTCTCCAGAAGGAATGGCCGGCTCTTCGCTGGTCAGCCGTTTTCAGGGCATTGCGGATCATGGAGTTATCAGGAGAAGTGCTCTCCGGCATCTTTTTCCACGGGATCCCGGGACCCCAGTTCATCTCTCAAAAGGCTTTTCGCAAATTGCAGCGAAAACTGCCGGATGAAAGGATCTACTGGATCAATGCCACGGATCCGGTCTCCCTGTGTGGAGTTCAAATGGATTCCCTCCGCGGAACGCTGCCTCCACGGGTGCCAAGCACCCACCTTGTCTACCGGGGGAAAGACCTAATAGGTATATCGAAGCGGTATGGGAAAGACCTCTCTTTCTTTATTGACCATGATGATCCGGAATTACCCAAATACTTCGTCTCCCTCCACCATCTACTGACACGGAAATTCCAGCCTTTAAGAAGAGTTGTGATCGAGACAATCAATGACGAAAAAGCTGTCGAGAGCCCGTACATACCGGCTTTGCGAACTGCCTTTGATATCTCCGTCGATCCGAAAGAAGTCGTGATCTTCCGAAAGACCCAAAAAATGGGGACGGTTTAAGAACCGTTCCGAATAACTAATGTATAAGAATCCAAAAAACTACCGGGTCAGCTTCTCTTCCATCTGCATCCTCAGCCAGACTGCCAGGATCGGGTCCACAGGACGCCAGTCCCCTGTTTCTTCATCCTTTTCGATCAGGTCCAGTTCTTCCAGCTGCCTGGAAGAGTGCTGGACTCCTCCTACCGAACCAAGCCCATGTTTTTGTATGTAGCCACTTGCAAGAAGCTTAGGCGTCGCTTCCTTAGCCAAAGCCTGCAACAGGAGACGTTGATGAGGGGATAAACCCTGAATAATTGCTTCAAAAACCGGCTTTTCTGAGAGAACTAGCCGTTCAATCCCTTGTTCAACCGCTTCTTCTGTGACTGTTTTAGAGAGTTCGTAAACGAAGAAAGCCAGTTTTTGCGAGTAATAGGGATGAAACCCTGTGAGTGATGCAAGCTTGCGTGCCGTTGTTTCGGTACATTTCCTTCGGTTTTTCTTAAATTGTTCGGCGATAAACTCGACAAGCTCGTCTGAAGGAAGCAGCTTCAGAGGATAGTTGATGGCGCTCTGGAAGAATGGTCGTTGTCTTTCATTGAAAATACCCAGTAGAATTCGACGGCGGCTTCCAATAAAGAAGTAAGATGCCTGTTGTTGCTGAATCTGAGTTCTCATGATGCCTTCAACTTGTAAAGCCTCTTTCAAAGTGACAATTTCCTGAAATTCATCGAGAGCCACATGGACAAGGGATTTGGTGATATTGACAAATTCCCGAAGGGAATCCATCGTCTCCTCAAGAAGTTCTAAACCGCTTTTTCCTGAACCGGAAGGCTCGACACTAAGAGAAACCCCTCCGGAAGGATCAGGTTTTAAAACAGGACGGAAGGATTTCATGGCCCGGAGCGCTGACTTCCAGAGGGGGTCCTTCTTATGTGTCATGACGAAGACCGCCTTGGCCAACCGGGAAGCCACATCGTCAACCGAGGCAACACCAAAGAAGTCAGCAAAGAGCGCGACGGCGCCCTTATTCGATAAAGCTTTCTGGATCCTCTTAGCGAGCGATGTCTTTCCATAACGCCGAGGTGAGAAGAGGACAACATTCGCTTTTCCCTCAGCATAGGATTGCAATTCCTTCAATTCCCTCTTTCTGTTACAGAAGGGGGCATCAACCGGCACTTCCTGAAGATAGAAAGGATTGCCCATCCGCATCTCCTTTACATATTTGAATTATGGAAAGTCCATTACGGTAAATCAATAATAATTTAATGCCATCGAATTGTCAATGTCCCTTTCTTTACCCACTTGACGAATATAATCAAACAGGTATATTCTCAGATGTCAGGAGGACAGGATCATGGGGATTTCAGAGCATATGCTCAACGGAGCAGAGGCGTTCATCGAATCATTGAATGAACATGGGGTTGATCATCTTTTTCTTAACCCGGGGATCGATATCGTTCCCATCCAGGGAACCATTGCAACTTACTGGGCATTGGGCAAGCGAGCCCCCAAGGTGGTCCTATGCACCCATGAATCGGTTGCTGTTGCTGCGGCCCATGGATACGCTATGGTCTCAGGAAAGCCCCAGGTGGTGGCCGTGTTTCAAGACGTGGGCACGCTTCAGGGAGGGGGAGCGATCGTAAACTTAAAGTACGGGCGGATACCTGTCATCTTATGTGCCGGTCGAAACACTACGCCTAAGCGCATCAATTGGCTGCAAGAACTCAGTGACCAGCGAAAGATTGTCCGCGATTATGTAAAGTGGGACCATGAGCTTGGCGTCAATGAAGATGTTTCCTCTGTGATGAAACAGGCCTTCGCCATTGCAACCACAGAGCCTTGTGGACCAGTCTACCTATCCATCCCGCCCGAAGTCATGACGGGAAAGATTGGGGAGCAGAGTGTCTACGGACCGATCAAGTCCGGCAAGACAATTCCTTCTGAAATGGACATGGAGACCCTTCGGCAGGCGGCGGAGATATTAGTCGATTCCGAAAACCCCCTCATCCTGACAGCCTACTCCGGCAGACATCCAGAGTCCGTGGGGCCACTTGTGGAGCTTGCAGAGATGTTGGGCGCACGGGTTTTGACCACGGATCTCAGGATGAACTTTCCCAGTACGCATCCTCTCTGTCCTGGAATCGATGCATCAAGAGGAGGGGACTACGATCATTATATAGAAGAATCAGATGTTATTCTGATGATTGATTATGATTTCCCCGGACCCATGGAGAAGAGAGTCGTTCCGAGACCTGACGCAAAGATTATCCATATAGACATTGAACCGCTTAAGAGAGGCAAACCTTTATGGAGCCGGCTGCCTAACATTCTAATCGAGGCAGACTCAAACAAGGTGTTGCCTGCTCTCAATGAGATCATTCAAAGACAGTTGACGGATGAAACAGGTTCACGGTTCCGGGACCGGTTTGGACAACTGGAAGCGGAACATAGACGGCTGAGAGATAAGCGACGCGCCGTGGCTAAAAAGGAAGCCAACCAGAGACCCATATCTACGGAATGGCTCTGCCATTGTATAAATGAAATAGCCGATGAAGACGCTGTCTTAGTCCACATGATTCCTTCGAATGCCGAATCTCTTTCACACCAGATCGGCCGCACGAAGCCAGGGACATTATTTTCATGGGGAGACAGTGCAGGATCGATGGGATGGCCCCTCGGGGCTTCCCTGGGAGCGAAACTCGCTGCTCCGGTTAAAATGGTGATCTGTCTGATCGGTGACGGCGGTTTTATTTATGGCTGCCCTGTTGCAACGCTCTGGGCTGCAAGTGCTTACAAGGCCCCATTTCTAACAATCGTCTTTAATAATCAATCTTATAACTCTATCAAAGAGCTTATCCGAATGCACTACGGTGAGAGCAGCGTTTCAGGGGAGATGGGTTTTGAAGTGGGCACGGACATCAGAATGCCTCCCGACTTTGCAATGGTTGCCAAATCTTGCGGGGCCTATGGAGAAACGGTAGATGACCCTTCTGATCTTCTGCCGGCCCTAAGGAATGCTGTTGACCAGGTCCAAGGAGGTAAAGCAGCGGTCATTGATGTCAGAATACGGGATCGATGATTAATGTTTGCGCTTCCAGCAGATCAAAAAAAGACAGCCGGGGACGGCTGCCCTACGGGAACTTCTTCTTGCCTTCTATTTTCAAAGCAATGCCCCATGCCCGGAGAATGCCCTCAACACCATGAAGATAGTCAATATTCCTCCTCCCCCTTGAGAGACTGTGTCGTATTGTCATTGCGAGGGAGTAAAACGACCGAAGCAATCTCACAAGGCTTCGAAAATAATCAGATTGCCTCGCCTGCGTGCCGAAACGCTGCACTTCGGCGTGCAGGCACGCTCCCTTCGGTCGCTCGCAATGACAAAACAAGGATTGTGACACAGTCTCTGAGGGGGGAGGATAGAGGTGGGGGTGCAAACGGTACGTTCCCCCTCCCACCCTCTCCCGCCAGGGGAGAGGGTGAATAGGTGCTATTTCCTGATTAAATTCGTACCAGATCTGTGATAGGATGGAACCAGGAGGATGAACATGATTGAGACCGTCGAGTTCAAGCTGAATCATAAGCCTGTTCGATTATCTATAGACGGGGAGCGGACGCTTTTATGGGTCTTACGAAGTGATCTGGGTCTCACAGGGGCTAAATTCGGCTGCGGCAAGGGGATCTGCGGGGCCTGTACCGTCCTCATCAATAAAAAAGCTTTCCGGTCCTGCCAGGTTCCCGTAAAAGAGATCCATGGCAGGGAAATTACGACCATCGAAGGGCTGGCGCAAAATGGCAAACTCCATCCGCTCCAAAAAGCATTTATCGACCATGATGCTTTGCAATGTGGATTTTGCACACCCGGGATGATCCTGAACGCTTACAGTCTGCTCATTGAGAAGCCTAAGCTGACTGAAAAAGAAATCCTTGAGGGAATGAACGATAATCTCTGTCGCTGTGGGGTCCATCAACGAATCGTGCAGGCCATCCAGAGTGCGGCAAAAGCAATGAGGAGGTAATCGATGGAGGAAGAAAAGCAGAAAGGTAATCCTTTGGAGGATGCGAATGACCGTTTTATTCTCGACCGCCGGCAGTTCCTGAAAGCCCTGGGTGGAGGCATTTTAATCCTTTTTTATTCCGGAGATATTGCAGAGACACAGCCGCCTGGAACTCAAGGGCCATTGGACTTCAATGCCATCCTGAGAATTGGAGAGGATGGCCGGGTCACCTGTTATACAGGAAAGATCGAGATGGGGCAGGGAATTGTAACCTCTCTCAGCCAGATGCTTGCCGAAGAGATGGATGTCCGACTGGACTCTGTCGATATGGTGATGGGAGATACGGACCTTTGCCCGTGGGATATGGGGACCTTCGGTTCAAGAAGCACAAAATATTTCGGCCCCACTTTGAGAAAGGCCGCTGCCGAAGCAAAGGCCGTGTTGATTCAATTGGCGGGAGGGCATCTCAAATTGCCTGAGAATCGATTGATCGTAAAAGAAGGGGTAGTCTTCGATAAAGAAGACGCGAAGAAAAAGGTTTCGTATGCCGGACTGGCAAAAGGAAAGAAGATTGAAAAGCGCCTTGAAAAAAAGCCACACTTGAAACCGGTTTCAGCCTTCACGGTTTCCGGTAAGCCGGTTAATCGAGTAGATGCGCTCGGAAAAGTGACGGGCAAGGCCCAATTTACAGGGGACATTCGACTGCCAGGGATGCTTCATGCAAGAATTTTAAGACCACCTGCTCACGGAGCCCGGCTTAAAAGTGTCGATACCGGCGCTGCCGAAGCATTAAAAGGCGTTCAGGTTATCAAGGAGGGTGATTTGATCGCCGCCCTTCACTCTCATCCAGATGAAGCAGAAAAGGCGCTGGCCAGAATCAAGAGCGAGTTCGAGGTTCCGAAGGCGGAGGTCAATGACCAGACCATCTTCGAGCATTTACTTAAAGTTGCGCCCGGAGGAACTGTAGTCCAGCGGGCAGGAGAGATTGAAAAGGGAAGGGGTCTTGCGAAACTGGAACTCGAAGGGACCTACCACACCCGTTACGTAGCCCATGCCCCAGTCGAGACCCATACGGCTGTGGTAAATGTCGAAAAAGATAAAGTCACTGTCTATGCCTCCACCCAGAGGCCTTTCAGTGCTAAAGAGGAGGTTGCCCAGGCCCTTGGAGTTTCTTCCAGAGATGTTCGGGTCATTACACCCTTCGTGGGAGGAGGTTTTGGCGGAAAGAGTTGGAACAGGCAGGTTGTTGAAGCAGCCCGGTTGTCAAAACTGGCGGGAAAGCCGGTTCAGGTTGCGTGGAGCCGGGAGGAGGAGTTTTTCTACGACACCTTTCAGCCTGCGGCCATCGTCAAGATCAATTCAGGCCTGGATGATGCGAACAGAATCGCTTTCTGGGATTATCATGTCTATTTTGCGGGAGATAGGAGTTCTCAGTTGTTCTATGACGTCCCCCACGTCTCTACGGTCTCTCACGCCTCGTGGTCCGGAGTCCCGGGTGCCCATCCCTTTCAAACAGGGACCTGGCGAGCTCCGGGCAGCAACACCAATACCTTTGCCCGGGAGTCGCACATCGATTTGTTGGCGGCACGTGCAGGGGTCGATTCTCTCGCCTTCCGTTTGGACCATTTGAAGGATGCAAGGATGCGGCGGGTCCTCGAAACGGTTGCCCGGCGATTCGGCTGGAATTCTTCAAAAAGGCCCAGTGGCAAGGGAGAAGGGGTGGCCTGTGCGGATTATAATGGGACTTATGTTGCGACGATGGCTGAGGTCGCTGTGGACAAAAATACGGGAAAAGTCCGGGTGATAAGGGTCGTCTGTTGCCAGGACGTGGGACAGGTGATTAATCCGGAAGGAGCAAAGCTGCAGATGGAAGGGTGCGTGATGATGGGACTGGGGTATAGCTTGTCCGAGGAGATTCACTTCAATGGCGGCCAGATTCAGGAGCGTAGTTATGAATCATATGAAATTCCTCGTTTCACAGTGTTGCCGAAAATAGAGACAGTACTTGTTGAGAACCCTGAAATGCCGCCTCAGGGAGGTGGAGAGCCCGCCATTACCTGTATGGGAGCAGTCATCGCCAATGCCGTCCACGACGCTACAGGAATCCGGTTGTTCGAACTTCCCATGACCCCGGAGCGAATCAAAAAGGCTCTTTCAAGGGGATAATTCCCCGGTCCCCTGTGAGGGCATGGGCGCTAATTTAAATATTCCCTCCCCTTCAAGGGGAGGGAAGGGAGGGGATGGGTAGGTTGTGATCGGCCAAACAAACAAGAAGATACGTTTGGGCAAACTGCAACGGGCATTACGTAATAAAATGTCCGACGCGGAACAGTCTTTGTGGCATCTTCTGCGATGTCGTCAGATTTCCGGTTTGAGATTTCGCCGTCAACATCCATTTGGTGATTATATTCTCGATTTTGTCTGCCTGGAGAACAAACTGGTAATTGAAGTGGATGAGGGACAACACGGACAACAGGCAGTGTATGACGAGAATCGCACACTAAAACTACAGACGGCTGGTTTTCGGGTTCTCCGATTCTGGAATAACGAAGTCCTTAAAGATATAGAATCGGTAAAAGAGAAAATTTGGTTGGTGGTTCAGGAACTGCAACCCCATCCCCCTCCCAGCCTCCCCCTTGAAGAGGGAGGAGTTAAAAAAGTTCCACCCCTATGATTCCCTCCCCTTCAAGGGGAGGGTGAGGGAGGGGATGGGGTAAAAAAGAGCAGCAGCTAAAAATATAATAGACAGGCCGGAGCAGATCCAGCCAAAGACATCCCCATAAAGGGTATAGAATGTTTTTGTTTGTGACATGTGAATGACCCCATTGATTGCTTCCTCTGTAAAAATATCCCCTTGTTTCAGAATCTTTCCTTTCGGATCGATGATGGCGCTGATTCCCGTATTGGCAGCCCGCGAGATGTAGACCCGGTTTTCCACAGCCCTGAACGCTGCAATAGAGAGGTGTTGGTAGGGAGCAGAGGTTTTACCAAACCAGGCATCATTGGTGATCGTCACGAGGAAATTCGCTCCGTTCTTAACGAACTTCCGGCAGAGGTCCGGAAAGATGATCTCAAAACAGATCAGCACGCCAAACTTCCCCTGGGGGATGGAAAAGTTAATGATCTTCCCCCCGGATTTAAAATTCCCGATTCCCTCTCCGAGGGAAGACCCCACGAAAAAGAGAATCTCCTGCAATGGAACATATTCTCCAAAAGGAACGAGGTGGACTTTGTCGTATCTCCCGACCAGTCCTCCGGACGCAGAGACCAAGAAGGCACTGTTATAATGATTCACCTGTCCCCGCTCAATCCTATAAAAAGGGGTCCCGAATAGAAGAAAAGCTTTTGCTTTTTGGGGAATCCCCAAAACAATGGGCTGATATTCTTTCTCATCCTGGAAAAAGAAGGGAGTGGCCGTCTCGGGCCAGATGATGAGGTCTGGCTTTTCCTTGGCTACCATAAAGGAGAGCTTTTCATAAATCTCCAACGTTTCTCTCTGGAAAGATTCATCCCACTTAAGGGACTGGTCGATGTTCCCTTGAACTAATCCGACCTTTAAAGAAGGATTTGTTGACATCTGCCGTTCTACGGCATTCAGCTTTACGTATCCATAGATAAGAAAAAAGATCAGAAGAAGAGCTGCGATGACGGCTTCTTTTAAGGGGAAGGACTTCTTGGACCACTGGCGAAGTCCCTGATAAAGCGTTGCATTGATCAAGACGATCATAAAGGAGAGACCGTAGACCCCCGTGATGTCTGCCATCTGGATGAACGGGAGATTGAGATACTGGGAATGGCCCAGGTTCGCCCATGGGAAACCTGTGAGGAGGAAAGAACGCAGGTACTCCAAAGAAACCCAGAGGAGGGGAGCGAAAAGAATGGTTTGGAATCCGGACCGCCCCTGGAGAAAACGATAGATTAGAGTAAATACACCGAGGTAGGCGCTCATATAGGCAACCAACAGCAGAAGAATGGGCACACTCAGGAAGAGGGGAACGTTGCCATAATGATGGACGGCTACATTCACCCAATAGAGAATTCCGAGATAGGCAATGAGACCCGTTAAGAATCCGGCCAGAAAGCTATGGTATAATCCTTTCCCCTCGATTGAATAAAAAAGAGGGATCAGGGCGATCCAGGCAAGGAATTCGAGGTCATATTTCGGGAAGGAAAGGGTAAAAAGAATTCCCGAAATGAGGCAAAACAAAAGGTCTCTCTTTTTCATCAGTTGAATCCTAATCAATCACATAAGTTTTTTCAAGCAATGGTCTATGGTTTATGCCCGGTCGGAATCAACTCGTACCGGGTGCCCTCTAACCATGAAAATCAATAACCCCCCACTGTTCCCCCCTTAGTTTAAGGGGGGATGAAGGGGGGTTACGGTTACGGTCATGAAGCCCGTTTCGTTTAGGGGTAGATGGTAACGTGCCTGCACGCCGGAGTGCCTGACTAAATACCCCTGGCAAGTAAGAGTTTCGGCACGCAGGCGTGAACTTCTTATACCGAAGGACATAACCGAATGCCGATACGGGCATCGTTGCCCTGACCGTTGGACAAGACCTTTATTTGGAGATTTGAATTCCGAAGGGGATTTGTTAGAATAAAACATCCAGAGAGACAAGGAGTGAGCCATGATTCAGACACCCAGTCCAAGCTATAGCATTACGATTCGAATTGAACTTCTCAGCCGGCCCGGGATGCTGGGAAAAGTCACGTCCGCCATCGGGAAGGCCGCAGGGGATATCGGGGCTATCGATATTATTGGATTTGGAAAAGAGACGATTATCCGGGATATCGTGGTAAACGTGGCCAATGTTGAAATAGGTCAAAGGGCTGTTGATGAAGTGAAACGGATAAAGGGAATCCGTGTCCTCAATGTGACCGATCGCACCTATATGATCCATGAGGGGGGAAAGATCGAAATAAAGAATAAAATCCCGTTGACAACAAGGGATGATCTTTCCATGGCCTATACTCCCGGAGTGGCCAGAGTGTGCATGACGATCCACGAAGATCCAAAGAGGGCATATGACCTGACGATTAAGAAGAATACCGTGGCTATTGTGACGGATGGAACCGCTGTTCTCGGCCTTGGAGACATCGGCCCGGAAGCAGCCATGCCGGTCATGGAAGGGAAAGCCATGCTTTTTAAGGAGTTTGGCGGGGTGGATGCCTTCCCTATCTGTCTGAGTACGAAAAACCCCGAGGAGATCATCTCTGCCATTAAATGGATAGCCCCTGGTTTCGGAGGAATCAACCTCGAGGACATTTCTTCGCCCCGGTGTTTCGAGATCGAAGAACGACTAAAAGGGGAGCTGGATATTCCTGTTTTTCACGACGATCAGCATGGGACAGCGGTTGTAGTGCTGGCGGGTTTAATGAATGCATTGAAGCTTGTTGGGAAACGAATGGAAGATATCCGGGTCGTGGTAAGCGGATTGGGCGCCGCAGGGGTTGCTTCAATTCAACTTCTCCTTTCTTCCGGTGCGAAACAGATCATCGGATGTGACCGCAGCGGGGCCCTCTATCAGGGTCGAAGGGAAAATATGAACCCTGTGAAAGAGCGAATGGCCGAACAGACTAACCCCGATAAGATAAAAGGGCCCATATCAAAGGCAATGGAGGGGGCGGATGTCTTCATCGGTCTTTCCCAGTCCGGTGTCATTCATGTGAGGGATGTGAAAAGAATGGCAAAGGACCCCATCGTCTTCGCCATGGCCAATCCTGATCCTGAGATCATGCCGGAAGAGGCCACACGGCACGCGCGGGTGATTGCAACGGGCAGATCGGACTATCCAAACCAGATTAATAATGTCCTTTGCTTTCCCGGGCTGTTCAGGGGTGTGCTGGATTGTTTTGCAAGAGAGATCAACCAGGAGATGCTCATGGCAGCGGCGAATGCGATTGCCTCCATGGTTGGAGAGGAGGAATTGAGAGAGGATTATGTTATCCCGGCTGTTTTCAACCGGAAAGTTCCGGAGAAAGTATCTCATGAAGTGAGGGAGACGGCCATTCGAACAGGCGCAGCCAGACAAGAGCAGAAGTATTCTTCTTTTAGCCGGGTGTAGGCACCGGGGCGCGTCAACATCGAAACAAATGTGGGAGCATCCGATGGTAGCCGCGGGCTTTAGCCTGCGTATCGGCTCTGAAAGTGAGGCCAGTCTAAGAACGCACCCTGAAGGGTGCAGCTACCGGCAATATGCGAAAAGAGAGAGAAGGCAGTAAACAGTAGGCAGTAGGCAGAAAAAAACGGGATCTTTTTTACTGCATTCTGCCGCCTGCTTTCTGCCTGCTGGATTTACAAGAGGGCAGGACTGTGAAGATTCTCTTAGTTGAAGATGATAAAGGCATTGTACGATTCGTCAAGAAGGGATTAATCGAGAACAGCTACTCGGTTGACGTTCATTTTGATGGAGAAGCAGGGCTGTACTCGGCCGTCCATAAGAGCTACGATTTGATCATTCTGGACATCATGCTTCCCAAAATGGAAGGCACAGAAATATTGAAGAGGTTAAGAGGAATGAACGTCCAGACCCCTGTTATCTTCCTGACGGCCCGGGATACAGAAAGGGACATTGTACAAGGGCTCAACCTGGGAGCGGATGATTACATTGTCAAACCGTTTTCTTTTAGCGAGCTTCTTGCAAGGATTAGAGCCATCCATCGTAGGGGGAAGATGACGGCCCCCTCTTCGAGACTGCAACTCGCAAACCTGGTTTTGGAACTAGACGGTCACCAGGTTTTCAGAGACCGGTCGAAGATTGACCTCACCCCAAAGGAGTATGCCCTTCTGGAGTTCTTAATGCGACATCCCGCTGAGATCATTACACGAACCATGATTACAGAGAAGATCTGGGACTACCAATTCGATGCAGGAACGAACGTCATTGATGTCCATGTTTCCCATCTGAGAAATAAAATCGATAGGGATTTTGAGCCCAAACTACTTCACACGGTTAAAGGGGTAGGTTATGTCCTCGAAGATCGGGGGTAAGCTTTACCGGAGAACAGATGTCAAATTGACCCTCTGGTTCATTGTCGCTTTTCTTATTTCTTCCCTCGTCATCTGTGGGTTTCTGTATATGCGGCTGCGGCATCAGCTTATCAAAGAGGTTGATCGGTTTATTCATGACGAAACAAAGGAGATTGTGACGATCCTATCCCGAAATCTGAACGAGACAGAAGTCCTGATGAAATTTGAAGAAGAAATCATGACAAGAAAATACTATCCACTCCTTTTTCGGATCCTGGATAGCCATGGGAAACCCTTGTATGTCTCAAAAGAATTTCAGAAGCTCGGATATGAGTCAATCGATAAAATGCTGATCCATGTGAAAGCCGGTAGAGAAATCCAGGAAGCAATCCGGCCCCCAGGGAGAAGGACCCCCTATCGTATTATTAGCACCCCATGGTTCGATAACGGAAGATTGACCTACATCATCCAGTTGGGGACGTCTCTGCGTTTCGTGAGAAAGAGCCTTTCTGCATTCAAAAGTAATTTATTGGTTGCTTTGCCTATCATTCTCATCCTGGGTTCTCTGGGGGGTTGGATATTAGCTAAGAAATCCCTTTCACCCATAGGATACATCACTGCAAAGACCCGGCATATTACCTCTGAAAACCTCAGCGAACGATTGACCCCCAGGGGAACAGGTGATGAGATGGATAATCTTATTGAGACCATCAACGGGATGATTGCAAGACTTGAGGGGTCTTTCACCCGAATGGCTGAATTCACCGCAGATGCATCTCATGAGATGAAGACCCCGATTTGTGCTATGAGGGGGGAGGCAGAAGTCCTCCTTTCAAAAGAAAGGGGATCTGAAGAGTATCAGGAGGCCTTGGCCCGATTCATAGAACAATTCGACCGTATGAACCAGATGCTCAATGATTTGATTCTTCTCTCCAAGTCAGATTCTTCCCAGGTGGAATTGCGAATGTCCCCTGTAAGATTAGATCTCTTGTTGACAGATCTCTTAAGTCTTTTCCAGGTTCTGGCAGACCAGAAAAAGATTGGTTTTGAGGTCGGTCGGATCCAGGAAGTGGTGGTCATGGGAGACAAGTTACGGCTCCAGCAGCTCTTCACCAATCTGATCGACAATGCCATTAAATATACGGAGGTGGGAACTGTCCGGATATCCATGGAGAAAGATCAGAGCATCGTGCAAGTAAGGATCAATGATACCGGTATTGGAATTCCCAAAGCAGAACATGAAAAGATCTTCAAACGGTTCTACCGGGTGGATAAGTCCCGTTCGAGAGAGACGGGTGGTGTTGGATTGGGTTTAAGCATTGCTGAGTGGATCGTTCGAGCCCATCAAGGAAGAATCGAGGTCGCGAGTGAATTGAATCGAGGTTCGACCTTCACGGTGCTTTTGCCTTTACTATAAGAGAAATTCCTTTAAGACGAAAATGAGAATGGCAAAGGTGACAACATAAAGGGAGGGAACCTCGGATCGAAAAGCATCTCCCCATTTAAAACCTCCTGTTTTGATTGCCCTGAAACCTCCAATCCTAGGAATCCACCGTGGAACTTCACGCAAATAGGCAAGATAATCCTCTCCCCACCGATCTGAGAGCTTTTTCTCTTCGAATTGTGCAACAAGATGGTAAAGAGTGAAGAGATATATGAAAACGATCGGAACAAACCAAACCAACTCGGAGAAGAGTGAAAGACCGACCGCGATCATGATATTGCCGACATAGAGAGGATTTCTCACTATCGCATAAGGTCCTGTCTTGATAAGGTACTTTCCCTTCTTGATCCATGGCATCCTCCTTCCAATATGTTTGGTCGCCCAAAGCCTGATCAACACCCCGGGGATAATTATGGCAGCACCTATTGGCCAGAGAAGAGCGTCCTGCTCCCATTCTCCATAGGTGATGACTGTCATGAGGCCGAAAGGAAGAACATAGGCGAATCCTCTATAAGCAGACAATTTCCTCAAGATCCAATTACTCACCGAAGAAGACATATTGACCCTCCTGTTAATTTTTTACGCCATTATAGCGGGCCTAAATTAAAAAAGGGTTAATGCAAGATGAAGTTTTGTTAAGGTTGTCCGAAGAGGATAGCTTGTTTCCCCGTTGGTTCTGACAAAGCACCTGCCCAGGATTAAGAAATCTTAATCCCTAATTCATTCCTCGTTAATCTTTCTAGTTTATAAAGATCTCTATACACAGCATCTTAAATAATTGGGTATAAGAGCCTGCGTATGAATAATATGAACGACGAATCCGTTCACCCGGAGTCCCGCGAAACGCGGGATTCGACAGGCTCACCATGACCGGTCATCCCTTCGACCGTTCGCCCTGAGCCTGTCGAAGGGAGAACGGTCTCACGGCTCAGGACAGGCCTGAGCTCGTCGAAGGATCATGGTTCGACAAGCCTGTCCTGAGGGAGCCGTTCATCCTCGAGAACCTCAGGACGAACGGCGAGTCGAAGGGCTCACCACGAACAGTTGTTTCTCAGGGAGAGATCGGATGAACAGTAAGACTGTTTGGAATGTCGCGGATCGAAAATGGGTCCAGTTCATCTTGCTTATTGGATTCTGTGTTGTCGTCTACTTTGCTAATCTGAATCGATGGGATCTCTGGAGCCCGGATGAACCGAGGTATGCAGAGGTAGCCAGGGAGATGGTAACCGGTGGAGACTGGATTCTCATGCATTATGATGGAAGGGCTTATTCCGATAAACCTCCCCTCTTTTTCTGGCTCCTTGGCCTTTCATCCTACCTGTGGCAAGGATTCAGCTCGTTCTCAGTGAGGTTCGTCCCGGCCCTTTTTGGGACATTGACCGTTCTGCTGACCTTTCTTTTGGGCCAGAGGGTGTTTGACTCAAAGACGGGTTTGCTCTCCGGATTGATTCTTGCGACCGGATTTGAGTTTGCCTACCTTTCAACGAGGGCCAATATTGATACAACCCTCACTTTCTTTACCACAGCATCGCTCTTCTGTTTCTTCAAATGGTATTCCAATCATCCCCCTCGCCCCTTGGGGGAGAGGGTGGGGGCGCCGCCGTCCCCTCTTACGCTAAGAGCTTCAGAGGGCAAGCAGCTTGCCCGCCGAAGTTTCAACGTAAGAGGGGGACTATGGCGCCGGACGGTGAGGGGTGCCCTGTGGATCTACGGCTTTTATATTGGGATGGCACTGGCTACCCTGACAAAAGGGCCAGTAGGGATTCTTCTGCCTCTCTTGACCAGTTTAATCTATCTTTCCATTCAAAAAGAATGGAAAACGATCAAAGAGATGAGACCTTTAACAGGAATGGCTCTCTTTTTTCTGATTGTCCTCTCCTGGTATCTGCCGGCTGTCTGGAAGGGAGGGGAGAGTTATCTCAAGGAAACCCTGGTGACCCATTCCATTAATCGATATTCTACGGGGTGGGCCAAGGGCAGACCGATCTACTATTATTTATATATTTTCCCATCAAGCTTCTTGCCCTGGTTCATTTTTCTTCCTTCAGCAATCATTCACGCCTACTCGAAAGAAATCGTAAGGAAAAGAAAAGAAGTCCTCTTTCTGATGACATGGTTTGCTGTCATATTTATCTTCTTTTCACTATCCAGAGGCAAGAGAAGCCTCTACCTTCTGCCTCTTTACCCGGCTGTTTCTTTATTGATTGGGAAAACCTGGAACGATTTCATCTCTGACACTTACAGTACCCTCAAGAAGGCATGGGTTTCTCTACCCCTCTTCGGGTTAACGGGCCTGTTGTTCTTATTTGGCGTGATAATCGTTTTAAGTCCTTGGATACATGGGAGTATATGGAAAAGGATCCCTGCCTCTATTTATTCTCATCTTCCTACAATTTCTATCGGTTTATTCCTGGTTGGATGCAGCCTCTTCCTCTTTGTTCTCATTCAGTCCCAATATCGTAGAGCGGTTTTTGTGATTCTGGTTTCAATGTTGGGAATTGGCTTTTTTTACACAACTCGAGTCGTCTTCCCGATGGTCAATCCCTATAAGTCAGCTCGATTTCTTTCCCAAGAAATTACATCAAGGATAAAACCTGGGGACAAGATAGGAGTTTATGGAAGGATTTCAGTCGCCCCTTATAATTTCTACACAGGGGTTGTACCGATTACTGAATTGAATACGCCGAAGGAACTCCTTGGATTTCTTAAGTCTTCAAACAGGGTATTCTGCCTTA
>Ga0214473_10004198_pt1 | contig 17350 bp, 18 predicted proteins | sample RVTome_7_FD_203509 | JGI IMG/M metagenome (GOLD analysis project Ga0214473, IMG submission 203509) | Soil microbial communities from uranium-contaminated site in the Upper Colorado River Basin, Wyoming, United States - RVT98D197 | ecosystem: Environmental > Terrestrial > Soil > Contaminated >... | reverse complement strand
TGACGTTCTCCATGATGATCAGGCCCGTGGATCCGACCGTCTCCTCGCCGCTGAACTGGCAGGCGACTCTACGGTAATCAATGACGACCTCGCAGATGCTTTGCTGTCCATTCTTTGTAATCCGCGCGAACCGGATGGCATTCGCGGCCAGGCCGCCATCTCTCTTGGGCCAGCCCTTGAGTACGCTGATATGGACGGATTCGAAGACCCTGATGACGTGCCTATTACCGAACCAATGTTCCGCAAGATCCAGGGAACGCTTCGCAAGCTCTACATGGATACCCAAACCCCGAAGGAAGTGCGGCGGCCGGTTCTGGAGGCGTCGGTGCGCGCGCCGGAGAAGTGGCATAAGAACGATGTGGACGCCGCCTACGGCAGCGACGATGGAGACTGGAAGCTGACCGCGGTCTTCTGCATGCAGTTCATTCGAGGGTTTGACAAACAGATCCTCGAATCCCTGAAAAGTCAAAACCCGGACATCCACTACCATGCGGTCTGCGCAGCAGGCAATTGGGGAATCGATGCAGCGTGGCCGCACATTGCAGCGCTTGTCACTTCTGAGGAAACTGAAAAAGAGCTGCTCCTTGCCGCCATTGAGGCGGCGGCGTTTATCCTGCCGCACAAAACATCGGAAATCCTCAGTCCCTTGTTGGACTCCGACGACGAGGACATCGTCGACGCAGTCTACGAGGCCCTGGCCATGGCCGGGGAGCTACATGAGGAGGATGAGGATGACGACGAAGGCCCCAAGACCTTCCATTGAGACCCGACAGCAACCAAGGTGAATCGATCATGCCCAATAAGAAAAACCTGAACCCCAAGATGCAGGTGTGGATAGACGCTCGCAAACGTCACCATCTATCTCACGCGCACGTTCAGATGGCTCGGGAGCTCGGGTTGAACCCCAAGAAGCTCGGCAAGATGGACAACCACGATCAGGAGCCCTGGAAAATGCCCCTCAGAGAGTACATCGAGCATCTCTACTTCAAGCATTTCCGCAAAGAACGGCCGGACATTGTGTTGTCGATCGAGAAGAAGGTTCGTTCTCAAAAGGAAAAGAAAGCCAGAAAACGCCAGGCAAAACTGCAGGGCCGGCAGATCGAGCCGACGGACAAAGAGCAATCCAAGGTGAGTCCCCCATGAGCGAGTACCAGTATTACGAGTTCCAAGCCGTGGATCGCCCGCTGACGAAGAAGCAAATGGACGAGCTGCGGGCCTATTCCTCTCGAGCCCACATCACCCCGACCAGCTTTGTCAATGTCTATAACTGGGGCGACTTCAAAGGCAATCCGGAAAAGTGGATGGAGAAGTACTTCGAAGCCTTTCTTTACCTGGCCAATTGGGGTAACCGACGGCTCATGCTCCGCATCCCCAAAAGACTGCTTCCTCCCGATGTTGTGTCAACATACTGCACCGAGGAAACTCTGTCGTACCGGATCAAGGACGACCAACTTATCCTTTCTTTTTCATCGGAAGAAGAGGAACAGGAATGGACCGACGGAGAGGGCTGGCTGGACTCTATCGTTTCTTTGCGCTCAGATCTGATGCACGGCGACCACCGCTGCCTTTACCTCGGATGGCTCCTCGCCGTTCAGGGGGGCATGCTCGATAACGACACTCTTGAACCTCCCGTGCCTCCCGGACTCCGAGAGCTTAACGCGCCGCTACCAAGTCTTGCCGATTTTCTACGCATCGACCCTGATTTGATAACCGCGGCTGCCGAGAAAAGCGATGAAAAGATCGCTTTCCGATTGTCGAAGGAGGACATCTCCAGGTGGTTGGCGGATACGCCGCAAAAAGAAAAGGACGCCATACTCGCAGGCTTGATCGAGGGCGACAATCCCTACCTCGCCGAAGATCTCAGACGGCGCGCTCTCTGTGCGCTCCGCGGTCAAACGATTCCCGGCATTGCATCTCAAGCCAGCGGCTGTCGAAGCGTTGGACAACTTATCGCTCGCGCCGACGCTATCGCCGAAGAGCGACGGGAGAAAGAGACTCAACAGCGGGCAAGGATGAAGGCGAAGCGCGAACGAGAGGAGGCTGAAAAACGCAAGCAGCACCTCGGATCCGTCGTTGGCAAAGAGAGCGATCTTTGGGCCAAAGTCGAAAAGCTGATCGCCGCCAAGCAACCCAAAGAGTACGACGAAGCGATTTCGGTTCTAAGGGATCTCCGCGATCTCGCCGACATGGAAGGCAGAAGCTCGGAGTTCTTGCCGCGCATGAGTGCTCTTTACAGGGAGCACGGGAGAAAAACAGCCCTTTTGAACAGGTTCAGAAAGGCCAGGCTGCCGGGCTGAGAAGGCGAGCCTTATGGGCTCAGGGCCAGATAAAATCCAAATGAGTTCAGCTCTGGTTGTCCATGCCAGCCTGGTTTCTTATCTTGCTCATCCTCCGCTAAGATAGCGTTGCCAGCCCGCCTAAGTAATACAGGGTATCTTGACAGACTCCAAAATGTGAGACATAATACCTGCAAATATAAACAAGTGTCAGTAATTTGTATCAAGCTATAGGTTCAATGCAGATGAAAAGTCGGGATAAGTTTGAAAAAGCTAGAAAAACCTTTCGAAGTCGTGGCGGTGTGCTGAGAATGAACGAGGCCCTTCAAGTCGGCATTCACCGCCGGATGCTTTACTCCATGCTGGAATCTGGCCTCATAGAACAACTTAATAGGGGCCTCTATCGACTCACGGATCTGCCGCCACTTGGTAATCCCGACCTGGTGTCAGTCGCCCTCAAGGTACCAAACGGTGTAATTTGCCTTATTTCCGCTCTGGCGCACCATGAGATCACCACTCAGGTCCCTCACGAGGTCTACGTGGGTCTGGAGCGCGGGACCGAGCCTCCTCGTCTGGGTCATCCCCCTGTTCGGATCTTCTGGTTCTCAGGACAAGTTTTCACCCTTGGAATCCAAACATATAAAATAGACGGTGTTCCAGTGCGCATCTATAGCCCTGAAAAGACAATAGCCGACTGTTTCAAGTATCGAAACAAGATCGGCCTCGATACGGCCATCGAAGCGCTTAAGCTTTACCGAGAAAAAAAACGCTTTAAAGCCGATGACCTGATGAAGTTCGCGCGAGCATGCAGGGTTGAGAAAATCATTCGCCCTTACCTGGAAGCACTGCTATGACAAAACGTCCACTCAAGGACATTGCCGCTTCTGTACGTCAGCGTCTCCTCAATAGGGCAAAAGAAACAGACCGACCATTCAACGAACTGCTTCAATACTATGCGATGGAGCGCTTCCTATACCGTTTGTCGAAATCTCGCTACTCCGACAATTTTGTTCTCAAAGGCGCCTTGATGCTTACCGTATGGGAGGCGCCGCTTACGCGCCCAACCATGGATATCGACTTCCTTGGTCAAATCGATAACGATATCGAGACTCTCATCTCCGTAATAAAGGCCATCTGCAGTCAGAAGGTCGAGCCGGATGGTATAACTTTCGATCTAACCAGTGTCACAGGTGCATCTATTACACGGGACGCCGACTATGAAGGAGTGCGCATAAGGTTTCATGGATCCCTGGGCACTGCTCGCTTCACCATTCAGCTCGATATAGGGTTCGGTGACGTGGTAATTCCAGCACCGACGTCCTTTGAATACCCTACGATCCTCGACCTCCCTGCCCCAAAGCTTCGCGGCTATAGCAAGGAGAGCACCATCGCGGAGAAGTTTGAAGCCATGGCTAAACTCGGCGCTTTGAACAGCCGTATGAAAGATTTCTTTGATATCTGGCTGTTGTCGCGACAGTTCGACTTTGAAGGTGATCGGCTTGCGGCAGCCATTGAGAAGACCTTTTCCACACGTGGGACGGATATTCAATCCGAACCAATTGCCTTAACGAATTCATTTGCCGAAGATCCTGCAAAGGTTGCCCAGTGGCGAGGATTTATCCGTAAGAACCGTTTGACAAATATTCCTCAAGATTTTGTGGACGTGATAGAAGCCATTGCAGTTTTTCTTGGGCCGGTAGCTAAAACACTGGCGGCGAAAAAACCCTTCGAAGCGACTTGGAAAGCATCTGGTCCTTGGCGCAAAAACATTAGTTGATCTGCCATCTGCTCCGGTTTCGGAGAACCTGTTTGGTTCTTCGCTGAGAGAGCCTGCCCCTTCATCCCGCTTTTCCTCCCTTGACAGCCCCCAATGTTTGAGCCAAAGTGCATGCATCTTTTTGTTTTGGTGAGAAGGCAAGATGAACATCAAGACTTTGAAAGACATCCCTCCATGGCAATGGCCCAAGAATGCCGGCAGGATAATCCTTGACGCTCTTCGTAAGGATCAGGCCGATGTGTCGGACCGTCTCCTCGCCGCTGAGCTGGCAGAAGATTCTACGGTCATCAATGACGAGCTAGCCGAAGCTCTGCTCTCAATCCTTACTAATCCCGGCGAACCGAATGGCCTCCGCGGCCAGGCCGCCATATCTCTCGGGCCGGCCCTTGAGTACGCTGATGTGGATGGGTTCGAAGACCCTGATGACGTGCCGATTACCGAACCACTGTTCCGAAAGATCCAGAAAACGCTTCACAAGCTCTACATGGATGCCCAAACTCCGAAGGAAGTGCGGCGGCTTGTTCTGGAGGCGTCGGTGCGAGCGCCGGAGAAATGGCATAAAAATGCTGTGGCCGCCGCCTACCGCAGCGAAGATAAAGACTGGAAGCTGACCGCGGTCTTCTGCATGCAGTTCATTCGAGGGTTTGACAAACAGATCCTCGAATCCCTGAAGAGTCAGAACGCGGACATCCACTACCATGCGGTCTGCGCAGCAGGCAATTGGGGAATCGATGCAGCGTGGCCGCACATTGCAGCGCTTGTCACTTCTGAGGAAACGGAAAAAGAGCTGCTCCTTGCCGCCATTGAGGCGGCGGTCTTTATCCGCCCGCAAAAAGCATCTGAGATTCTCCGTCCCTTGCTGCACTCCGGCGACGAGGACATCGTCGCTACCGTACACGAGTCCCTGGCCATGGCCGGGGAGCTGCCGGAGTACGAAGAAGATTACGACGAAGATCCCGAGATCTTCCACTGAGATCCGGAGGAAATAAAAAGATGAAGATTGGGCGTAACGATCCCTGCCCTTGCGGCAGCGGAAAGAAATACAAGAACTGCTGTTTGGGGAAGCAATCAGAGCCATCCCAAACGCTTTACTATCGGCGGTTGTCGGAGGCATATAACCGCCTCGCAGATCGTTTGCTTCCTTACGCCACCCGGAAGTTTGGAAAAGAAGCCATTGGTGTGGCCATACAAGAATTTCTGCTCTGGCCGGACCCGGATGACGAGATCGGTGAGGAGATCTTCGAGAAGGTCGGACCTCTGTTTTGGCCTTGGTTTATGTTCAACTGGGAGTACGATTCCTCCTCCAGTGAATTAACACTTCCAGGGCCGGAGGGGCTAACCGTTGCGGAGCTTTATGCTGAAGAGCACCGCGACCGGCTTGATCCGCTTGAACACATCCTCATAGAAAGCACTAATCGCAAGCCTTATAGTTTCTTGGAAGTCGTGCACGTTGACCGCGGTAAGGGCATGCAGATGGAGGATGTCCTAAAGGGCGGCAGCATCGAGGTTCAGGAACGGTCGGGATCGGAATACGTGCAGCCCTGGGACGTGGTTTTCGGCCGTGCGGTTTCTGCGGACGGCGTTTGAATGATCGCAGGCCTTGGGCCCACCATTATTCCTCCACGCCTCAAACCCGAAGTCATTCAATTGAGAAAGGAATTGCGAAAAGGTCTATCCTCCGTTACCGATGATACCTTGCATGAATGGGATACCGAAATTCGAGATCTGTATTTTCATCTTGAGGATTCTTTGCATTCCCTGCCGCAAGTCTGCAACACGGACGGCGATCCGCTGGAATTTCACCGGCTCATTTTCGAGGTGCCTTCGGCCCAAGAGGCTTTCGACAAGCTCTACGATCTTTGCGTTACCGTGGAAGCCGAGGAGCTTCTCGCGGAGGCAAAACGAGATAGCGCCGGTCGGATCATTCGCATCGAATTTTCTTGGGACCGGCTCGGTCACAAGGCCAGTCTTGGGATGCCCAATACGGTATTGGGCCGTATCGTTATCGATGGACGCCGGTTAACCGCTGAGGTTAACTCCGCCAAAAGAGCCAAGGCTCTCCGCCATGAAATCGATACGCGACTGGGCGACAGGGCTCGATTCAAGGTGGATGAGATTCAGGATGTGAAATCGCTGCTGAGTGACCCTGACGGGAGGAAGCCTGGCAAGAAACATTCCGCAGAACATGATGAGCTGATGCAGCATTCTGAGGTCAGGGAACATCTGGCAGAAATAATAGGCAGGCACTGGGACGGCTGGATAGATCAAGAAATACCGGCCCTAGGCGGGAAAACCCCAAGGGAAGCCGTAAAATCCTCTGACGGGCGTGAAGCCGTTGAAGCGCTTCTCAAGGACGCTGAAAGGGACCGGGGCCAAGATCCATTCATGGCGGAAGCTAACCGTGAGGGCGCACGCAGGGTGAGGGAATTGCTTGGATTGAATGATCCGTAGCGCGATGCATCCCGACCAGTGCTGGACGGTCTCGGAACCGTTCATGACCTGGGTTTCGGTTGGCTCCGCCGAAGCTGCCACCTTGGATACCTTATCCTTGGTCATATAATGGCCTCCATGTACGGTCGGATCACATTTGTAACCCGGCAGATCTTCGCATATCGCCACAGCTCATCGGTTGAAGATTTTCGGTCGCGAATCACATCACGGAGAGCCTCGAGAGCAACATCCAGTCCTATCTTGTTCCGGTACTTGAAGCAGTCGGCCACAGTCTTGGCCGGGTTATAGATTTTCACCGGCACACCCTCGACTCTGCGCTCCTCAATACCTTCAGTAAGTGCCTTGCCGGAGAAGCGCACGATCCGCATCTTGGGATGTTTGATCCGAGGGCGTGCAGCTCTCCGGTCAATGGCCATCCATATTTCATGAGGGGCCTGGGTTCCGATCTCGTGGAATCTCAGCGCGGACAGCAGGCAAATGACTCCCTTGGGGATTGCTTTACTCGCCTGAGCCAGGCCGTGGTGAACTGTTATATCGGCGTCGGGTAGGGTGTAAAGCCCCCGGCCTTCGCGCACGAGCTTGCCTTCTGCACAAAGTTGCCTGAGGTATTCGTGGTGAATTGCCTCAGACCGCACCTCTCCCGTGCTGACAACCCCCGAATGACGGGCCAGTTCCAGTATCTGTTTCGCCTTGGCACTGCGTTTTTTCATTTGCATAACTATAGGATGTTATGAATATGTGTCAATATTTTAGCAAAAAGCAGCTCCGAGGTTTTTTTGTATTTTACCATGTACAGTTTCGGCCCTGACAGTCCTGAGCGGAAATCGCGCTTGACATCAGGTCTTGTTATAGTATGATATATCATCTGACGGATCGTGTGATATGAGCTCTTTTTCGTTCAGGCCCCTGTTGGATCTGAAAGGAGAACGATGTTGAATGCCCAAGCTGACATACCCCGCCTAGTCCGTGAGCTCCGGGAACGAATGGGGCTCACCCAGGAAAAATTCGCTGCTAGGCTCGGGGTGACCTTCCCGACCATCAACCGCTGGGAAAACGGCCGTGCCCGGCCGTCGCCGCTAGCGCTAAAGCAGATAGAAGACTTGCTACTTGGCTTAGGCGAAAAGGGTCGCGACATTCTCGCAGCTTTCTTTGGCGAGGAGGCGTAGGCATGGCGAACATGCGCCGAAAGGAGATCTATCAGCTATGGAAGCAATAGAACTGATCGAGCTGATCGCTCGTGGCGAAGACAGCCGCACACAATTCAAGCTGAGCCAAGATGTCACGAACGCAAAATCGTTGGCGGGCGAAATGGTAGCTTTTGCAAATAGTAAGGGTGGAAGGATTCTGATTGGCGTTGATGACACTGGTTCAGTCATTGGTTTGTCTCCGGACGACATACGAAGGATCAATCAACTCATTTCCAACACGGCCACGGATTGCGTCCGGCCTTCGATCAACCCCGAAACGGAGAATATTTCCGTCAGCGGACTATTGGTCATGGTCGTCACAGTCCCTGAAGGGATTTCAAAGCCATACGCCGATAATGAGGGCGTATTCTGGATGAAATCAGGTTCTGACAAGCGTAGGGTAACGGCCCGCGAAGAAATCCAGCGGATGCTTCAAAGCGCTGATTTCGTTCATGCAGATGAGGTGCCCGTCGCGGGAACCACGACCGGAGACATCGACTTGGATCATTTTAGCCAATTCTACGAGAGGCAGTTTGGTGAGTCTCTCGACACGGGACTTGAAAAGGACGGAATCTCACTGGGCCAATTGTTGAATAATCTCGGCCTCGCCCGTGATTCGACGCTCAAGCTCGCAGGACTTTTGATTTTCGGAAAGCATCCACAGAGGTTTCGTCCCGCCTTCCTAGTCAAGGCAGTCTCCTTTGTTGGCAATGATCCTGCCGGAAGCAAATACCGTGACAGCGAGGATTTCAATGGGTGCCTGCGCGATCTATACAAAGGGACCCTGTCCTTTTTGACCCGCAATTTGCGGCGACTTCAGGGCGAAAAAGGAATCAACACCGTGGGCGATTTAGAGGTGCCGCCGGCTGCCTTAGAGGAGCTTGTCGTCAACATGCTGCTTCATAGAGACTATTTCATTTCCGCCCCTTGGCGGGTGATGATGTTCGACAATCGGATCGAGTTGATCAGCCCAGGCGCTTTGCCAAATAACCTAACCGTAGAAAACATCCGCAACGGAGTATCCAATATTCGCAACCCTCTGATCGCTTCTTACGCAACCAAGGAATTGCCCTATCGGGGCATCGGGACAGGGATCCTGCGGGCGTTGGCCGCCGTCCCGGATCTAGAGCTGGAATCGGACCATGAGCGTAACCTCTTTATCGTGAGGATACCAAGGAGAGCGGTGCAAGCATGAAGTCAGACTGCATCAAGAACTGGCCAAAAGAAGAGAGGCCGCGGGAACGTCTGCTGCCAGACTGGGCCACAGCAAATCACAGGCGTTGCTCAAATCCAAAGGCATTTCCCGGTGAACGATGATTTGGTGAAGTATAATCGGTTTTGTTCTCCTCTCAGTGGACTTCCCCCGGTAATTGTGTCAGAATACGAGCCATCCTTTGTAACGGCGTCTAAGGAAGCAGTACTGGTCCCAGGACCTGGTCCCCCAGGTGATTCTCTCAGAAACGCAATAGGCGTGCGCTGTGATGTTCCATCTGTACTTTGTTGGAGGGATCTTTGGGGCGGGGAAATCTACCGTCTGCCGGACTCTCAGTCGGCTATTACCGGGGGAGCATCTAAAGGCTAGCGAACTGATCCGTTACACCCCCAGTCCCAACGACGCGACAGGCAAAGCTACAGGCCAGGTCTTGAGCAACCAGGAGCGCCTTATTGCAACTGTCACTCTCCGCCGGGCAGTCCCAGGGACAGTGCTTCTCGATGGGCACTTCTGCTTGCTGGACGACACCTACACCATCACGCGGCTTCCGGTGAACGTTTTTAAGCATATTCAGCCGAGTGTGCTAGTACTGGTCGAAGCCGACCCTGGTGAGGTAGTTTATCGGATCAAGCGACGTGATGAAAGACAGATAGATGTAGATTTAATCCAGCGACTGCTGTTTGCCGAACGAGAACACGGCCAAGCAATCAGCAAAGCCATAGGTGTTCCAATCATCATCGTCAATGGTTCAACAGCCGCTGAGGATATTGTGGCCTTTCTCCGAGCCTCTTCTTCGGGCGACTAATTATGCGTGTGCTTCTTGATACCAACATCCTCATACATCGCGAAGCGCGAACGGTTGTGCGTGATGACATTGGCTCTTTGTTCCGCTGGCTAGACGAACTCAAGTTCACCAAGCACGTCCACCCCGGCACCCTCGCCGAAATAAGAAAACACGCCGACGCCGAGGTCGTCCGTACGCTCAATGCCAAACTAGGCAGCTACAAGGTCCTGAAGACGCTAGCTCCCGACACGCCTGAAGTCGCTGATCTCCGTATCCATGACAAGACTGATAACGATGTGCTCGACACTTCCCTGCTAGCTGAGCTCGCGGGTGGCCGGGTGGACACCCTAATCACGGAGGATCGCGGCGTTCATCGAAAGGCTATGATATTAGGCCTTTCATCTGTAGTGTTTACGATCGACTCATTTCTTGAGAAAGTCACTGCTGAGAACCCATCGCTAGCAGATTACAAAGTACTCGGTATCAAGAGGGCGTATTTTGGGGATGTCAACCTCCGGGATCCTTTCTTCGACTCCTTCCGCGATCAGTACACCGGATTCGACAGCTGGTTCAACCGAAAGGCAGACGAAACCGCGTACGTATGTACGCCAGAGGATGGAAGTATCATGGCGTTCCTCTATGTCAAGCGCGAAGGCAAGGATGAAGACTATTCTGATATTAGCCCTACATTCTCTCGCGCATCCCGGCTAAAGATCGGTACCCTTAAGGTAGTATCGAACGGTTTCAAGTTGGGCGAGCGTTTTCTCAAAATCGTCTTCGACAACGCCCATCGCTACCACGTTGATGAAATCTATGTGACAGCTTTTCGCAGAACCCCCGAAGAAGATCGTCTTATCCGGTTGCTTGAGGATTGGGGTTTCGTAGGCCACGGCACCAAGACCAGCCTGGCAGGTACGGAGCAGGTGTTTGTACGAAACTTCCGCCCTAGCTTCGACTCAGCTGACCCGCGTCGAACCTATCCGTACATATCTCGGAAGACTGGGAAGTTTATAGTCTCCATATATCCTACATACCACACGGAGCTTCTTCCCGACTCCATCTTGAACACCGAATCCCCTGACAACTTCGTGGAGAACAAGCCAAATCGGAATGCAATTAGCAAAGTGTTTGTATCTCGCTCCTATGACCGGGGGCTTAGCTCAGGAGACGTTATTGTGTTCTATCGAACCCGTTCGGGAACTGCGCCAGCTCACTACACTTCTGTCGCAACCACTCTCGGTATAGTTCAAGACATCGTCACGAATATTCCAAGCAAAACAGCATTTATCGATGCTTGCCGAAAACGAAGCGTGTTCACCGACAAGGAGCTTGGAAGACACTGGGACTACACCCCGAATAACCGCCCTTTTATTGTGAACTTTCTGTACGTGCATTCATTCCCGAAAAGACCAAATCTTATGCAGCTTAAGGATGCCCATGTGATCCAAAGTGCACCACGTGGGTTTGAGCCTCTCACTGCTGAATCGTTTAATAAGTTATTGGAGTTAACCGATGCAGACAAGGGTCTTGTTGTCGATTAAACCCAACTTTGCGAATGCGATTCTCGAAGGCACGAAAACCTTTGAGCTTCGACGCACCATCTTTCGTAACCCCACAGTGCGCAAGATCATCATTTACGCCTCAAGCCCAGTGAGTCGTGTGATTGGCGAATTCATAATAGACGGTATCCTTGCGCTAGAGCCTAGGAAGCTCTGGCATATAACTGCGGAGGGCGCTGGTGTTGACCGTGAGTTTTTTGAGAAATATTTTCGCGGATGTAGGATCGGCTTCGCACTCAGAGTGCATCACCCGCGACGGTACAAAGAGCCCTTAAGGCTTGAAGAGCATTTTGGGCTTTCGCGACCTCCTCAGTCATTCTGCTACTTGATATAGCCCGCCTTGGATTCAGCCTTTCTGTTTCCTCCCCCCTTTCTTCGCCTCTGCTTCCTCTCCATCAGCGTACACCGCTTGCACTTCTTCACCTGGAACATGTCAGCATTCTTCACCCAGAGCACATTGCCGCACTTGCACACCACCCTGTTCTTGTACACCCCGGTGTCAACCTTCTCCACTTCACCCCTATAGTTGAGCTGCTCCACAATCGGATGACCCGTCCCCCGTCAGATTTAGGCTCTGGCTGCTGCTCCACCTTTGGTTGTTTTTGTTTAATTGCCAAGCTTGATTGGTGCACCTGTGGAATTAGGGAAATCAGCGGCGGCTGTTGAAGCCCCATGGATTGGAAGGTGGTTTAGAATGGTGCTTAGGGCAATCACTTCCGGGTGTGGGGGATCAACTTGCTTTCGCCCGACGCGGAAGTACAGGTCGAGGGCGAGAACATCAAGGCTCCCTTAAGGATGAACCGGTCTGCGTGGGAACTCTTGGAGAGCGGGTGGATGAATCGCTCAATAGCATAGTGCTGCAGGAGCTCATTGAAGGGGCGGGAGGATTCCTTGGCTTTGTTGAGAAGGCGCTGATGAACAGACGCAGCTGTGTTCCTGATGTTTTTTGCCATTATAGGAGCGCCTCGAGATAAGGGCGGATGCTCTTTTTTACCCGGCAAATCGCTGCATAGCGCAGGAGATCGTCCACCTTGAGGCGTCTCCGTTCGCGGTAAAAACGAAGTGCCTCAACCGCGGTATCGAGTCCTATCTTATTCCGAAATTTGAAGCAATCGGCGAGCGTCTTCTCAGGGCTGTAGATGCGGACTCCTACACCATCGAGTGTGTGGATTTCCACACCCTCGGTGAACGCCTCGCCACTGAAGCGGTAGGTCTTAATCGGTGGGTAGTCCAGACGGGGTTCTTCAGCACCGCGTGGCACCGCCACGTGCACCTCATGGGGTATCTGGGTAGTGAGCTCGTGAAAAGCCAGCGCGGAGATCAAACAGATCACTCCGCTGGAAACACGGGTCGCAACGGTTACCAGGTCTGGATTGCCTAGCGGCGATCTCCCAGCAAGACGATAAACACCGCGGCTCAGTTCCTCCAGCGCCCCGGAATCACGCATAGCGTAGAGCGTGGCAGGGTGGATTCCCGCACGAAGAGCTTGCGCGGTTTTGAGCATGGCACCATGTTTCTTAAAAATGCTGATCGCTCTGTCGAATCGGGAACCCCGATCATCAGTACCCCGAGATTTCATGATAAATCTACCTACACTTTGTAATTTGTATAGGTATTTTTATCATGAATCCCTGCGTTGTCAAGGCGCGTGCATTACGCGCGCTCCTCTAATGCATCATCTCTTCTATACACTTCCTGGCCTTTCCTGGCCCTGCAAAATGGCTCTTTTGACAAGGGTCTTGGCGATCTCGATCTTGTAAGCGTTCATGCTCAACGGCTTGGCGCCTGCAAGGGCCGCCTCTGCCGCATCGGCGGCCGCCTTCTCATCCACAGGTCGGCCCACAAGCATCTTTTCAGCCTTACTTGCCCTTATTGGTCCGGCAGCCACGGCCCCTAGGGCAATACGTGCATCCGTGCACGCCCCGCCCTTGACGGTGATGACGGTTGCCACGCTCACAATAGCAAAGTCGACGGGCTTCCTCAGGGTGAACTTGAGAAACGTCTGTTTAGACTGATCGACAACCGATGGCACTTCAACGCCAGTCACCATCTCGCCGCGGCCCAGATTGTTTCCCAAAGGATTAAAAAACTCCGTCACTGCTATCTTTCTTTCGCCTTCCTTACCCACAATGCTAATCTGACCATCCAGGGCAGCCAGTGCAACGGCCGTATCTGATGGGCAGACGGCAAAACACTTCTTTGCGCCCATCACAGCGTGATAACGGTTGTCGCCCTTTACGGCAAGACACGGACCTTTACCCTTGCGCGCACACTGGATAGGCCCTCCGATGTGGCGCGGGTACCGGTAATACCAGCAGCGCACATCCTGGCACAGGTTTCCGCCAATGGTGGCCGCATTCCGGATCTGCGGCGTGGCCACTGTGCGGGCGGCTTCCGCAAAGGCAGGGTACCGTTCGTTCAAAAGTGGTGAGTTCACAATGGCTGAAAGTTTTGTGAGCGCGCCTATCCGGAGTGTGCCCTTGCTTTCCATGATCTTGTCCAGACCAGCGATGGTCTTGATGTTGACAACGGCTTCGGGGTAGTCGAAGAGGTTCTCCCCCTTGAGAGTGCCAAGAAAGTCTGTACCGCCCGCATTGAGAACCGCTCTTCCGTCGTATTTAGCCAGCAGCTTGCAGGCTTCTTTGACCGTTCCGGCATTGGAGTGGGTAAAGGGTCTCATGCGGCACCTCCTTTCTTGGTCCGTGGGGCTGGTGCTACCTTGCCAAGAACCTTGAGCACCCTCTCGGGCGTCACCGGGTACTCGTGAAGCCAGGCGCCGACGGCATTGGAAGCGGCCATGAGGATTGCCGAGGGGCCTGGGGAGGTGGCCACCTCGCCAATGCCGACCGCGTGGAAGCGGTGGCTGGCAAAAGGTGTTTCCAGGACCACATTGTCGATCACGGGCAGCTCGGAGAAGGTCCGCCACTTGTAGTCGATCATGTTGGCGTTGAGCGTATGCCCCGTAGAGGGGTCGATCACCGTTTCCTCGAAGAGGGCGCTGTCAATGCCCGCGGACCCGAGGCAGCCGTTGAGCTGCCCCTCGAGCCCCTGGGGATCGATGATCTGGCCCGCATCCGTTGCATTCACGACACGCAGCAGCGTCACCTTGCCGGTTTCCGTGTCGACCTCCACTTCGACAAAGGACATCATGCAGTTGGACAGGGTGTAATCGGGATCGAACCGGCCGTAGCCCGTGCAGGTGCGATCGACGCCCATGGCCTTCCAAGGGAGTTTTCTCTGCGGGTTGCTCTTCACAAAAATCACTCCGTCTTCCGTGTCGAGATCGTCCGGCGCCGCCTGAAGCCTTGGGGCCAGGAGTTCAAAGAGCTTGCGCCTTGCGTCTTCTGCGGCCGCGATCACGGCGCTCCCTATGGCGTAGGTCCCGCGGGAGCCCGCGGGTCCGAATTCATGGGGTGTAATCAGCGAATCCGCGGGTGAGAGGGACACGTTCTCAAGGGGCACCTGGAGCACTTCAGCCACCATCTTCGCGAAGTTGCTCCGTTGCCCGGTCCCGTGTTCCGTGACACACGAGAAGACCATGGCGGTCCCGTCCGGGTGCAGGCGCACATAGGCCTCGGATGCGTCTTCACCGATATCGGCGTTTCCGTGGACCCCCACGCCTACGCCCCGTCTCTTAGTGCCGTTCACGTAGGAGGGCTTCAGCCACCCCTTCCATTTTTCTTTCCAGCCGAAGCGCTCGGCCCCTTTATCCATGGCCTCTGTGTAGTCCACGCCGCGATAGGTGTACCAGATGCCGTCCCGCCAGAAGTAACCGTCGCCCGGCTTCACATAATTCTTCTTGAGGAACTCGAAGGGGTCGATGCCCAGCTTCTCCATGGCCAGGCTCAGAAGCGGTATAAGGATACACTTGAGCTCCTGGCCGCCAAAGCCCCTCACGATGCCCGACGCGTTCCGGTTCGTGCAGACGATGGTGGGCTTCAGGTTCCAGTTGGCACACCGGACCATGATTTGAACCTCGCCGCACCCGACCGCAACCTGCGATTGGGTGGTCATGGAATAGTATCCCGTGTCGATGAGCCACCGGCCTGATACCGCGGTGACGGTACCGTCTTTTTTCATACCCACCTTCGCGCTCATGCGCGACCCCGGCCGCAGGGTGAAGGCGGCAAGGTGCTCTTCCTTTGTCATGCAGAGCTTCACGGGCTTCCCCGTTGCCCTGCTCAGGAGCACCGCATGAGACTGCACCTGCCAGGACATGAACTTCGACCCGTAACTGCCGCCGCAGGGACCTCCGATGCTTCGCACTTCAACCTCTCTGTTGAACACGTGGAAAAGCGTCACCTTGTCCATGTATGAAGCCTGGTTCGACACCCAGAGGGTCACCTTGTTCGGTTCTTCCCACAGCGCTATGGCTCCCGGGGCTTCAGGCGGAAGCGGGTTCGGAATGTTCTCGTACGAAAAGGTCCCTTCTGTGACGACATCGGCCCCGTCAAATCCCTTGTCCATATCCCCCATGACCAGATCTTTGAGGCTCTTGGGACCGAAAAATGGCACGCCGGGGGTCACCACATTGCCTGGGTACTCCTCGTAGAGCTGTGGAGCGCCGGGCTTCAGAGCCTCTTCCATGTCGAAGACGGCCGGGAGGACCTCGTACTCCACGTCGATGAGACGGAGGGCCTCTTTGGCGATCTCTTCGCTTGTGGCAGCGACGAGGGCCACGGCATCGCCCACGAACCTGACCTTACGATCCAGCACCCGCGTTCGGCGAGGTGTGCCTCCCTTCCAGTCGGGGACATCCTCCCAGGCGAGGACGGCGCGAACGCCCTGCAGCTTTTCAGCTCTCCTTTTGTCAACCTTCTTGATAAGTGCATGCGGGTGGGGGCTTCTCAACACCTTTCCGTAGAGCATATCGGGAAGCTTGATGTCGTTCACAAACCGCGCCCTGCCTGTAAGGATCTCCACAGCATCCTTCCGGGGCGTCACCTTGCCGATGAATCTGTATTTGTCGGCCATGTCGATCACTCTCCCTTTCCGGATGCGGCCATAATAGCCTTTACCACCTGGTAGTGACTGATGCAGCGGCAGAAGTTGCCTGAAAGGGCTTCCTTCACCTCTTCTTCCGTGGGGGATGGGTTTTCCTGGAGAAGCGCTTTCGCGCTCATGAGGATGCCGGGCGTGCAAAAGCCGCACTGAAAGGCGGTATGGTCAATGAAGGCTTGCTGCAAAGGATCGAGCCTTCCTGTCTTTGGATCGCTCAACCCTTCGATGGTCGCAACCGCCAGCCCATCGCACTCAACCGTAAGCGTCATGCAGGAGAGCACCGCCTTTTCATCGAGTAGCACGGTACATCCTCCGCATGCCCCATGGTCGCAGGACACCTTCGTGCCCGTAAGACCAAGGGTTTCCCTGAGTGTATGGGCGAGCGTATCCCAGGGTCTCACCTGATCAGGCCGGTCCCCGATTTCCAGTTCATGGACCCGGCCGTTCACCGTGAGGGTTATCTTCTTTTGCTTTTTGATTTTTTTCATCGTCATGCTTTTGTTTCCCCGCATCCTTTATGGTCTTGTGAATTTAATCAGCGCCTCTAAGGATTCTCTCAGAAGTTCTTTAACAAAGTCACGTCTGTCACCCCCACCTCGCCTCCCCCGTCAAGGGGGAGGAAGTTCTTAGTGTTCTAACTGCTTCCCCTCCCTTGGTGGGAGGGGCCAGGGGAGGGGGCGGGATTTCCAGGTTTTTCAGCAACCTGCTAAGGATTCTCGAATTGCCCGACGTCGATCAACTCCGCGAGCATTAGGGCATAGTCTCGATCCAGGTACCTTGAGGAATAAAGGAATACATGGCCGATGGAGGTCGAGACCTGGCTGATGTCCTGATACCCCTCCCGGTTAAACATTTCCTCCAAACAGGAAAGAATTTCTTCTTGGGATAGATCAAAGGGCGGCTCTTTGAAAACGTCCAATGGGGTAGGGCGGGGATACCGGTCAGAGTCCTCGCGAACCGTATCTGCAATGAGCGACAGAGGACCTTGCTTCTTGCGCAACAAGAGCGTGGCATAGGCGTCGCTCATGAACATGGATGAGTAATAGAGAGAAGTTCCATCTTTGGCGCGAATCTCTTTGAGATCTTTGTTTTCTGCCATCAT